>MPLX02030918.1_pt1 | contig 36568 bp, 37 predicted proteins | sample 1617341 | NCBI WGS metagenome assembly MPLX02 (sample SAMN05944804, study PRJNA350692) | marine metagenome | biome: marine; feature: ODZ; material: water; isolation source: 120 m water sample filtered on 0.2 um supor filter | place: Pacific Ocean | collected 2012-04-08 | depth 120m m | reverse complement strand
TCTCCTCTATCACGTGCCGCAGCGGCAGGAACACTGTTGGCAGGGACTCAGTGTCATCTTCCGGATCAACATGAACGACGACATCATCTAACTCTATAAAAGTATTTTTTAGTCGGCTGATTACCTCGTCTCCGATTCTGTGCCCTTCAGAGACGGTAATCCTGGGATCCACACGGATATGCACATCGGCAAGTATCTTCGGCCCCATGCGCCGTGTGCGCAACTCATGCGTATCCAAGATACCTTCTACAGTCATAATCTGCGCACGAATTCTTAGCTCGAGTTCCGGGTCGACTGCCGCGTCAATCAGCTCGTCGGCGCCCTCCAGACCGATTCTGACTGCAACGATCAGTATCAAGATGGCTACAACGATAGCAGCGGCGGCATCTGCCCAGGGAATTCCAGCCATAACACCGATCACACCGACGATGACAGCAACTGAAGACATAGCGTCGGAACGACTGTGCCAGGCGTTGGCCTTTAGTAAGGAAGAGTTGTGGTTCTTTGAGTAGCGGACGGCATAGCGGAAATATCCTTCTTTGGCCAATGCCGAGATTGCAGCCACAACCAGTACCCAGAATCCTGGCGCTAACAACAACCCCGGATCGAGCATTCGCCGGAGTGCGTCCCATCCGATCAAAATCGCTACCAGACCCAGCGACAGAGCAAGAAAGACTGTTGCGAGCGTCTGGATCCGACCGTGGCCATAAGGATGCCTGTCGTCAGCCGCGTGGCTGCTTTGCCGGGCGGCAAAGATGACCAGCACATCGGTCACAAGATCCGAAAGGGAGTGAATTCCATCTGCGACCAGTGCTTGTGAGGTTGCCAGATAGCCGACAGTGATCTTGGTAAATCCAAGGCCAAGGTCAATGAAGGTGCCAATCAGTGTTATCCTGCGAATCTGTCTGTAATTCAGGGCGCCGGCTTCAGCTTTCATAGGATATGTAACGGCACCGCATGTTGAGCGCTGGCCGATTGGATTTCCAGTCGCCGCATATAGGTGCTGCTCCTCATCTGGTCAGGTATAGACGTCCGACTGTTTCGGCCAAGGCGAGGTGTCGGAGCATATCGAGATCACAAGGACATAAGGTACGATGGATATTATGGATTTCTTACGATAATTACAAAACACCAACGATTTTTGGGGCTCAGTCGCTATTCGGAGAGCTTTGCTTAGGTTGAAGATCTTGTGCATCGCGTTGAATTCTTCAGCATTGTCTTGCTCCCAGTCGAAAAACATCAGATTTGACAGGAGCCAGAATGTTGTCGATTGTCAAGATAAATCGACTCAAAATTTGAATAATGAATGGCGCCGCCCCATCGGGCATACCTCAACCCCATTTGCAGTCAGATTAACTGTTTGTGCCCTCCTGTGCTCCGAACTGGAAGGGTTTTTTCGACGCGCTATAATCGACCTGGTAGGTAAGGGTAAAGGGGATAGTTCGAAGGGAAATCCCAGACTGTCCCGATAGAAAGTCGATTAAGCTACTGTTTCGCTGCTAGTTGATGAGCTCGAAGGGAATGACAGTGGCTTCTGCTTGAGGCTCGTCGAACGGCGGGCCTGAATTGTATCTACGGCGATGGTCTTCAGAGCGTACCGAATGAACATTCTTTTGAGTAACGACGACGGGTATCTTGCTCCCGGCCTTAAAGTGTTAGCGGACTCGGTTGCAGCAAAAGGGGTGATAACCGTAGTCGCACCGGACCGCAATCGGAGTGGAGCCAGCCATTCGTTGACCCTGAACGCACCGTTGAGGGTCAAAAGGGCGCCAAATACATTCTTCTACATCGACGGAACTCCGACAGATTGCGTACACATTGCTATTACAGGCGTCATGAAGGAGGAACCCGATATGGTTATAACCGGCATTAATCATGGGGGTAATCTGGGTGATGATGTGCTCTATTCCGGAACCGTTGCTGCGGCGACTGAAGGCCGGTTTCTAGGCTATCCTTCGCTGGCGGTGTCCCTTGTCGGTTCGGAACCTGTTCACTTTGAGACGGCCGGTGTTGTAGTCAGCCAACTATTAGAAACCATGATCGCAAATCCATTGCCCAGTGATACGATCCTGAATGTCAATGTTCCAGACGTGCCACTCGAATTCCTTAAGGGGTACCAGCCAACACGCCTGGGGCACAGACACAAAGCGGAACCGGTAATCAAAGGCCAGGATCCCAGAGGCAGAGAGATTTACTGGATCGGTCCGGCAGGCCCGGAGGAAGATGCCGGCCCAGGCACAGATTTTCATGCCATCCGGGAAAACTATGTGTCGGTAACACCATTGCAGATCGATCTGACCCGCCATGCCAATTTGAAAGCGTTATCGGATTGGGTCAAACTGATCGCCACTCAGGATTCGTGATCGATAGATGAGAGTGTTCGCCCGACTGTATGATCTGGTGCTAGGCTGGTCGCGGCACCGGCATGCAATGCGTTACCTGGCCGTTGTAGCATTTGCTGAATCATCATTTTTTCCGGTGCCACCAGATGTGATGCTGGCGCCGATGGTGCTGGCCCAGCGCCGCAAAGCCTGGCGTTGCGCGGGACTGACTACAGTGGCATCGGTGCTCGGGGGGATCCTTGGATATTTTATGGGAGGTCTCGGCGAGTGGCTTATCGGTATTTATCACGCTGAGGATGCCTTCACCACGGCCAGGACTTGGTTTGCAGACTACGGGATTTGGATCATCCTGGTTGCTGGTTTTACTCCGATACCCTACAAAGTGTTTACGATCAGCGCCGGTATGATGGCAATGCCGCTAATACCCTTCATTCTCGCCTCTATCGTCGGGCGGGGCGCAAGATTCTTTCTGGTTGCCGGGTTGATTGTTTTCGCTGGGTCATATTTTCAAGACGATGAAGAACTGATTCAAGCAATAAGGCGCTACATCGACGCTGCTGGCTGGTTGGTTATCGTGCTCCTGCTGATCTTTGTATTGACATTGATGTGAAAATACTTGAAACCATAACAAGAAACACTCTGGTGACGGTGGTGGCGCTGCTGATCAGCGGGTGCGTGGGGAACCCGGTGATTCCCGTCAGTGATCTGACCAGAGTTAAAACAAAACACTCTGCCCGAATCGTCCGGTCTGGTGACACTCTGTATACGATCGCCTGGGAAGCCGGGTTGGATTATCGTGATGTCGCGCGCTGGAATAAACTGGTAGCGCCTTTTCGCTTAACGCCAGGTGACCGAGTCGTGTTGAGCCCAGAAGGGCGAAATGCCAGTACCGGAACCAACAAGGCCCAAGTGGCCGCAAGGCCAGTTAAACCGGCCACAGGGGCAAGGGCAACCAGCTTGGAGCCGAAGGACAATTCTTCGTCGGCCAATGCGACGGCAGAAATCAAATCTAATTCGATCTCTTCCCAGAATCACAAGTGGGTCTGGCCGGGTGAGGGCGAGGTGATTACCCGTTTTGATGTAGACAATGGAGACAATGGAATCGACATCTCAGGTGCCGAAGGTAGTCCGGTACGGGCCGCGGCACCAGGTCGAATTGTCTACGCAGGATCAGGGTTACGAGGGTACGGTTTGCTTTTGATCGTTAAACATGACGAGACCTATCTCAGCGCCTATGCCCACAATCGCCTGTTGCTCGTGAGTGAAGGAGACGAGGTCGTGAAGGGGCAGGTTGTGGCCGAGATGGGGAGCAGCGGGGCAAAGTCCACCCGGCTACATTTTGAGATACGCCAGGATGGAAAGCCGATCGACCCTTTGAAATACCTGCCGGCGAGATGATGCAACTATCCTTTCAAGATTTCATTCCAAGAGGCAGGATTATGCCTGCAGCGACCTTTCGTTGCTCTATAGCCAGTATATTGTACGTGCGGCACGCCGCAGTTGAGCTCATGAACTCGATCGACTGCCCGCGATCAACAAATGCCCGAAAAGGGGCCATATCCGGGAGGCACTGTTCTGGCCCCGTGCCAATCAGGATGATATCGGCACCAAGTTGCTGCAGTGGCGCCAAGTCCTCGGAAGTCAAAGGGACACCCACCTGTGCCGACCAATCAGCGTACAGGGCATCTGGTGTAACAATGAAACTTCGCAGCTGTAAAGACGCCCCAATCCGTACACTATCCCAGCCAAAGGAATGAACCGTATGGATGGTGGGCGCCTGCTCAAGGTTGTATTTCATATCTGAATGGCTCGTAATATAGCCAGGCTAAATTGTAGCGCCAGTCCGCTTACCTGCAGCCTGTATCCACCCTCCGGGGGGGTTGGTAGAATTGAGCAAGGCAGAATATCCCTGTCCGCAGTTAGGCTGTAAGGTTCTGGATTCGGCCACACTGACGAGCCGCCACTCCCATTGTACTGAGGTAGATCAATGAAGGTCATGGAACCGGTCAACATTGGAATCATAGGTTTGGGGACAGTCGGCGCTGGAACCGTCAACCTCCTGGAACGCAATGCGAATGAAATCAGTCGGCGTGCTGGGCGGCATATCAAGGTCAAGGGGGCCGCGGTAAGAGACGCGGCCAGGCCTAGAGCGTGCAGCACCAGCAGTCTGGAGCTTGGCACCGACCCATTTGAGCTAACCGATGATCCCACAATTGATGTCATCGTAGAGTTGATGGGTGGAGAAACGTTGGCTCGGGAGATCGTAATTAGAGCGCTGACTAATGGCAAACACGTTGTGACGGCCAACAAGGCACTGATAGCCGTGCATGGTAACGAAATATTTCGGGTGGCTCGTGAGAATGGTCTGGTGGTGGCCTTTGAAGCTGCGGTAGCAGGTGGTGTATCAATCATCAAGGTGCTTCGCGAAGGCCTGGCAGGTAACTGCATCGAGCAAGTGATTGGAATAGTCAATGGAACAACAAATTATATTCTTTCGGGTATGAGTAAAAGTGGCCGCCCATTCGATGAGAAACTTGATGAAGCCAAAAGGCTGGGATATGCTGAGGCGGATCCCAGCTTTGACATAGATGGGGTGGATGCCGCCCATAAGCTTACAATCCTTTCATCTATCGCTTTTGGCATCCCGCTTGATTTTGCAAACGTCTATGTAGAAGGAATTACAGGTATAACGTCGCAGGATATCGCTTACGCTGGTGATTTTGGTTATCGAATTAAGCATCTCGCAATAGCTAAACGGATTGACTCCCGGATAGAGTTGAGAGTTCACCCCTGTCTCATACCGGTAGAACATCTGCTGGCAAATGTTGATGGGGTTATGAACGCAATCCTTGTGGTCGGAGATGCTGCCGGTCCCACAGTCCACTATGGTGCTGGCGCTGGTGCAGAGCCAACAGCCTCTTCTGTTGTGGCCGACATAGTCGATGTGGTTAGAACTTTGACCACTGATCCGGAGAATCGGGTTCCACACCTGGCGTTTCAGCCTCACTCCCTGTCGCCATTGCGTGGTGGCCCGATGGGGGATGTCGAAACTGCTTACTACCTCAGGCTTCTTGCTCTGGATCAGGCGGGAGTGCTTGCTGATGTGGCGAGAATTCTAGGTCAGCGAGGAATCAGTATTGAATCCATACGACAAAGAGGTACCAGTTCCAGTGACACACCTGTACCGATCGTAATCATCACTCATAGAACGCTTGAATCGCGAATCGAAAGTTCGATTCCGGAACTTGAATCGTTACCATCTATCGCTCAGAAGGTAGTGAAGATCAGGCTGGAAAGCATGGCAAGTCACCCAGAATGACGGACCCTATAGAAGAGCAGCCTGGCGGGATAATCCAGAGATATCGTACTCGGCTCCCGGTGCCGGTTGGTGCCCGGTTAATTCATATCAATGAGGGGGCTACACCCCTGGTTCATCTGCCGTTCATGTCCGATGTGTCCAGAAATATTCGGGTTTATGCAAAGTGTGAAGGGCTCAATCCGACTGGCTCATTCAAGGACCGTGGAATGACTGTGGCCATGACCATGGCGGTACATGAAAACAGCAGGGCGGTCATCTGTGCATCAACCGGCAATACCTCTGCGTCTGCAGCTGCATACGCGGCCCGGGCAGGAGTGATGGCATTCGTGGTGATACCTGATGGGAAGATTGCTCTGGGCAAGCTGGCCCAGGCCATGATGCACGGAGCAAAGGTCATTCAGATAGACGGAGATTTCGATGCTGCAATGGAAATGGTGAAAAGGATTCCCGAAGAGGCTGATGTCACACTTGTGAATTCGGTAAATCCTTACCGATTACACGGCCAGAAAACAGCAGCATTTGAGATTATTGACCAGTTAGGGCGTGCCCCTGACTATCATTTTCTGCCGGTTGGGAATGCGGGGAATATCAGCGCCTACTGGATGGGCTATGGTGAATATGCTGATTCGGGCCTCTCTGACACCAAGCCGAGGATGATCGGCTGTCAAGCGGCGGGTGCTGCACCGTTCATCAGTGGTCATCCGATTGAGGAGCCAGAGACCATAGCGACAGCAATTCGGATCGGCAATCCGCAATCTTGGGAACTGGCACAGGCGGCTGTTGATGAGTCCCGGGGGTGCTTCAAATCATCAACCGATAACGAGATATTGAAGAGTCAGAAAAGTCTGGCGGACCGATCCGGTATTTTTTGTGAACCGGCATCGGCAGTCTCTGTCGCAGGACTCCAGGTAGACATGGCCGGAGGCAGGATTCCGGACGACTCGCTGGTTGTCTGTACGCTGACAGGCCATGGGTTGAAGGATCCTAATGTGGCGATACAACAGTCACCTGATCCTTTCAGGTTGAGTGATCGCTCAGGAGAGCTCAGGAGCTTCATTCTGGATGCAATCGGCTAAATAGACGTTGGGGTCAGTGCATGACCGAACATCGACCGCCTCTCTGGTCTGGCCGCGGATCGGCGGGCTGAAAATAGAGATCGAGTTGACGGTGACTACTTCCGGGCCGGGCATGAAGCAGAAACTAGGGAACCATAAAGATGTTGTCTTCTAACCTGCTTGCGTTCGATATCGAAACTGTGCCAGATGTCACGGCGGGTCGAAGGTTACTAAATTTGCAGGACAGCGATGAGAAGGATGTCGTTCGGGCCATGCAGACGCTCAGACGGCAGAAAACCGGTGGATCTGAGTTTCTGGCCCTGCACCACATGCGTATCGTGGCGATATCTGTGGCACTCCGGGATCAGAATGGTTTCAGGATATGGAGTCTGGGTAGTGAGGATTCTGATGAGGCGGAATTGATTGATCGCTTTTTTCGGGGAATTGAAAAATATACACCGACTCTGATTAGTTGGAACGGTGGTGGCTTTGATCTCCCGGTTCTTCATTACCGTTCGCTGCTGCACCGAGTTGTGGCAGCCCATTACTGGGACACCGGTGAATCAGATCGGGAGTTCAGATGGAACAATTATCTCAATCGATATCATTGGCGTCACGTGGACCTTATGGATGTATTGGCTGGGTTCCAAATGCGAGCAGTTGCACCGCTGGACGATGTGGCCACCCTGGTAGGGTTGCCTGGCAAGATGGGCATGAGTGGTGCCGATGTGTGGGATCGCTTTCATGAAGGGGATATCCAGTCAATCAGGAATTACTGTGAGACCGATGTTCTTAACACCTACCTCGTTTATCTGCAGTTTGAGCTGATACGAGGTAATCTTTCCCAGAACAGGTTCGAATCAGAATGTGGGCTGGTCCGTTCAACACTCAGTGTAAGTGGTGAAGAGCATTTGTTGGAGTTTGTTGCACGCTGGGACGCTTCCGAACAGGCGTCTCGGGCTTAAACTTGGACCGGTTCGAAGGCTATGTCGAGTCCTTGACTCACGACGGGCGAGGTGTCACAAAACCAGACGGTAAGGTTTGGTTTATCGACTCCGCCATTCCGGGAGAGACGGTAACATTCGTCAAGACCGGAAATCGCAAAGCGTATGGACTGGGTCGTGTCGAGCAAGTATTAGTACCGAGCCCCGATCGTGTCGTTCCAGCCTGCCCGTACTTCGGGCAGTGTGGCGGCTGCTCCTTGCAGCATTTGGAAGCCAACGCCCAACTGCGTTTCAAAGAGCAATTGCTGGTTCAACAGATGAACAAGATCGGTGGCGTGGATGTTGGTGCTCTCAAATCGTCCATAAAGGGACCGCCTTGGGGCTATAGGCGCAAGGCTCGCCTGGGCGTGAGGCTGGTGCCAAAAAAGGGTGGCATTCTGGTGGGATTTCGTGAAAAAAGAAATAGTTATATCACTAATCTTGATAATTGTATGACACTCGATCACAGGATAGCGCGACTGCTACCCTCGTTGAATTCATTGATCAATTCATTAAGCATCCGAGAGAAAGTGCCGCAGATTGAAGTGGCAGCCGGGGATCGGGATATTGCTCTGGTCTTGAGACACCTGAAGGCCTTTAGCACTAGGGATCAGGAGGTTTTAGTCAACTACGGTCAAAGCAATCGTATCCAATGCTATCTTCAGCCCGGTGGTACGGATTCGATCTGGTGCCTGACTCCAACTGAAGTCCCGATGCTGGAATACGGTTTGGAAAACGGCAAAATAAAGATTCAATTCTCCCCGACTGATTTCACTCAAGTGAACCACAGGGTCAACCAATTGATGGTAGAGGCTGCGGTCGAGGAACTGGAGCCAGGTGGACAAGATCGTATCCTGGACCTTTTCTGTGGGGTAGGTAATTTTTCACTGCCCCTGGCCAAACGGGTTGCTGAAGTTCATGGTGTGGAAAACGTTCCGGCCTTGGTAGACCGCGGAATGAAGAATGCCAAGCTGAATGACATCAGCAATGCGAATTTTGAAATACGAGACCTCTACGCAAGCTCCCTGCGCGACTGGGATCCCGGGAGGGTCGACAAGCTACTGATTGATCCTCCACGCTCCGGGGCATTCGAAGTGGCGACGTGGCTCGTTCCGCGACTGACTCCACAACTTATTGTGTATGTTTCCTGCAACCCGGCAACACTGGCCAGGGACAGCAGGATATTGATCACAAGGAGCGGCTATCGACTTCGCTCACTGCGCGCGGTCGATATGTTTCCCCACACGGCACATATGGAGGCGCTGGCTGTATTTGAGCTCAGCAGGTAGGGCTGAGCGGCCTGCAGGGGGCTGCGGACTGGATCAGTCGACATGAATAGAAATTCGGTGTCAGCCTCCGGTGCCGGTCTTGTCTTGTGAGACCTCTTGCTTGGTTTCCGTTGCCGGGCCACTTTCAGGGCGTTTGTTGGTCTCTTGGCCAGTGTTTGGGGAACCCTGGCGGCGAGTACCGCGCGGTCTGCGGCCCCTGCCCGACGAGTTACCCCCTCGAGACTGACGATTTCGGTCACGGTTGGTGTTCCCATCGTTCGAACGGGAACGCCCCTGACCGCCACCACCCCGACCCTGAGATGTTCTACGGCTACCACCGCTTCGCTGCCCTTGGCCGCTACTGCGTCGCCGGTTGGAGGTGCTCCGAGGCCTTGGGTTACTACTCTTCTGTACCTTTTCGTCTGTATCCTTGCTGCTCGATCCAATCAAGGCGCTCCAGAGCCTGGCAAGTAACCCGGGCTGACTGGGCTCTCCGGCCGTAGCGTCGGTGGATGGTGACACTGGGGGCGGTGTCGCGTCGAGCTGATCGAGTCTGACAGCCGGTGTAGCCGGTTTCTGACTCATGGGGTACGGCTCAGCAGGGGAGGGGTCTTCATCCGATGCCTTCAGCTCGTGACTGAGTACGTATCCCGTCTGGTCGATCTCTTCGCTACGCATACGGCGGATGTTGAACTGCGGTCCTTGAAGATTCTGCGATGGCAGGACGACGATCCGAGTTCCGAGGCGTGCTTCAATCTGGCTGACTTCATATCTCTTTTCGTTAAGGAGGAAGGTCCCTGTGTCGATTGGAACTTCTGCAATAATGGCTTCGGTATTTTCTTTAAGTGCTTCCTCTTCCAGTATTCGAAGCAGGCTTAGCCCGGAAGACGTTACGTTTCGAATCTGCCCGGTCCCTTTACACAGGGTACAGGACTGGTAGTTGGATTCACTGATTGAAGACCTGAGTCTCTGGCGGGACATTTCGAGCAGCCCGAATCTTGAGATATGACCCACTTGTATCCTGGCACGGTCATTTCTAACAGCCTCATGCAGTCGCATTTCAATCGTTTTTTTGTTGTGGGACGATGACATGTCGATCAAATCAAGCACGATCAGGCCACCCATATCCCTTATGCGCAACTGACGAGCGATTTCGTCAACCGCTTCCAGATTGGTCTGCAAGGCCGTTTCCTCGATGTCGGCCCCTTTCGTTGCCCGGGCCGAATTGACGTCAACGGTAACAAGCGCCTCGGTGTGATCAATAACCAGGGAACCCCCTGATGCCAGGTCGACCGACCGGGAATAGGCATTCTCAATCTGATGCTCGATCTGGAAGCGTGAAAATAACGGAATCGTGTCCTGGTAATGCTTGAGTCTCACCACGTTGTCAGGCATGACCTGTTCCATAAACCTGGTCGCCCGTTCAAAGATCCCTTGTTCATCTATCACGATTTCCTGAATGTCGCCGCGAAGGTAGTCGCGTATAGCCCGTACGATAAGATTGCTTTCCTGATAGACGAGGAACGGTGCCTCCTTTTCATGAGATGCGCTGTCGATCGCCTGCCACAGCTGCAGCAGAAAATCGAGGTCCCATTGCAGTTCTTCTGGAGATTTTCCGATGCCCGCGGTTCGGGCGATCAGTGAGTGCTCAGATGGTGCAGTCAGTCTGCCCATAGCATCCCTTAGTTCGGCGCGCTCTTCGCCAATGATTTGCCGCGATATGCCACCGCCCTTTGGGTTGTTCGGCATTAGTACTAGATAGCGCCCTGCAAGGCTGATAAAGGTGGTGAGCGCTGCACCCTTCGTCCCACGCTCATCTTTCTCCACCTGCACCAGGAAGGTCTGTTTTTCCCGGATGACGTCTTGGATCTTCACCTGGGCCATTGGTGTGGCGGGTGAATAGTTCTGGAAGTGGGCTCGGGAGATTTCTTTCAAGGGCAGGAAGCCCTGTTTTTCTGCCCCGTAATCCACGAAGGCTGCTTCAAGACTGGGCTCTACGCGGGTGACAGTTCCCTTGTAGATGTTGCCTTTTAGCTGAGTTCTTGCTGCGGATTCAATGTCAAGGTCCAAAAGTCTCTGGCCATCGACAATCGCCACCCTGAGTTCCTCAGGATGGGTTGCGTTAAATAACATTCTTTTCATCATCTGGTCTCTTGATCAGGTCACGGGATGGTTTTGGCCTGCACTGGCGTGACAGGTCCGACCGTCCCACGACGGTTCAATTCACTTACTCAGGTTACAGGCGAAAAACCGTGTTGACTGGTCAGTCGGAACTCAACGGTTGCGTGTGGCAGGAGCTAGGAGCGAACGCCGGCAGGCCAAGTTGGCCCGCTGCGCTGGGGTCGGATCCAACTTGAATCCGATTGGTGTGACCGTTGTCTTCAACGTTGTGCATATTCTATGCGTTGATCCAAAAGCCGTTCGCAATACAACTACGAAACCTTGTGCTCTCGTCCGGTCGCGCCATAGACATTTATGTCGCCACCTGACCTGGTATCCTGTGCTCTGAGCCCTTCACGATAAACAATCGCCAAGAGCCAACTCCAGACACTGTGGTTATACTCCGAGTGGGTTAAACCGTTCGAACCAACAGTGTTTGAAGCGCCTAACGTGAGTCTTTTATTGACTTGCTACTTCCGGTGCTTGCACGTTATTTTCCGCTTGCAACGCCGTGAATTATAACAATTTTTCGTGCGACAGCAAATCGGAGCAGAAAACATCGACGACAGCCAAAACCAACAACACTCCGGCGTACAAACGTTAATCGTCCCGGAACGAGGGGCCAACCGACGTCTTGACAACTATCTTTTCAGGATATTGAAGGGCGTGCCTAAGAGCCACGTTTATCGGATCGTTCGGGATGGGCAAGTCCGGGTAAATGGCTCGAGAGTAGGACCTGACCTCAAGCTTGCGGTCGGTGATCGGGTGCGGTTACCTCCTATCCGGCTCGTAAAAGGTCGATCTCCCCAGTTGTCCGAGACGCTATTGTCATTGAAGATCCCCGTGCTTTATGAGGATTCCGATTTACTGATCCTCGACAAGCCCTCGGGAATTGCTGTCCATGGCGGTTCGGGTCTTCGGGGCGGCGTCATAGAGATTCTGCGACACACACGTACTGAAAGTGATTTCTTGGAACTGGCTCACAGGCTGGACAAGGACACCTCGGGTTGTTTGATACTGGCAAAGACTCCGGCTTCTCTGCGTTATATGCACACCCTTTTCAGGGAGAACGCGAGGCGTCGACGTATACAAAAGATATACCATGCGCTGGTGACCGGCGACTGGTCGGGTGGCACCCGACGGATCGATCTTGGTCTGAGCAAACGTCGTCCGGCAGGTTCTCTGCGCCGCTCGATCGTTTGCAAATCCGGGGAGAATGCACTGAGTTATTTCAAGCCAGTTGAACGCTTCGGCGATTACACTCTCATGGAAATCAAGCTTGGTACCGGTCGAATGCACCAGATAAGGGCACATGCTGCAGCTGTCGGCCATGCAGTGGTTGGTGACAAGATGTACGGGCATCAAGGTTCTCGAAAAGAAGTCAAGAGGCTCGGTATCCGTCGCCAGCTGCTGCACGCATCGAGACTGGTCTTTCCGCATCCAGAAAATAGTCGCAGGCTTGTGGTCCGCGCGCCTTATCCTGAAGATCTAAGTCGGGTACTCAGTCTGGTTGAGCGCGGATGAGTCGACCATTCTCAAGTGGGCTGAAAGGGAGGGGAAAGTCAGCAACGGATGGCAATCCTGAAGACTGTTGCCAGTTACTGTGTAAGAGCTCGGTCCTTGTAGTCGGTGGAAGAGGATTGCGGTTTGTCGTCTCGAGTTCGCGCGGGTCCTACCCTGCGTTTGTCATTCGGTGCCGGGCGGGTGTTTCGGCTTTCCTCAACATTTGTGCCCACATGGATCTTGAACTGGACTGGACGGCTGGCCGTTTTTTCGATTCACAAAGGCGCCACCTTATCTGCTCGACCCACGGTGCCCTGTATGATCCAACCGACGGATTGTGTATAGAGGGGCCTTGTTACGGGGCCCGACTCAAGGCCGTGGAGGTAAGCGAATCTTGCAGTCAGGTTTTTTTCAGCGATGATAATTACACCTTAGTGCGAGTCGAGATGTAAGCCCGAGAATTCTTCGGCGAAGACAAAATGAGACCTCAGACAGGTCGTCTTAACATCCCTTCAGTTTCCAGCATTCGAGTCAGGGTGATAAGCGGCAAGCCGATTAGAGCGCTGGGATCGTCACCTGTGACGTTCTCCAGTAGGGTAATACCCAGGCCATCTGCTTTGAGGCTGCCGCAACAATCGTAGGGCCGTTCAATCTCGAGGTACCGCTCGATCGCCTCTTTGGACAGTTTGCGGAACTCGACCGCAAAGGGCACCACTTTGACCTGCAGTGCACGAGTTCGCGAGTTAAACAGGGCGACACCCGTATACAAGCGAACCGTTGAGCCGGAAGCCGAGCTTAGCTGAGAAATGGCCTCGTCCCGGTCTTTCGGCTTGCCAAGGATCTGACTGCCGTGGACGGCCACTTGATCGGAGCCGATTAAAAGACTGTTGGGCTGTGATTCGGCCACGCTGCGAGCCTTCATTACTGATAATCGTGTAACCAGAGTTTCGGGATCTTCGAGACCCATCCGGGACTCATCGATATCGGCCGGAATGACACGGAAAGGAAGGTTGAGTTGTTGCAGTAGCCGGCGTCGGAACGGTGATGACGATGCGAGCACAAGACACTGTTTTAGAGCAGTTTTTGACACTATATCCTCCGATGAATACAATGGGCGCTGACAGCATGGCCGGTGTCCGCCAGCTGGCCCGCGTAACCCGCTTCGGGATCGTGGTCACCAGACGCATTCTAGAGCAAGAGGTGATGTATGGCTGTTCAACAAAATCGGAAGACTCCATCAAAACGCGGGATGCGCAGATCCCACGATGGCCTCAGTCGTACGACGCTTTCCAGTGATCCAGTCTCTGGTGAACTCCATCGACGTCATCACGTCACTGCAGACGGCTATTATCGCGGTCGCAAAGTAATCAGCGATCAGGCGCAATCATCGTAGTAAACAGACCGGGCTCCGACCCGGCTTTTCACAAATGTTGGTCTGACCCGGACCTTTTCGTGTTGCCAATGTGACCATCACCGTTGCAGTTGACATGATGAGTGGCGATCGAGGGCTGCAGGTCACGGCCCCGGCGGTCAGTCAGGCGCTCGGCCGCATGCCAGATCTGTTCGTGATTGCGGTGGGTGAGCAGGCTGCGATGGCCTCGGCCCTTGAGGAGTTGCAGAACGCTGATAGGTTGTGTTTCGTTGCCGCCTCCGAAGTGGTGGAAATGAATGAGCCTGCAGCCATGGCGGTGCGGGCCAAAAAAGATTCCTCCCTCAGGGTCTCGATCAATCAGGTAGCAGAGGGCGCAGCTGATGCGTGCGTCAGTTCCGGGAATACTGGTGCACTGATGGCGACGGCTCGTTTTGTGCTCAAAACACTATCAGGGATAGACAGGCCAGCGATTGTCAGCGCATTGCCAAGAGCAGATGGGCACGTGCACGTATTGGACCTGGGGGCAAACGTCGAGAGTACTCCCCAGCACCTGCTCCAATTCGGAATGATGGGCTCGAGTTTGGTACGCAGCCTCGAAGGGATACGAGAACCGACGGTGGCCCTGCTGAACGTCGGTAGCGAGGAAATCAAAGGCAATAACACGGTTAAGGCCGCAGCCGAGTTGTTTCAAGATAGTTCGTTGAATTTCGTCGGGTATGTAGAAGGTGACGATATATTCAATGGCCATGTCGATATCATCGTCTGTGACGGGTTTGCCGGCAATGTGGCTTTGAAAACCAGCGAAGGGCTCGCGCAGATGCTGACTAGAACCGTGCAGGAAGAATTCAGGCGAGGGTTTTGGTCTCGCTGTGTCGCTGTGCTGTCGCGTTCTGTGCTTGATTCGATTCGCAGACGGATCGATCACAGACAATATGATGGCGCAGTTCTCCTTGGACTGAGGGGCACCGTTGTAAAAAGCCACGGAGGTACAGATCCGGTTGGTTTTGCCCGTGCTATTGAAGTCGCTCACTCTGCGGCAAAAAATGGTCTGGTGGAGAACATCCGAAAGGACCTGGATGAACCGGTGACACAGAAGGATACAGCTTGAGCCCGATCCAATGCACAACGGGGTTGGGGAGTGCGATCTTTATCGGTAACCTGAAAAGATCCACATTGCTCAAGATCAAAAACTGTGGGCACGATCTAAGTCGGAGGGATCGATGAGTAAAGTCTGCCTGGTTACCGGGGGCACAAGGGGAATAGGGCGAGCAATCTGCCTGGAGCTTGGGCGGAACGGATGTACAGTCATTGGCTCGGCAACGACACCCGCCGGTGCCGACAATGTCAGTAACTATCTTGCTGAGGCCGAGATTGCCGGGCGCGGCGCTGTTCTGAACGTGACTGACAGTGAGGCTGTGGTCCGTTTGGTAAAAGAGGCCGAAGAGACATATGGACCAGTCACCGTACTTGTGAACAATGCGGGAATCACCCGGGACAACCTTCTGCTTCGAATGAAGGAGCAGGATTGGGACGAGATTCTGGACACCAATCTCAAATCGGTTTATCGAGTGAGTAAAGCCGTTTTGCGGGGAATGACTAAAGCCAGATATGGCCGGATTGTGAACATTAGTTCAGTTGTCGGCAGTATCGGGAACGCTGGCCAGAGTAACTACACGGCCGCCAAGGCGGGCATGATTGGTTTCACCAAGGCTCTTGCTCGCGAGGTGGCGAGCCGCAACGTCACGGTCAACGCAGTTGCCCCGGGTTTCATCGAAACAGATATGACAGCGGAGCTTTCTGACGATATGCGCAACGCCATGCTGGAGACGGTCCCGTTAGGGCGTTTCGGTTCGGTAGCCGACGTGGCGGCAGCGGTCGCTTTTCTAGTGTCTGATTCGGCATCGTACATTACCGGGCAGGTTTTCCATGTCAATGGCGGTATGTACATGAGTTCTTGAAAAACAATCAGCTAAAGTGATGTTCTAATCCAGGTTATGAAAACCCTCGCCAGCATGCCTCGAACCATGACCTATCTTGATAAGGGTCATCTGAATTGGAATTCACATGGACTTCATGGAGGGAATATTGTTTAATTCGCGCACGTGAGATACATGCTTTTCGTTGCCCTAGGCCCCGACGCATGTTCAGATACTGCGGTCGATATTAATTTTTCCTGGAGGTTTAACTGCTAATGAGCACCATAGAAGAGCGCGTCAAGAAAATTGTAATAGAGCAGTTGGGTGTAGCTGATGATCAGGTTACGCCGGACGCCTCCTTTGTCGATGACCTCGGTGCCGATTCGCTGGACACCGTGGAACTGGTCATGGCCCTGGAAGAAGAGTTCGACGCCGAAATCCCCGATGACGAGGCTGAGAAAATCACCACCGTTAAGCAGGCGATCGAATTTATCCAGGCTAATTCAAGCGGGTGACCGCTACCTACCAATCTGCCCAAAGCTGCCGTACTGATTTCAAACGGCAGTTCTCTTTCTAAAACGATAGTGAGCAAGAGGCGAGTCGCCGTAACCGGCGTCGGCTGTGTTTCACCCGTTGGGCTCAACGCTCCACAGACCTGGGAAGCCCTGGTTCGTGGTGAGTCAGGCATATCGTCAGTCACTCGATTTGACGCCACACAATTGCCTTCATCGATCGCAGGGGAAGTAACCGGATTTGATCCTTTGGTCTATCTTTCATCAAAGGACCTGCGAAAAATGGATCGGTTTGTGCAGCTGGGAGTTGTAGCGGGTCTTGAATCCTTTGAGGCCGCTGGCGTGGACATCGAGGCAGTGAACCCGGATCGAGTGGGGGTCCTGGTGGGCGCTGGAATTGGTGGCCTCGAGACGATTGAGGCGACAACTCTGACCTATGCCGAGAAAGGCCACAAGCGCGTCTCACCGTTCTATATTCCGAGCAGCATCATTAACATGGTCTCGGGGAATCTATCGATCATGACCGGTGCCCGGGGCCCCAATCTTTCGATCGTAACGGCCTGTACGACCGGCACACACTGTATCGGCATGGCGGCGCGACTGATCCAGTTCGGGGACTGTGACGTGATGATTGCCGGTGGAACCGAGGCGGCTGTTACGCCGACCTCAATGACCGGTTTTGGCGCGGCACGGGCTTTAAGCCGGCGTAATGACTCCCCGGAACAGGCCAGTCGACCATGGGACACCGGTCGTGACGGCTTTGTGCTCGGGGAGGGCGCGGGAGTGGTTGTTCTTGAGGAGATGGAATCAGCCAAACGGCGCGGCGCAACAATTCTTGCTGAGCTATCCGGCTTCGGGATGAGTGGCGATGCACACCACATCACCCAGCCCTCGACGGGCGGCGAGGGGGCATCTCGATGTATGGAGAATGCGCTTCGCGACGGTCGAATCGAAGTGGCTGAGGTCAACTATGTCAATGCCCATGGAACATCCACGCCACAAGGGGACCTGGGAGAGACTTTAGCGGTGAAGCGGACTTTCGGTGCCCACGCCTACGATCTGATGATCAGCTCCAATAAGTCCATGATCGGCCACCTGCTAGGTGCTGCAGGGGGGGTCGAGGCGGTGGCCACTGTGATGTCACTGCATGAGCAGGTATTGCCACCGACCATTAACCTTGATGAACCGGACCCGGAATGTGATCTGGACTATGTGCCAGGGGCTGCCCGGGATGCGAACGTCAGAATCGCTCTGTCGAATTCGTTCGGCTTCGGCGGCACTAATGGAACACTTGTTTTCAGCCGATTCGACAGCTAGGGGTAAGGTGTACCAAAGACTAACGGCCGGAAGGTCTTTGTTGTCCCGTGCTGCGCTTGCCAGGATCCGCTGCTGAGTGCCGGGCAATACCAAACGAGGTGGGGTTTACCGCAGTACGTTTGGCGTATTGATGATCATTATCGGGTTGCTCGCTCTCGCGGGGTATCTATTGCATCGCTCGGTACACACTCCATTTGAATTAAGACACGCCAGCCTTACGCTGGCCGCCGGGAGCAGTTTGCGCGACTTTGCTGTGGAGGTCGATCGGATGGGGGGCTCCAAAGGTGAGCTACCTGTTCTGTTGTGGGCGTACCTGAAAGGAATATCCGGGAGCTTGAAAGCCGGGGAATATGTTTTTGATGAACGAGCAAGCACCGCCCAGATTTTGGACAAAGTGGTACGCGGCGATGTTGTCCAATACGCCATTACCTTCCCTGAGGGGGTGACGTTCAGTGACATGCTTGAACTACTACATCGGGCACCGCAACTTGAGCCCCTATCTGACGATCACACGAACGATAAGATCTTGTCTTTGCTTGGTATCAGCGAAAGTTCTCCAGAGGGTCTGTTTTTCCCGGATACGTATTACTACACGAGCGGAAACAGTACGTTGAGCCTTCTACAAAGAGCGCACCGGAGAATGATGCTGAAACTAGACCAAGCGTGGGCGAGGCGACACGGGCAACTGCCATTTGGACGGTCTTACGATGCCTTGATCTTGGCGTCAATCATCGAGAAGGAAGCCGGGAACCATCAGGAAAAGGCCAGAATAGGGGGTGTTCTGGTTAATCGTCTACGAAAGAACATGAGACTGCAGGTAGACCCAACCGTGATCTACGGAACCAGGCTTAAGTATCAGGGAGATCTGACCCGCGCACACCTGGCTGAGGACACTCCGTACAATACTTACCGGCGGAAAGGACTACCACCCACGCCGATTAGCTGTCCTGGCTGGGATTCATTGCTGGCAGCGGTTCATCCAATCCGGCACGAGGAATACTACTTCGTATCAAGAGGCAATGGGACCCATAAGTTCTCCAAATCTCTGAAAGAACACCTGGCTGCAGTTCAGCGCTTCCAAGGAAAAAAATGACAAAAGAATCCGCCAATAAGGCTGGACAGGGGCTGTTTGTCACAATGGAAGGGATAGACGGGTCTGGAAAGTCCACGCAGTTGGGCATGCTTGCAGAGAACCTGCGGTCCCGTGACCTGGATATCTGCGTCACCCGCGAACCAGGTGGGACAGAGATTGGCGAGTGTCTTCGCGAGATCATTTTGCACAATGCTCAGTCGGTCTGTGATAACGCTGAACTCCTACTGCTGTTTGCCGCACGTGCTCAGCATATTGCCCAGGTGATACAACCCGCGTTACAGGAAGGTCGCTGGGTGCTGTGTGACCGCTTTACGGATGCTACTTTTGCCTATCAGGGAGGTGGGCGGGGCATACAGCTATCCATCATAGAAAAACTAGAGAGCATGGTTCAGGGCGATTTCAGGCCGGACTGCACATTGTTACTGGATGTCCCCGCTGAAACGAGCGCTGAACGCACCTGCGGAAGAGGAAACTCCCATGATCGAATCGAGATGCTTGACCTGGTTTTCAAACAACGTGTCCGACAAACTTATCTTGATCGCCAGCTGGTAGAACCCACACGCATCTTCCTGATCGATGGTTTGGCATCAATCGCGTCGGTTCAGGAGGAAATCTGTCGGATCGTCAATGTTCTCGATTCCAGGCTACCCGATGATGGATAAATATGCCTGGCATGAGCCACAGTGGCGGGTTGTGCGAGAGAGGATGCACCTGCTACCCCAAGCGATGTTGATTGTTGCAAACCGAGGCACAGGCAAGCTTGGATTTGCCTCCCGATTGGCGGGGCACTTGTTGTGTGAGGCCGACGCCCAACTCCGGCCCTGCCAGGACTGCAAGTCCTGCAGCATGAAGGACAGCGGGCATCACCCCGATTTGCACCTCCTCACAACCGAAGCGGCGAATGAGACTGCAGTATCGTTTCTCGGGGATCACGTCCAGCGCTACTGTGCCGACGACAGGCCCAAAAAAGGTACCAAGTCGAAGCCCAGTAGTATCATTAACGTGGAACAGGTGCGCAGCGTCAGCCGAGCGCTGCAAATGACCTCGGCACGGGGCGGCAACAGAGTCTGTCTGGTAACTCCCGCAGATGCGCTGAATATTAATGCCGCCAATGCACTGCTTAAGATTCTGGAAGAACCATTTCCAGGAACTTATTTTATCCTGCTCACCTCACAACTACACACGTTGCCGCCGACGGTTCGAAGCCGCTGTTCTGTGCTGAACCTGCAAAACCCATCATTGGCCGATTCCACGTCCTGGCTTGAGAATGGGGGCGAAATCGACTCAAATCTCGCTCGATCACTACTGACTTGTGGGTTCGGACCTTTGGAGGTCCAGCAGATGTTCAATTCTGGGTCGCCAGACAAACTTGCTTCGTTCGCAACCGAACTGGCGGACGTAGTCGGCCGTGGGGAAGCGTCGGATTTGATTGCCTCGCGGCTGGTAGAAATAGGGCCCCGGCTAGGATTGCGGTTGATTCAGCAGCAGCTGGTCAGGGGACTCAGGATCTCAGTGGGGTGTGAAGAGCCAAATGATCGGTTGGCGAGAGTTCTGCGGATCGGCCTTGGTCGAGACGGTTGTCATCGGCTTTACACCAAAATTGGCCGTTATCTACACTGGCCCAGAGGTGCAGTTGACGAGCGGCTCTTTCTGGAGGATATTGCCTGGAGATTGGCCCGGTCTGGGGCCGAAGGGGATTAGAACATGGCAGAACTGGAACTAGGAGATAATATTGGGCAGATACCGGATGACGTTAAGGTTGTCAGGCCCAAAGTATTGTCGGTCTCTATCAAAGACAAGAAAACGCTGCATTCGGCCTTCATGCCATTTCTCAAAAACGGTGGCATTTTTGTGCCGACCGAGAACAGGTATTTGGTGGGCGATGAGGTATTCCTGATCCTGAAACTTCTGGACGACGCGCAGTTTGCTGTAGCAGGCGTTGTTTCCTGGACCACGCCGTCTGGGGCGCAGGCAAGTCGGACGGCCGGCGTGGGGATACACCTGCAAGGCGCTGAAGGGGCCAAACTGAAGGAATACGTACAAGCGGAACTTGCTGATTTCCCGCAACCGCAACGACCCACCCATACATTCTAACCAACGCGGATGGCTGGACCTGCGGTCCTTGCCTAATCGACACGTGATTCTGGTTGATTCTCACTGCCACCTCGATTTTGAGCCGCTTTCTGGGGAGTTGCCCAGTATTCTGGATCGAGCAGCGAAGGCCGAGGTCCAGTACATGCTCTGTGTGGCGGTAAACCTGGAAGATCTACCAGGAATACTGCAGATCGTGGCCGAGAACGAAAACATCTTCGCCACTGCCGGCATCCACCCAAACCATACGACAGCAGACGGCCTCGAGGTGGACGAAGAGGCCCTGGCCGAACAGGCGGCCAAGTTCAGTGTGGTCGCCGTCGGTGAGACAGGCCTGGATTATTTTCGCTCCAGTGGCGCTCTGGACTGGCAGCGTGAACGCCTCAGGCGCCATATACGCGTGGCCCGGCACGTGTCCAGGCCGTTGGTGGTTCACTGCCGGGATGCCGGTGACGATACGATGTCGATACTATCTGAGGAAGGGGCGGCGGACGTTGGGGGGGTCATGCACTGTTTTTCCGAAGACTGGAGGATAGCCCGGCAGGCACTGGACCTGGGGTTCTACATCTCATTTTCAGGGATCGTGACATTCGCCAGCGCGGATTCCGTCCGAGAAGTGGCACTGAAAGTTCCGGTAGACCAGTTGCTCGTTGAGACAGATGCCCCGTACCTGGCGCCAGTACCGAGGCGGGGTAAAACCAATGAACCTGCGTTTGTTCGCCACACGGCGGCATTCTTAGCCGACTTACGAGGGGAGAGTCTGGAAGAACTGGCTTATCAGACCACCGAGAACTTTTTCACCCTGTTCCCAAAAGCAATCCGGATGCAGTGAAGTGTAATATAGAGAATAGTCCAGTCCGACCACTTGCGTGTGTTCGTTATTCGCATAATGTATATTATGTTAAATAGTATTCATGGCAAGGCCCACACCAAAACCATTCGCAATTGACGAGGGTTCGGTAGTGGTAGACAATCCCTCCCCCCCCTTTTGGGGTTTTTATCTAAAAGTCCCAGTGGCGACTGTGAGTTGCCGGAACATTGAAAACAGGATTAATCATGAGCCAGAGCGAGATAACCGAAACTCCGAAGACGGACGAGGCGCCGGCCAGTAAAGCCGCACCCGCGGTTGGAAAAGACACAGGAACAAGTAAAAAGGCGGCCAAGATCGGCCCGTCGATCGTTATACACGGGGACGTTGCCGGCGAAGAGGACCTGATTGTCGATGGAACCATCGAGGGGACGGTCAATTTCAAAGAGAACCATCTCATTGTCAGTAAGAACGGGCGAGTGACTGCAAATATCAATGCTCGCGTCATTCGTGTCGACGGTGAAGTCAAAGGCGAACTCAGAGCCAGTGAACAGGTCTCGATCAGTCCTAGTGGCCAGGTTAATGGAGACATCCGGGCACCTCGTGTGGTGCTTGAGGATGGCTGCCAGTTCAAGGGCTCGGTTGACATGGCTGTAGACAAGCTTGCGATCGGTGGGGATCGTTCATCGGCACCACGGCTCCGACCTAGCTCCACGCGGCCGGTTCGGCCGGGTCGGGAAAAGGCGGAAACAACCCAATTACGGAACTGATAGTCTCTCTAGACTACAAAAAAGAAAACCGCGCGATGGCGCGGTTTTCTTTACCTAGAGCGCTTGATATATCAACTTTTAACCTGATTTTTGAGTGCCTGAGAAAGGGGTTACCATATGTCTTGCGAGCCCCCTGCCCCTTTGCATTGCACGGCGGGTCTGATTTGACGTTCGGCGCCTCGCATCCGCTCTGAACGGCGTAATGGGGCCTAGAATAAGCTCGGGATGATCGTAAATCATCTCGTCGGTCAGTGGAATGAATACTACTTTCGACATTCTTGGGGTTCCGTATACCAGGGACGGGATCCAATCTACTGCCAAGGCGTGGCTTCGGGTGGGGATAGTCATGGCAATACTATGGCAAAAGGTGGCGGATCATGTTCTTCTTCTGACTATTGGGGTAGGTTTAAATGCAGGCTTGAAGCTGCGCGACAGCACCGATCCTGATGAATATGTGATATCGGAGGCGGAAAAATGAAAATTGTTGCAGTAGTCGAAGATGACGCCGACCAGCGGGAGAACTACGCCGACGTGTTGGCTGCCCAGGGCTACGAAGTCCATGATTTCGGCAGTAAAGCGGAAGCGCAGGACGGTTTTCGCGAGATACTGCCCGACCTTGCGATCCTTGACATTATGCTGGGCGAAGACATGGATGGTGGTTTCGAATTGTGCATGGAATTGCGAAACCTGAGCCCCAACCTGCCGGTCATCTTTCTCACCGCCCGTGACAGCGATGCCGACCGAATCTCCTCCCAGCGCATGACTGCGTGGGATTACATCACCAAGCCGGTCAGCCTTGAATTCCTGGTTGCACGGGTTCATGCATTGCTGCGGATCGCAGAACAGTTAAAGCAGCCTGAGTCCCAGGAATCCTTGATCAGTGTGAATGAAATGGAAATCGATGAGAAGAGTATGTCAGTCAAGTGGCGGGGTGAACTGATTAATCTCACATTGACAGAATTCTGGATCGTCGAGTCTCTTGCCCGGCGACCTGGCCATGTCAAGACCTACGACGCACTGAACGACGTCACCCGGCAGGGCCTGGTCGAGCGTAATACTATTAATGGATACATTCGCAGAATTCGCAACAAGTTTCGGGAAACTGACCGCAGTTTTGATCGGATTCAGACGGTCCACGGTACCGGGTACAAGTGGGCTCAAGACTGAATGAACCGCTGACACCCCGCACACTGGAGCGTCCGCCCTCTTCCGTATCCTCAGGACCCAGTGGCCGCAACCGGCATCGTGTCCGGCCGGGACTCAAGATCAGAACCAAGCTGTTGCTCCTGGTTCTATCGTTGCTGGCAATCCCATGGATGGGCTACAAGTCGGTTCGGGAGATGGAAAAATTCCTGCTCGATGGGCAACAACAGGCACTTGAGCTTACAACTGAGGGCATCGCAAGCCTGCTCGGCAACAGGAAAGAGCTGTTCGACCCAGCCGTAGGGGTTCCTGAAGTCATGGGCAGGTCATTCGACGTACTTCCCACAGAACTTGACGCTTCCCTGTCGATCGACGCAACCCCAAAGGACTGGGTTGTTGCGTTAGAGGAGGCTCGAGACTACACCAGTGCCGGGTCTTTAGAGTGTACGGTCGACTATAACCCTGACTCGCTGGCCGTACGACACGGACTGGGAATTCACGATAAGCACGTTTATGCGTTTTTCGACGTTTCCGATGACGTGATCATTTTCAGAGATCCGGAACTGGTGAGGCTCGACAAAAGTGACCAGCTTCGCCTGACTGTACAGGTACTGGGCATGGACATCCGCCGTTATCTACTCACCGCACGGCAGGAAGGCCGCATGAGTGTCTATCTGATGAAGACTGACTGGCGTGAGCCCGAAACGGGGGAAGCCCTGAAAGATATTGCAGCAAGCATCGCGCTTACAGAAAGCGGTTACGCGATAAAGATCCGCATTCCACGGGAAGTGATAGGCCCGCGGGCCCGGGTCAAATTTGAAGTGATCGATATTGACGACGCCAAAAACAGGGAAATTGTGGGGACGATCAGCACCGATCCGGACCCGTTCATGCATGGTCTGGGCCAGGTCCGTCTCATGACTCCGGCCCTGGCCAAGCTCGTCGAACCTCTCTACATATCTGAGGCCAATATCAGGGTCTGGGATCGGGATTTTCGCCTCAGAGCTGAGCTTGGGAGTATTTTTCCCGAAAGACTGATCTCCAGCGCCCGGAGCAAGCGTGGGTCATCGTGGCTGGATCGACTGGAAGGCTTTTCCGTTGAGGTGTATGACTGGATCCTGAGGCAGCCAATGGGCGGTATTAAGGACATGCCCGTTGATTCTTCCGGGGAGGATCTTCGCATTCTGTCTAAAGTGATCACCAACGGCGACCGTTTGAGCGAACGACGGCGCTATGGCAACGCAAAGTTGATTGTAAGTGCACTTCCGATCTGGGCCGAGGGTGAGATACAGGGTGCAATTCTCATCAAGCAGAGCGGCAACAGATTGCTGTCCTTGCAGTATGAGACGTTGCGACGTTTTACCCTTCTATTTTTGGGGGTCTTTATCTTCCTGGCCATAGCGATACTTTTGTTCGCAAGTCGCCTGACTTACCGGGTCGGAAAATTACAGCGTGAGACCGAACAGGCAACAACTCCCGAAGGGCGTTTGTTGAAGGATCGGATACGCTCCGGCACTCATGCTGCGGATGAACTGGGAAGCCTGACACGGAGTGTTTCATCCATGCTGCAGAACCTGGCACAGTACACTCGCTACCTCGAGAAACTGCCAGACACACTGGCGCACGAGATGCACAACCCGTTGAACGTGGTGAATTCCTCACTGGAGAATCTGCAGTACAGTCACCGCGAGCTCGACGACGACAAGTATCTCCTACGAGCGAAGAAAGGAATTCAACGGCTACGGAGCATTCTCACCTCCCTGACCGAGGCCGCAAACCTTAAAGATGCCCTCGAACAAGAAGCGGATCAGTTCGAGTGGTTTGATTTGACTGAACTGGTGACCGGTTGTGTAGAGGGATACCAACAGGTCAATCCAGAACGCGAGATCCTGTCAGAAGTATTTCCAGGGAAGGTGCAATTTAGCGGGGTACCAGACCGACTCGCACAGTTGCTCGACAAACTCATTGATAACGCGCTCCGCTTTGGTAATAAAGAGGGGCCGATCCTAGTCAGCTTGAAAAGCTCTGCCTATATTATCCGTCTCTCGGTCGTGAATGAAGGATCGACTTTACCAGCCCACCTGGAGGATCGACTGTTCGATCCAATGGTATCCAGCGCGAAAGATGCTGGGCAGACACATCTCGGTCTCGGTCTTTACATTGTCCGATTAATTGCTGAGTTCCACGGGGGCAGTGCCATTGCGGAGAATCGAAAAGATGCTTCTGGAGTTGAGGTCGCCGTCACGTTTCCGAGAACTGAAACGGGCTGAAGCAGTCCCGCACGGGATTACCTGCAGCTTAAGTTTTGTTGATTGACCTGACAATATCTGCCACGTCAGGCTTACCGGACTGAACCTCTCGTTCAGACAAGCCTCTCAATTCATGAGGAAACACAAGCCAGTGGGATGTTTCATGGATATAGTAGTCAGGCACCCGACCGGTCTTGTTCTTCGATGGTTTATACCACGGTGCCGCAATACGGATATTTGAAGGGGTGTTCAAACGGGCTCGACTCTTGAGTTCATCGAGAACCGCTTCGATGCTCATTCCGGTGTCAAACACATCGTCGACGATCAACAGAGAATCTTCCTGGTTGACCTTCCGGATGAGGTAGCCCAGCCCGTGTACCTGGACGTTTTGGGCGGTCCGTTCAATGCCCGTGTAGTATGAAGTTCGTATGGCGATATGATCAGTCTCGACACCGGCATAGTCGAGATATTCCTGAACCGCAATACCGACTGGTGTTCCACCGCGCCATATGCCTACGATGTAATCGGGTCTGAAACCGCTCTCCAGAATTCTCAGAGCAAGAAGGAAGGAGTCCCTGAGAAGTTCCTCGGCCTTGATGAATACCTTGTCATTGACCATGGTCAGAAAATATTCCAGGTGTAGTGTTGCAGGCGGTTGGGGCCTCAGAGGCGTTCGTCATCACCCTCTCCCCGATCTTTTTCCACCGCCAGTGGGTCCGTAGCCGGAAGCACGTTGGTTTCTACCGTGACAGTTGGTTTGATTGTTTCATTGTCGGAGGCCGTATCTGCCGGTTGCTCTTTGGGAGCCGGAGGCACGTACCCAGGAAAGCCGATACCACTGGCACTTTTCACTGCCGGGGTAAAGTAGACCACCTGAACGGGCAGTTTTTCGGTTTTGAGCTGGCTGCGAAACCTGGAGAGCTCCGAACGCATAATGCCGTAGCTGAAAAAAACCTTGCAGTTAGAGCAAGTCGGTCCACGATGGTCTACTCGTTGCTGGCCGTTGACCCAGACCCTGAAAAACCCCTCATCCTGCGACCATTCGACGTTGACGCTGATTTCATGCCACCGACCAAGGAGCAGATCTTCGTCAATCAGCGAGATATAGTTGGGCTCCTGCTCAACTCGATTGCCCAGCCACAGTACACCCGTGCTGCCGACTTCAAACGTCCAGACAGGCTCCGCCCGGTGGTTCAGAAACTGACCATGAATACTTCTCGCGGGATAAACGTTGGTATAGTCTTCGGGAAAGAAGACCTGCCACAGATACCACTGTTCTTGTGCCAGAGCTCTTTCAGGCACTGGCCCTGCGACGATTTCGGATCGTTCCAGTTCTCTTTTGCAGTCGTTGCTGATCCTTTCGATAGCGCAATCGCCGGGCCGGACTTCGAATCTCTGGACCTTTTCACGCTGGCCGGCTCCTGCCGGGTCTTCAACCTCCTGGTATCCCCATTCTGTGGTGCTGAGAAAGCGTGTCGGATTGCTGGCCTGACCAAGACTGGGTTGGAGCGACAGGCAGAGCATGGCCATGCCAAGGGCTAATATTGAGCGATGAAGAAGATTATTGCTTGTAGCCATCATTGGGAAAATGGATTATCAGCGATTGCCCATGTGTATCCGAGTTAAATAGGGCACCTCTAAACGGCACGGATTGTTTATCTTCATCGTACTGGTCGAACTATATCCCGGAATGGCACCGAGGTGAATCGTGCATGATCGGCTCAATGAACCGTACAATGGAACAAAATGGCGCTGTTGCAAGGCCGCTGATCCGAATGGACGAAACTGAACTAGGCGCATATATCGATATCATCGAGCAGCAGATGGAGAGATTTCACCATGGCGACATTTGACAATCGATTCGATCAGAAAGTCGCGATTGTTACTGGAGCCGGCTCCGGGATCGGCAAGGCTGCCGCCGAGCGTCTCCTGGCCGAAGGGGCCTCCGTACTGGCCCTCGATATCGATGACGCCGGACTTTCGGCTCTACCCTTGGATCAGCCGACTTTCAAAAGCACACTTTGCGATGTCAGTAATGCCAGCGAGTGCATTGCTCGTGTGAATGATGCGCTCGACCAGTTCGGCCGGCTGGATATCGTCATCAATTCTGCAGGCATTACAGCCAGATCACTTGGTGATAATGCCGGTTTCGAGGAGAAGTGGGACACGGTTATCCGGGTCAACCTCAAAGGAACAATGCTGATGTGCCATGCTGCAGTGCCGGTCCTTCAGCGAATGGGTGGCGGGGCGATTGTCAACCTGGCCTCGGTTATGGGCCTGGTGGGCTATGACCCCAGTCTGCCACTATCAGACGGGTTTTCCCCCTACCCTCCCAGTAAAGGAGGAGTACTGCAGGTCACCCGCGATCTTGGTGCTCGACTCGCCAAGGAAAATATCCGAGTCAATGCAGTGTGCCCGGGGTTCGCTTACACTAATTTAACCCAAAATCTCGCCGACTCGCCTGAGACGCACCAGGCGCTCATCAAAATGCACCCGATGGGACGACTGGGTCAACCCGAGGAGATCGCCAACGTGATCTTGTTTCTGGCCTCGGACGAGGCATCTTTCGTTACCGGCGCCGCCTGGACCGTAGACGGCGGCTATACGGCTGCCTGAAGCCAGGCTCAGTTAATCGAGGATTTGGAGTGAACGGCAGACGGTGGACAGCCCGGCAACGCGGGATACGCAGGCGTCGTTGTCGTAGGATCAACTTCGAGCGGTACAACCCACAGTTAACTCTGCCGTTTCCGGTCGAAACGGAAATCGAACAGTTGCGCAGGCTATGGCGCGACGAGTGAGCCGTGGATTACGGCCGGGCACCGATCAATAAACGCTGACTTCCCGGTTACCCGGCCGGACAGATTACCCCCCGACCATCAGTGTGGTGTAGTAGTACATCGAACCGGCGATGACGATCACCCAGAGAATCCCCAGCAGGTTCGAACGTACGTAGAGGAGTATCTGCTCGAGGAGTTTCTTCAGATTCACCGCGGGTTCCGACAGGTCCTGGTCGTGGGTTGGTCCTGGCTCTTCAGGCAAATGCCAGTGGGCCCGAAACCATAACGCTTCGTTGTTATCCGGTGGGTGCCGTCAGGCCGAGTATCTCGCGCGCTTCGGCAACGCTTGCGACCTGTCCGCCCAGGCTGCGGATAATCTGGACAGATTTCTCGACCAGCGCCGCATTGCCGGGGGTTTTGACCCCCTTATCCAGGTAGACGGTGTCCTCCATACCGACCCGGCAATGGCCGCCTAAAAGGTAAGCCTGCGCCAGCATCGGGAATGCGTGCCGGCTTGCTCCGAAGGCCGCCCATTCTGCACCGTCCGGCAGCATCGATCGAGCTTGAACCAGGGCCTCGGTTGTGCTGTCCATTCCATAATTGACACCCATGACCAGTTGGAACAGCAACGGCATCCTGAGTGTGCCGTCTTTTATCAGGTCCCGGGCGAGGCGGATGTCTCCTGTATCGAACACCTCCAGTTCAGGTTTCACTCCAGCGCTGTAAATACGCTCTGCCATCACTCGTATCGATGCGGGGTAGTTGATCACCGCGCCACCACCGAACCACATGGTATTGAGATCCAGGCTGCAGATCTCCGGTTTGAGCTCGACCACGTGCTCGGTTCGGATCTCCGGTGGCGACAGTGTTGTGGTCGCTGCGGCTTTTGCGGGGTCTCCGTCTGTCGGGACGTAGCGTCCGCCTGGCCCGGTCGTCAGATTGATGATCAGGTCGGTATCACTTTGTCGGATCCTCTTGACCACTTCCCGGTAGTACTCAAGCGCCATGCTCGGCTGGCCGCTGGCCGGGTCTCGAACATGAATGTGGCAGATTGCAGCACCTTGCTTTACAGCTGCGATGCATTCGTTCGCGATCTCTTCGGGTGTGACCGGCAGATTGGCATTGTGTTCCCGTGTCGTAAAGCTGCCCGTTACCGCGCAACTCAGAATGGTCGGTTTCATGTTGTGGCTCCCTTAAAGGGGTCTATATGTTTCTCTCGAGCTCTGTTCATATCGGTTCGGCAACGTGCCGGATCGGTTTTCTCTGTACACGGCTCAGAGTGCATCATACCCCTCTGGGCTGATAACGAAAACACTCCTCGACCAATGTGGGTAAAATCACAAGTCATCAAAATGAGCATACACCAGGGCCATCATGGATTTTGACAATTCATCCATCGTCTCTGCCTACCGGGCACATTCACCCACATCTGCAGAACTCGCTGAGGCGGCCGGCCAATTATTTCCCAGTGGATTAACCCACGATTCCCGCTATCTTCGGCCCTATGGGATCTACGTCGAAAAGGCCGAGGGTTCGAGAAAATGGGACGTAGACGGCAATGAGTACGTTGACTACTTTGGTGGACATGGCGCCCTGCTGCTGGGCCACGGCCATCCTGAAGTCATCGCTGCGGCCCATTCGGCACTGGATGCGGGTTCGCATTTCGGAGCTGGCCACCAGCATGAACTGCGTTGGGCCCAGGTCGTCCAGCGATTGATACCAAGTGCCGAACGCGTTCGGTTTACCTCATCCGGGACAGAGGCGACTCATCTGGCCCTGCGGTTGGCCCGTGCGCATACCGGCCGGAGCAAGGTCCTGCGCCTGAAGGGACATTTCCACGGCTGGAATGATCACATGACCTCAGGGTACAGCTCCCATTTTGATGGCTCACCAACACCCGGTGTATTGCCCGGAATTGCCGAAGGGATAAAGCTCATCGATCCGGGTGACCTCGACACTGCCGCCGAGATACTGCAGGTTGACAACGACATAGCTGCCATCATTCTGGAACCGACAGGCGCTTCCTTCGGAATGGTGCCCTTGCAGGCTGATTATCTGACCGGGCTGAGGGAATTGACCCTGCGCCATGAGGTGCTGCTGATTTTTGACGAAGTGGTTACCGGGTTTCGCGTTTCCCGGGGCGGCGCACAGGCGCACTATGGCATCAGTCCTGATCTGACCACGTTGGCTAAGATCCTTGGGGGTGGATTGCCGGGAGCTGCGGTGGCCGGGCGCGAAGACCTGCTCGAAGCCCTTGACTTTGGCGTCTCTCTGGCGAACAAACGGGAGAAGATCCAACACCAGGGCACCTTTAATGCCAATCCGGTCTCGGCGGCGGCGGGACACACCGCGCTGTCGATCATCGAGGTGACTGACGCCTGTGAACGTGCCAACACATACGCTGAGCGATTACGAAACCGCCTGAACGAGGTTCTGGCAACCGAAGATGTCTCTTGGGCGGCCTATGGGACCTTTTCGGGTTTTCATCTGTTCACTAATCCCAATAATAGACACCTGGATCCCCTCGCTTTTGTTCCAGATGAGATTGATTGGCAGGAGCTCAAATCCAATTCGGCGACCGCGACGGATCGATTCCGGCTGGCCATGATGGTCAATGGTGTGGATATCGCCGGCTGGCCGGGTGGTGTTATCTCTGCGGTCCACGATGACAGCGATCTGGAGCATACGGTCGCGGCGTTCAAGGAGTCCCTGAAGATGCTTCGAGCGGATGATCTTCTAGGCTAGGACGCTGCCCTTGAGGGGGTCGGTACGGTGACTGAAAGAACCGCTCTAAGAAACATAGCCTGGCTGGTGGTCTGGGATGGCAGCCGGCATGTGTACCTCCGCGATGCCGATCTGGTTTTCGAGGGGTGTGAGATCGTCTTTATCGGTGAAGATTACGCGGACCGCGCAGAGCGAGAGCTAAATGGCGAGGATTTGCTGGTCATTCCGGGCTTGGTCGACATTCATTCCCACCTCTCATCGGAGGCGATCCGAAAAGGCATTACCGACGAGACCGTCTCACCCGGTTTCTGGCATAGCTCATTGTATGAGCATTTGCCTGTATTCGACCCGCTTGACGATGCCGGGCGCATGGCCTGCCTGAATGTCTCAATGTCGGAGTTGCTGTTGTCAGGCGTCACGACCGTCGCTGATCTTTCACCGCCCTTCGAGGGCTGGTTGGAGGCATTGGCCGAAAGCGGGATGCGTGCAGTCATTGCGCCGCTGTTCAGAGATGCACGCTGGTACACCCGTAACGGACACTCACTGGAATACGACTGGGACGAGGCAGCCGGCAGGAAGGCCTTCCGACGTGCCCAGCGCATGATCGAGCAGGCCATTTCGCATCCGTGCGGGAGAATCTCCGGCATGGTCTCGCCTTCCCAGGTCGACACCTGCGGGGAGGAACTGCTGCGCGACAGCCACGCATTCGCCAAGGAAAGCAACCTGCCCTGGACCATTCACGCCGCACAGTCAGTCACTGAATTCCTGGAGATGCAGCGGCGTCACGGCACGACGCCCATCCAGTGGCTCGATGATCTCGGAGTGCTGGATGAGCGAAGCACAATAGCCCATTGTATTTTTTTGGACCATCACCCCTGGCTGCACTGGACCAGTCAGAGGGATCTCGGTTTACTGGCGGAGACCGAAGCAACGATCGCCCATTGTCCGACTGTTTTCTCGCGCCGCGGCATAGCGTTGAACACCTTCGGCACCTACCTGGATCACGGAGTGCGGTTGGCTGTCGGCACGGACACCTATCCCCACAATATGCTGGACGAGGTCCGAACTGCAGCGATTACAGCCAGAATTGCCGGCCAGAATGTCGAGGATGTTACCTATCTCGAGCTGTTCAACGCGGTAACCATCGCTGGTGCCAATGCGCTGGGTCGCGACGATATAGGCCGCCTGGCGGTCGGTTGCAAGGCCGATTTCGTGTGTATCGATCTGCATCATCCAGCTATGAGACCGGTGCGCGAGCCGTTGCGCACACTGCTGGTGGTGGCGGCTGATCGGGCCGTGCGGGATGTTTATGTCGATGGGGAGCAGGTCGTTAGAGACGGCACCATCCAGAGCGTGGATCATGCGAGTGCGTTGGAGCACCTTCAGGCCGCCCAGGAACAGATGCTGGGCCATGTATCTGAGCGGGACTGGGCAGGCCGGACTGCCGACGTATTAGCACCGATGATGCTGGAGACAGTCAACTCGCTTGACTGAAATCGGCACCCGAGTCGATCCGGCAAATGAGTTCATATCGTAATGAGGAGTTGCGCATGAGTGGTTCTCTTGAGGGGAAGGTAGCCTGGATCACCGGCGGTGGAACCGGGATTGGTCGCGCCGCCGGCAAGGCACTGTCTATGGCCGGTGCCAGTGTGGCCTTATCGGGCCGCCGCAAGGCAGTTCTGGATGAAGCTCTGGCTGAAGCACTGGTAGGCCCGGGAAAGGGCGTCGTGTTACCGCTGGACGTGGCGGACCCAGCATCGGTTCAGTCCGCTGCCGAGCAGATCCGGACGGAACTGGGGGAGATCGACATTCTGGTCAACAGCGCGGGACTTAACCTCGCCCACCGGCGCTACCATCAGATGTCAGTCGAAGACTGGCAGCGGGTCATCGCAGCCAACCTGAACGGCGCCTTTTACTGTACCCACGCTGTGTTGCCCGGCATGCGGGAGCGCCGCGATGGCCTGATCATCAACATTTCCTCCTGGGCCGGCCGCTATGACTCTTATATCGCCGGCCCGGCTTACGGGGCCTCGAAGCATGGCCTCTCGTCGATGAGCGCTACCCTCAATCTTGAGGAGGGGCGGTATGGCATTCGCTGCTGCTGCATTGAACCGGCGGAAGTCGCCACCGAGATCCTGGATCAGCGGCCGGTGCCCGTCAGTGAGGTGGATCGCCAGAGGATGCTTCAAGTCGAAGACCTGGGTGAGACGATCCGCTTTGTGGCTGAAATGCCTGCCCACGTGTGCCTGAATGAGATCGTTATCAGCCCGACCTGGAATCGGGCTCATATGGGGGATGAGGACCAGTACCCCGGTCCCCTGTAGAAGACCACACAGTCGGGTCCGGCTGGGGGCACCTTTCGCATCCTGTGAGGGAGTCGAATGGCGCGAAAAATGCCCCCTGACGCCTCTCAGTGGCTCCTGGCGCCCAGTCCCCCATCCAGGGTAACCACAGAACCGCACAGATAGGAGGCGCGTTCAGAGGCCAGGAAAACAACCAGGTCTGCTACTTCCTCGGGTTTTGCCGCCCTGCCCAGCGGCAGCGCCTCCAGGTAATCCGCCCAGCGGCTGCTGTCCCCCTTCTCCCTCTGGGCCCTGGCTTGGAGCAGTGCCACGATACGGTCTGTCTGGACCGGACCTGGATTGATCCCGACAACCCGCACCCCGTCATCAAGGCTGTGACTGCCCAGTGCCCGAGTAAAGGCGATCAGCGCCGAATTCCCAACTGAGCCTGCAATGTAGTTGGTATCGGGTCGTTCGCCTGCCAGACCGATGACATTGACGATCACGCCATGCCCCCGGTCTTTCATCTCCGGGTAAAACAGGCGGCTCAACCCGACGTAGCCAAAGACTTTAAGGTCCCAGGCGTCACGCCATCGCTGGTCGCCCACCTGCTGCAGGTCGCCGGCGGGAATCGCACCGGCGTTGTTGACGAGTATGTCCGTATCGCGGCAGGTTTCGAAAAGTCTGGCGATATTTTTCTGACTGGACAGATCCAGCGAGTGGGTCGTTACCGGCACATCCCAGCGTTGGCCGATAGCCTCGCTCGCCGCAGCCAGGTGGTCCGAGTTTCGGGATACCAGATCCAGGATGCAGCCTTCGGCGGCAAATTCCAGCGCCGCGGCCAGGCCAATGCCTCGGGAACCTCCGGTGATCAGCACCCGCTGGCCTGTCAGACCCAGTTTCATCGCTTAGTCCCGCCAGGACCGTCCATTTCGTATTCGTGTGTAATGCGTGTATTGTGTCCGAACCGCAAAATAATTGCTGGTACGGCCAGTGCCTTGGGGCACAATCAACAGGTTGGGTTCTTGGAGACCATTCAGCTGAAGTCAACGCATGCAGGAGAACAATTCTATGATCAGCGTAGTCGCAACAATCACAGCTCGGGAAGGCGGCCTGCCGGAGTTGCTTGAGCATATCAACGATAATTTGCCCAGTGTGCGGGCAGAGCACGGCTGTATCGAATACCTACCAATGGTGGATGCAGAATCCGGGATGGCCGCCCAGGTCAACGATTCCAACGTGGTTATCATGCTCGAGAAGTGGGAAACCATGGAAGCATTGCACGATCACGCAATTGCGCCGCATATGCTGGATTATCGAGAGAAAGTCAAAGATATCGTTCAGAGCGTCTCGTTGAAGGTATTGGAGCCCGCCTGACGGGGTGCGGTGCTGGACTCGGAGTGGGGACCAGTGGGGCCGGTCGGAATCAAGCTTCTTCGGCAACCTCGTCGGCCAGCATTTGTTCGACTTCATAGAGATGCGGCTCATCGGCCCCCATCGACCTCAGCGCGTTTGCCAGTTGCCGGACGTATTCACTGTTCGGGCCGCTGGGCCCGCGGGCCGAGTTGACCTGGGCTGCAATGTCACTGGTCGACGCCTCACCCAGGTAGTCCGAATTGTCCGGTCCGGCCACATAGACGATTCCGTCGGTAGCGGATCCGTCCTGAAAAATAAGGCGCACGTCTTCGCGGTGATAACCGCCCTTCTCCCGGATATCCAGCACCTTGAGAATATTTTCTGCTTCTTTTCCTGCACACTGGTATGCCATTCCCATGCAGCCCGCACCGGGACTTCTGGTTAGGGTGACAACCCGGCCCGGAGCACCCGGCAACCCGCGGTGGTCCGTTGAACCCTGCCAGAATCTGCGTACCCAGCCTTCAATTCGGGCAGGCTGTCGACTGACGAAGGGAAAACCCGGGTTCCAGATCAATGAGCCGTAGCCAAATATCCACATGAAGGTCAGGAGGACAGAAGTTGGGGGGTTGCTTTCCAGGCTCAACGGCGACAGGTCAGCTTAACATGCAAGAGTTTGGGGGCAAGAACTGGCTCTTATTGGGCGCGGCATCGGCCGGGATGTTTCTCAGCAGCCTGGATTTCAGTGTCAACGTCGGGTTGCCGGATATCGCAAATGACCTGGATGTGAGTCTTCAGTCGATCTACTGGATCATCACGGTTTACATCGGCGCAACAGCAAGCCTGCAGCTGGTGGTCGGGCGAGTCGCTGATCTTTATGGCTTAAGACGAGTATATCTGGTCGGCCTCGTGGCATACGGAATAGCCGTATCCATGATCGCGTTTTCACCAGCTCTCGAATCGGTACTGGCATTTCGTTGGGTACAGGCCATTGGCAACGCTATCTTTCTGGCAACCTCCCCGGCACTGATCACAGCTGTTTTTCCGGCCCGGGTACGAGGGACCGCCCTTGGCATGATGACCGCAATCGGTATGGGTGGCATGATCGTAGGCTCTCTGGGAGCAGGTCTGGTTATCGATATGCTGGGCTGGCGCTGGATATTCCTCGGGCGAGTCCCGTTGACACTTCTGGCTTTGTTGCTGGCTGTTCGCACGCTGCCCATTTTGACACCCGAACACCGCGGCACACTGGACTGGTCGAGCACCACATTACTGGTTACCGGCTTTCCAGTCCTGCTATCGGTCTTCTACTTCGCGCGGACTCTCGGCTGGCTGAGCCCTGCAACCATTGCCGTGTCGGTTCTTGGCCTGGCGATGTGTTACCGGCTGGTCTGGAGGCAGCTGCGCGCTGAACAGCCTTTACTGGACGTTGCGATCCTGCGCCGCACCCAGGTTGCACTCGGCTTGATCTCCAACTTTTTTCTGTACCTATCTATTTTTGTGTGCTGGTTCATTCTTCCCTTTTTTACCT
>MPLX02071639.1_pt1 | contig 36576 bp, 36 predicted proteins | sample 1617341 | NCBI WGS metagenome assembly MPLX02 (sample SAMN05944804, study PRJNA350692) | marine metagenome | biome: marine; feature: ODZ; material: water; isolation source: 120 m water sample filtered on 0.2 um supor filter | place: Pacific Ocean | collected 2012-04-08 | depth 120m m | reverse complement strand
AGATATTGACTGTTGTATTTGTGGGCAAGATAGCCCTTGCTTGTATTGGTAGTACTTTCAGTAAAGATTATCACTAAGGTGCCTTGAATATAACGACGAACCATGGTCACTATTTGATTATTAATCCGATAACGATCTCCAACATTTTTTCCTCCAACAATGACTTCTGTACCTTGTGAATTAGTATCCCAAGCAGTAAAAGTGTTTTGACCATGAGTCTCATCAAAGCTGCGCCGCACGCGATGAATAGAAACTTCCCATAATTGTGCTGAAATTGCTTTATGGATCAAATCATTGTCTATACCATCTACAAGAGCATTGAAATTATCATCCAATTTGAACGTACCTTCAAAAATTTTATTGGCATCTTCACAAATACATTTCCCTTCATAACCAGAGAAACCAGGCTCCCATGTGTAGCGATTTTCATATGCAGCTCTGAATAGATCTGTGCAATCGCTACCTGGTGATAAAGCAATGGACTTGATCTTAGTTGACATTGTCAGGCGCTCCTAAAAGCAAGTGGTCTATCGCACCTTGCAAGGGAAATGAGTCAAGCCTCTATATCGTGGCCTAGAAGGAAGTTCTAGAAGATAGGTAGCAGAAGTCGATGAACCATGAAGTGGCTCGCCGTAAGCGTGGTACTGCAGTAACATTATAACACAGGAAGATGAAGTATTGGCTAGCTGGGCATTCGTTGAAGCTATAGGCAGCAACCAAGGCGTCGACCCTAGAGGGAGGTATTTGACTTTGCCATCCTTGATAGGCGAACTGTCGGCAGCATTGAGGTTGAATTGCTGGAATAAATCAAGAAAGGTCCTGAATGTGCAGCCGCAAGAGCCTGAATTTGATCCCTTTGCTACAAAAAACTAAGCGATAGCATCGCAAGCAGCAATATAACGCCTACATGCTACTATGGTATAGTATTCAATGTAGTACAGCTGCCTTGCCCTTGCAGCGAAGACCCGTCTACTCAGCCGTGAAATTCCACAAGACCTAATCATGAACACTAGAGACAGCTCAGTTACACAAGCCATCGATGAAAAAAATTCAATCTCGGTTAGCGAGTTGGAAGCACCTCCTGTAGGGGCTCGTCAGCGTGCCCGCGATCTAGTGATGCGTATTCAGGATGAAATCTCAGCTGGTCTTGAACGTCTGGATGGAAAAGCAAGATTTGTTGAAGAGCTTTGGCAAAGGCCTGGCGGCGGCGGCGGGCGAACCAGAGTGATAAGGGATGGAGGCGTTTTTGAACAAGGTGGTATCAATTTTTCGGAAGTGTATGGCGAGCAATTACCGCCATCTGTCCTTCTCCAGCGTCCAGAAGCTAAAGGGCATCCATGGTACGCAGCAGGAACATCAATGGTTCTCCATCCTCGTAACCCATATGTTCCAACCACACATCTGAACTACCGCTACTTCGAGGCAGGGCCTGTTTGGTGGTTTGGCGGTGGAGCTGATTTAACACCTTATTATCCATACCTAGAAGATGCTCAGCATTTCCACAAAGTACATAAAGACGCTTGCGACACTGTAAGTTCAGATTTTTACGAAGTATTTAAACCATGGTGTGATGAATATTTCTTTCTAAGACATAGAGGTGAGACCCGTGGTGTGGGTGGGATTTTTTATGACTATCAAGATAGTTCAGGGGTGCTTTATAAAGGTCCCAATACTGAAGGTGCAGCTGCAATGATGTCTAAAAAATTAGGATCAAGGCCTAAGTCATGGGAACAACTCTTTGAACTGGCTAATGCATGTGGAAAAGCATTTTTGCCTGCATATGGCCCAATAATCGAGGAACATAATGGCAAGGACTACGGCGACCGGGAAAGGCAGTTTCAACTATATCGGCGTGGGCGCTATGCAGAGTTTAACTTGGTATATGACAGAGGAACAATCTTTGGTCTGCAAACTGGTGGTCGAACAGAATCAATTTTGATGTCATTACCTCCATTGGCTCGATGGGAATATGGATACTCAGCACCAAGTGGATCATGGGAAAATCAGCTCACTGAAATATTTACAAGACCTCAAAACTGGCTTGATGATAAAGGCCTTGAGAAAAAATGCCAGTTGAACTAGATTGGAAATTATGTGACTGAAAAATGAGCTTACAAGCTCCGACGAAAAATATCTTAAGCGAAAGCAAAGATAACAAAAATAGCGAGGCCTAAAAACAAAAATCTAAAACTGCTCTAACGAGTTCAAATGGATATTTTTTCAATCGGTACGCTTGATGAGCCAATGTTCATCAGTTGGTCAAATAGTATGAATATTAAAGGATCGAAGAAGTTTGTAATAAATTTATTTATGACTTTTAAAGTGAAGCTGAAATAAAGAAGCTTTCTTTGTTCTTGGAGTATAACTCATAAACTTTTTGACACAAGGAACAGAAAATACAATATCATTGTAAATATGAGTACCCCTAAAAGTCGTTCAAATAGTTTTATGAGGATGACCCTATTGTTTCTTCTTACAAGATATGAGTTTTCTGGTGGATAAACCATTAGCAAGTCTTGGTGGACAGGATTCACATTGGTAGGCAATGGATTAATGCTCCATGGTTTTTGACTTGAAATTGATTTGTCATACCATTCCCAATAAATCTTGAGAAAACGATCCTCCGATAAGAGCTTGATAGAGTCATCTTGCATATAACCCATTTGCAGATTATATGTTTGGGTCTTCAAAACTAAATAATCTTCTGAAAAGATCTTGTAATAAGTACGCTTTTGTAGAGGTTCGAAAAGAATAAGATTGCTCAGGAGTTGATTCTTTAAGAATTTGCGGTAGTGGCGCACTATAACCCGCGCTCTATTCTCTGATAGCGGCAGATGGTCTAAAACTTGCACATAACGAGCTGCCTTGAGATTGCCTTTGTACATTATTATTCGTCCAGGCGGTATGAATATCTGGGAGATAAATTCTTTGGTAGGGTTGTGCTTATGAAAATATTTGATATGCATGAATTCATTATTAACTTCAATATGTTGATCAAATCGTGTAATCGTATGTCTACCTACTTCATTGCCTGGCAGACTCTGGCCATGCATCCAGAAAATATGAAGAATGTCAAGATGATTCTCTACTATTCGTGACCAATCACATTTGAAATCTAGCAAGGCCTCTTCATAAACATATTCAGAGCGATTAAAGCCGTGAGATTCAAGTAACAGAGGTATTAACGAATTTCTGTTCTCATTCAAGCTCAAATCAGTTTTTGGCTTGCCTGAATAAAAAATGTATATATAACCATCCTTCTCTATACAAGGATACTGATAAAGAAAGGTTCTTTTGGAGTAATTTGCATATGTAGAGTCTACAATATGTTGACAAGTAATTTTTGTATGTTCACATCCATTCTCAAAACCAAAGCGTGCTCCATGATAGGGGCAAATTATTTCATTTGCATTGACCTCGCCACCTCTAAAGGATGCACCACGGTGTGGACAGAAGTCCTTTATGCATACCGGCCTACATCCTTTATCTCGGTATAAAGCTAGAGGCTCATTGAATATCGAAAAGAAATATATGAAATCTTGCTTTAAAGATTTTGTCGTGCAAACAGCATACCAGCTCAGGAGACTTCCCATAAGTTGGCCTGGACTTTTAGTTTGAGTCGTGCGCGAAGCAGAATCCATATCAAACGCGAGCTAGTCGGTTGAACAATATAACTCTACTATAGTAATAAAGCAGCCCATGACACAGAACCTATATTATGATTGCATTAATGCTTAGCACCCTTGCCCTTGCGCCTATTAAGGCTTATATGAAAAAATGTATTTTGTATAAACTGAATATATTAATACTACCTAGTCGCATTGATTCAGTCGAAGAGGCCCATTCTTTACCTTGCCTATAGATATGAATAAATATATGCCTTCGCAGAGGGAATCACCTGCATCTTATCAAGGCAAAACAGTTCTAATTCGAAGTCACAACATCAAAAATAATCCTCTTCTCACAATACAAATGTTTAATTATTTTTTTGCTGCGGTTGCCAAACGACTTCAGCATTATCATCAAGATCAGCTCTTAGTTTAAGGTCTGACCTGGGATAAGTTACACACAGAAGTGTGTAGCCTCTTTCTAAGCATTCATCAGCACAAACACTCCCTTCTCCCAATTCAACATCACCTTCATTGAGAAATGCTGCGCATTCCGTACACATACCGATTCCACATGAGATCGGCAATTCAACATTAGCCTCTTCAGCCGCGTCTAGAACTGTTTGGTTATGTCTACATGTAAATTCATAATTAGCTGATCTCAGCTGAATCAAGATCTTGTACGAAGACTTACTTGTAGTGTCATCCTTAAGTGTCGAGTAGTCCATTGTTCCCAGCTTTGTATCAATAGCCATTATATCACGCTGACAAGATATAGGGATAGGCCTATAGTGGTATCATGAGAGGAGAAAGTCTATGCAGCATCATGCCAGCACCCACCAACCTGCTGACGCATGGGGTCATAAAAAGAACGACCAATTGCCTGCAAGGGCATTAGCTTTTCACAATTCATCAATTATCTAATGACTGATCTTCTTATACTTGTCGCCATATTTGCTTCTATGAGTATATGTATCTTTGCCTCTGCTTCGTTTCTCTATCGTTCTCGCCATGGTCATAAAAAGTGATGTTTATTGTTTGATTCATTAAAGTGATTATTCAAAGTAGCATCAATTTAGTCTTTGTGTAACAATTTCCTTTTGTCATTTGCGTTGGGATAGAAATCAATTTGATTTGTCTGTTCTGAATCCAACCAACTCCTGGGCAATAACAGTCATGTGGGCCAGGCTGATCAAAGTGTTCACCACTGAGGGCCCCCCACTTCAATCTTTTAGAACAACAATGCCAAGCTAACCATATACCCTTGCATAGCGCTGGACAATACTATGTCGTTATTAGCTAGCGCTGATCGAGAGCTGTGCTTTCGCTTCAACTCATAGCTTATAGAGATTAAACACATTCACTTCTAGACGTTTACCTGACATGTATCATGCTATCATGATAATGAATTTATCCAATCTCTATGCCTGAACTGCCTCTCCTGCGCGTACTTATCGCACCATCTGGTCAGCTAAGTGGTGATGGTCAGCTTCGTGAATCAATCAGCGAACGACGAGATCGAAAAGGGCAAGATTATCCCCTATGGCATCTACCCTGCAATTTGGTGCAGAGGTTTAAGTTGTCAGCTGAAGGGTTTGAAGCCGTGGTTGCTCAGGATCCAAATGTGATTACCTGGCTTCAATTGCGATTTGGCGGTGAGATCCTAACTGTCCAGTTAGAGCTCGATGAATTACGCAAACAAGCAAACTCTCTTCCACCAGCAGCACCACTGGCTGAGCTTGGATTAATAAAATATCAAAAATGTGGCAATGAGGATTGCTTGGGAACTTGTACAAGTAATTAACTAATATGAAACCTCTACATAAAATTACTATCCACTGGCGACAGGCAAAGCGCATATTAACTTTTGAGGTGCCAGAGGGTGACTATATTTTAAAAAGTTTGGAGGTTCAGGGAGAAACGCTTCCTTTCTCATGTCGAAACGGATGTTGTACAACCTGCGCGGTACGGATTCTTTCCGGTGTTTTGGATCAGGAAGAAGCTATGGGCATTTCAGAAAAACTTACCTCTAAGGGATATGGATTACTTTGTGTCGCAAAGGCTGTAGGGCCACTGGAAGTTGAAACACAGGATGAGGATGAGGTCTACGATCTTCAATTCGGGCACTTGTTTAAAAGATCATAGTCAATAAGAGAAGCTGCACAAACTTATATAATGGGCCCATTGGCTTGGCTGAATTGCCAATTTCAAGATCGGGTCTAGATATTAGAGCATGAGGTTAAAACCAAGTCATCATAGAAGCTAGACCTCTCCTATAGATTGGCCTAATGAACAAATATAGCTTTTGATTATGGTTATTAAAACTCTCTAGTCGTTGCGAGTACAAGGAAGGCATACTATAAATCTGCTTTTAGTTAGTCTCTCCGGCACAGGGTTAAACAGAAGCCATAGCTCTCATCAGTAATTTACTGACTTCTTTTTTAGTAAAACCTATCGACTCCATCGTTTGCAGAAATTCGTCACTAAAGCTAGCGATTATTTCCTCAGGATCAATCATAAGTGCTCGCATATCTGTCGCCAGTTCCTTAAGAATAGTGACTGCAAGTGGAAGGGCCTTACGGCTGATGTCTACAACTATATTTTTTACGTCAGCGAGATTCAACATAAGCCAGCGCTCGGCATAGTCAAGATGTAGAGATTCATCATCAATGACAGCTGCTGTAATAGGCCTTGCATAAGAATCGGCTACAGGAAGGTAATTTCGATATGCGGCCAAAGCAAAACATTCTACGATCACACCTTGAATGGTCAAACAACCAACTATATTTCCATAACGTTCACAGTTTAGGAAAAGATCATGTAAGGGCTGAAAAAGTCGTTTGGCAAGGATTAAATCTGGTTTAACACCAAGGTTTTTGGCACAGCCGACAAATTCGGCAGCATGGCGAGCTTCCATATCAGCAAGTCGCGTTAACTCTTCCTGATCCTCAGGTATTGCTCTGGCGAGGTAACGGAAATGCCGATTTGCAACTCCCTCACCAATGACTACCAGTCCGTTGATTCGGCTAAAAGCGTCATGGTAGGTAGCACTAGAGTAATCAGGCAAAACTGAAGCAAGGCTAGGAACGATAGTCATGATTTGATTGGCATGGGATGATTCATGATCTCCCTGGCTTTAAGCCAGGTCTGGGCTTCTTTCATTGTAAGACAGTCGTCAAACCAAGGTCCACCAAGTGTGTAATGCAAAATGCACGCATTAGCCGGTAACGGCTCAACACCTACGAGCACATTCCATTCTGGCGGAAGCTCTCCGATCTCTGAATCAGAAAGCCATTGGAATTGATGCAGTTCCAGGCCAGTGGCACGGTTTACAAACTCTGGGGTTAAAGCCCGACAGCGTTTGCAATTGAACAAGGTCACCGATGACCAATTCTTTCTTGCATAGGGTGTCTGGGGCATACCTTGGAACTTTGTGGTAGAGGTGCAGTGATGTTCGTGTTTGACAACCTGTACGGCAAAACGATCGTTGCGAAGATTCCAAAGTTGCGCGATATCACTGAGGCAAAGCATGTCGGCATCAATGAATAGTGCCCAGCCCTCGTAGTCGTTCAACCATGGCACTAGAAATCGACTAAAGGAAAATTCCGTGCTTTGAAGTGGGTCATGTTCACGCAGGTAGATCCCTTTTAATTGGGAGAGACGCACCTGAGCAACATGTAAAGGCTGGCTTGCATGAGCCTGCAATGAATTTGTCAATACATTGACGGCTACAGACTCACGAGAATCAAAGCCTATGTAGATGTTAATTGGGTCCATAAGTGTTTGAATTCTGTCTCCTATACAGTGAGTAAGGATTGGTCAGGCAAAATCATTAGGGGAGCAGATATCATGAGAGGAGATATCAAGATACTACTAACAAAAATCATTGCATATAGAGATTTGCTTCTTTTATGTTGAGGTAGCATTCTGCAGAAGTGAGCGAGGTCAAGCACCAGCATTGGAGGTAAAAGGCAGTGAAAGCAAATACCAAAAGACTCTTCTAGACGAATGACCCTCCAATAAAGAGAAGTCAATATCTGCACTGCTTTAAGGCTCAATAAACCAAGTTGTAGTACAACAAGATCATGGATGTTAAAAGTCATTATCAACGGAAGGATTTGTCTACTGTGTGTCATGAGATGAGGGGGGATTGATTGCCATCCATTAATAGTTGCCTATTCATAACGGTTATTGATTTGATGGTTCCATTGGTTGGAAAAACTGTGTGATTAACAGCTGAGTAAAACGTAATCTCAAGCCTATTTTCATTAGCCCAGAGCTGACTTTTAACTTGCGAAAGGTATCCACAATCTGATCACGAAGAAAAAGAAAGTTGTCATTATCAAGCTTGAATACAACCGGGAAGGCGTTACGAGCCGTTGCATTAGTCCTACGGATCACCTCTGCATCAAAACGATTAGGATCCATACCACAAACTTGGTAAAAATCACCCCGCTCACAGACCGTAAGGCTATGTGTTAGGAACACACTCCAAAGAAAGAAACGACTTAGCAATCTGCCTCGAAGCCCCTTTGTAATATTTGGCCAGGACCTTATTAAGGCATTAAAGATATCACCATGGCGGTTTTCGTCTTGGCACCAAGGCTCAAAGAAATCAAATAATGGAGCAAACGAGTTTTCAGGATTTGCCTGAAGGTGACGATGAATCAAGATATAGCGCCAATAACCAATCTTCTCTGAAAGATAGACAGAATAAAGCACCCAACTCAACGGAAACCATGTTGCTGGACGCTTATTAGCCAATGTTGGGAGGTCAATCTTAATGCCTTCGGAAACCAAGGCTCGATTAAGAAAGCCAGCGTGTCGAGCTTCATCCCTAGCTAACATTTTAAAAATATGACTCAAATCGGCTCGATTGGCTTTCTTGAGCTGACGAGAGAGCTCTTTAAAAAGCAAAAAACCTGAGAACTCTGACACGCAGGAACGCACCAGATAGCTCTCATAAACCACAATTTCTTGAGGTGACAGCTTGCCAAGTCGATCTAGAGGAGCCTTGCGATCGAAATGATCACGATTGTAGTCAGCCTCCATTTCCTTAATCAGTGCTTCAAACTGTGGTCGATTATTTTCAATATTTGTTCGTGCTGCCTTCTTGAACTCGGTGATGTAGAAGCGTGGGGTGAGAAGGTCTTCCCTCAGATGAGGAACTGTTTCATTGTCAGAGGTATGGCTAGCTTGAGTAGTGGTCATGGCTGTGCACTGGTAAGAGAGTAGGCATAGAGATCTGGGCCGGCGCGGTGATCTTCAAACCAAGCCTTCAAATTCTGCAGCCATTGCAAACGTCTGCATTGACTACCAAGACTGCGTTGATATCCGCTGATCGCTTCATTCATTGCCTTGACATGATCCTCTCGATGACCAATGCAGAGGAAGCCCTGTCGCTTAATCCAGCGCTCCTCAAGACGCATGTGCAATTTGAAGTCCCAAAGCAATCTGCGACAGCTCCCATCGAAGGCAACTGTCAGCTCCTTACTCGTCTCCCCAAAGCTCTCTTGATAAAGCTCAATCAATTTTGCGAGTGTCGATTCGATCCTGTCGTGCTGGGCCTCAAGCATAAGTTTTTGTTTCGCCCACGTTCGCGGCCATTGAAGAGCTGGGCCCAGAGCAAGTACATCCATCAATAAGCCTACTGCGTAAATACGTAATCATTATACCACGTACACAGGGTTTTGAATTCCTGGACTGAGTTGACATCCATAGGAGCAGCGGTCCCATACGCCAAAGCATGAGATTCCGTGGCCTAGGCAATGGCGTTCGCTAGCGAGACTAAATCTGAGCAAAAAGCACGAACAAGCAAATGCTCTGAAGATGATCCCTAAGCGCGGAGCGTCCAACGCAAGCACTCTTGCTAACAAAAAGATCTGCTATCGATTGACATTCCCATTTAGTTCCGACCTCTCCCTTGACAGGTGGATCGGTCTCAAGGCTTTAGCCAGGAGCGGGGGCGCGCCAACCTCCTCCTCGAGGCTGCCAATACAGATGTACTGTAATTGCTCAAGTTGCCGATAAAGCACCATGGCCGCAAGCACACCAATCCCCAACAAACCCACCACGGGAAAAGCCTGGACACGCAATGAACTGATTACAGAGCTGGAGGTAGAGCGCAAAAGAAACTCAGACCGCACCAGTGGAATTGTCTCCTGGTCTGAGCAAGTTTCAAATGTGAAGGCTCGTTGGCATATCCATCTCAATGAGTGGGCAATTCTCACCCACCAAGTCTATGAACTGGGCCGCGAATGCCGTGTCTTTGCAGAGACACGGCTGCTAGTGAGCACTAGTTCCTCTTTGACGCGATCTAATTGAATCCACCTACAAAAGCCAATCTTGGCAAGATTGGATCTGCATGAAGAGATTCTGGTGCCAGGTGTAGGCATGCAAGGAGATGATGCCAAGCATGTAGAGCCATGCCACCAGCGAATAGAATGATTAAGCCTCTTTCGCGCGCCGGAGAAAGAGGTACATCTCGCCAACTGAGTCGTACAACGCTACCGTTATGATAGATTCAGTTTGGACTTGTGCCTGTGACGGATCTCGGTAATGCTTCCCCTGCGCTGGCGGAGCCCAGCGCTGCTGAGCAAGACTTTCGCCCCACGGATATGGTCGAGATTTCGCCCCCTTGTTGTTGTTCGTTGCGGATGGCTCCCTATCTGATTGGTTCGCCACGTCGAGGCGTGGTTGGATTCAGTCCTCGTGCCCGCTAGCTGCGGAATCAGATTCGCCAGGCTGCCAAGGATCCCGAGCGACGGCCGGTGTTGGTGAGTGGTGAGCCGGTTCTGGATAAAGACAACATCGTCAGACTCATTCATTTCGGATCTGCTGATCGAAGCCTTCTTTTGATGGCTTTTGATGCCAGCAATCTGAATGGGCGAGGTGTTGAGTTATTTGGTCGAGAGGGTGCGGTTGAACCATCACTGATCAGCAGCCTCAGCAACGGCAACCTTTTGATCAAAGGCATTGACCTCGCTGAAGCCAAGCTCAGAGAAAGATTGATTGCGCTTACGAAGGAAGGTCATCCTGATTTTTCGGGACGGGTGTTTTTCACGGCCGAAGCGAGAGTCAAGGAACTGGATGGAGTAGCGATCAAGATCAAAGTTCCCCCCGTGCGAGTGCGACGCTCAGATCTGGGTGATCTGCTTCGCTACAACCTGCGCCTGCGAAGCCATCGGCATGGTTGGAGCCGCCCACCTGAGCTCCCTCAATCGGTGGTTAAACGTCTACAAAGCCACGATTTTCCAAACAACTTCCGTGAATTGGAAAACGTGGTGGAACGGGCTCTGCGTCAGACCTATCGTCAGATGCAGCAGGAGCAGGGCAACGATAAGGGCACTGTTCAGGACTCTTTAATCTTGCCAGCGGTTTTGCCCCAGGACGTGTTCTGAGTCAACAGCCGCAGTTTGGCAAGATCGTCAGCAGATGTGTTTTGGAAGAACAGCCGGGACCCCAGCCTTCGTTTTGATATCTGGAGCTGGAAACCCGAGTCGCGGCAGTTGATGATCTCGCCGCTGATTTGGAACATCGTCAAGTTTGGCTTGGTGAGCTGGCTGTTTGTCCTGCTCAATCTGGTCCTTTGGTATGGCCCCCAAGATCGGGCCCATAGTGCTGGGCTCAAGCTTTTATGGGCTTGGTGGTGGCCCTTAATTCTTCTCTCTGCTCCTGTCTTTGGCCGCATGTGGTGTGCGGCTTGCCCCTGGATGGTTTGGGGAGAGATCGCTCAAAAAAGTACACAGGCTCTGGCGAGCTTTGTTGGATGGATGGGGCTGCCTAGCGGCTGGTTGCAGCCAAGGCCCTGGCCCCATGGTGATCACGATCGCTGGGGTGCACCATTGATGGCGGCAGGTTTCGCTTTGATCCTGCTCTGGGAGGAGGTTTGGGACTTGCAGGACACCGCCTGGTTGAGCAGCTGTCTGTTGTTACTGATTGGTTTTGGGTCAGTGTTGACATCGCTGCTGTTTGAAAAGCGCTTCTGGTGTCGCTATCTCTGCCCTGTGGGTGGGATGAATGGCTTGCTCGCCAAGCTTTCGATTATTGAATTGCGTGCCCAGCAGGGCACCTGCAGTGGCAGTTGCACAACCTATGCCTGCCTGAAGGGTGGACCAGCAGAAGGCGAGGGGATGGAAACTACCGGATGCCCTCATCGCACCCATCCATCCCAGCTGGGAGACAATCGCAATTGCATCATGTGCTTCAGTTGCGTCAGGGCCTGCCCCCACAATTCTGTGCAGTTGCGGCTGCGGCCCCCAGCGGCAGATCTGCAGCCGAACCTTCATGCTCCAGCCGCAGAGACGGGCTTGATCCTGGTGCTGGCAGGATGCATCACTTTGCATCATTGGGATCGGATTTTGGGATGGCTACCTTTGGCGCCGGATTCATTGCAGGTCGGTCCATTGCTGCCTCGCTTGGCGTTCGGGGCCCTGGCCTTGAGCCTGCCTTCTCTTTTTGGCTTATGGCTACAGCGTCGCTGGATGTATGCAGCCTTGCCACTGCTGTGGGCTTTGATGTTGGCCCGTTATCTGCCCTTGGGGATGGCTGAGGGCGCCACGCTGCTGCCATCGGCTTGGCCCCAGTGGAGCGCTGATTTCCACGTGATCAGCTTTTGCCAAAGTTTTGTCATTGCCCTGGGTTGGATTGGCACTGTGTTGTTGTTGCCTCGTCTGATCACGAAACAAAGGCTTGAATGGCTACTAGGTAGTGGCGTGATGTTGTTAACAGCTCTGATGGGGCGATGGCTGGTGGCCTAGATCTAGTGATCTTGAAGCCTCTTGCCTTGTCTCTTGCTTCAACGCCCCTGGTACCGCTCTGCAACCATGCAAGTAGGCAAATCAGTGAACAAGCTGAATCGAGGCTTTGAGTCGCCGTAATCACAGGGGAGTTAGCGGAGGTATTGACTGAGTCAAGATCGCTGCTGCATTGCTCAGCAATGTCTTTGATGCCTGGATGGTTCCCTGGCCTGAAAATGAAAAGAGCCTGACTGATTAGAAGAAGGATCTCGTTAAAAACAGCACACTTGCGATTCCCACTGCGCCGAATAAAACTCCTTCTCCGAAGCCGATCCAGAACACAGCATAGTCGCTGACACCGAATTTCCCCTGTGCCCATTCCACTCTTGACTTGTGCCATTCCAGTGGGGGGATCACGATCTTTGAGTATGTAGACTTGGTATCATTATGGCTGATATCTCATTAGCTGACTACTCTTTTAAAAGCTTTGTATTCCCTGGATCAACAGCCTCGCCAGCTGGCTGAACTGAGGCAAGCGAAAGGAGATCAGCTGCTCTGAGCCTCTGTCAGAGCCAGGGCGCCAGAAGCTGATCAGCCTGGGCTGAGCAAGACAATGCTCACCTGAACGAAGTCCACGGGCAGCGCTTGATCTGTCTTGATCTGTCTTCAGCGCCAGGAGATTCGCTGCCTGGACCCGTTGGCCGCTCGCTTAGAAGGTCAATGGGGCAATGGAATTGAATTTGCGCAGAGGGGTTAGACCATCTGCAATCTCTCTGGGCATAGTGCCCAGGATGATGGCCAGGTTTCAGCTTGCTTCATGAATCCATGGGGATCATGCTTTTCCGCTGAGCGATCATGACCCAGCTGCTTCTATTTGAGCATTGATAAGTTCGGCACCGTTCTTGAGGAGATCATCGCGCGTGAGTTCACCTTCTCTTAGCTGTTCAAGTAATATTTTCTGAGCAAGATAATCCTGATTGTTGATGCCTGCCCTGCTTTGCAGCATGCGCCAGCATTTGCGTCGCTCCACATGGAAAAGCACCATCTGGCGACTGATCGCATAGTACTTGAGCTTTCCCTTCATCTCCGCTTTGAAATAGACACCCCAATCAGGCACATAGGAATGATGAGATTCATCAAATACTCGTCGGTAGGTCACATCCTGCTGGCTAAGTAATGTCAGCATATTGTCGATGTGAATGAATTCATTGGCTTGCGCCTCGGGAATCTCCTTCAGGTGACGGCGAAAACGTGCCTCTGTGATCGCCCAGTGAGCCACCGTCATGTTGTATCTCTCGCCGCCAGAGCGATACCTGGCGGTTCGCCAATCACGATTAATCGAGGGATTGCCTTTCAGTTGAAAGCCTTCCTGCAGGGTCTCACCTGCACTGGGATTGTAAATAAATTCAGGCATGCCGCGACTATCACGAACCATTCGAGCCTGATCAGTACTCATGTTGTCGCCAATGCCATGCTCAGGCTGACAGGATGTGTAGCACTGGAAGAATGCGGTACCACGATACTCAAGCCCATCTAGCATCGCCTTATACATTTTGGCTGAGTTTGCCATGGAAACCTGAGCGATAAAAGGCGATCCATGCCCAGAAGTGAGGGTTTCTGCGACACTCTTTTTCTCAGTCAGCTTGCCTTGAGAGGCTATGCCGAACTGGTTCATGTCATAGCCACCCAACATATTCGAACTATCAGAGTTTTGCCCACCCGTATTGGAATAAACCTGTGTATCAAGCATCAGTAATTTGATATTCGGACGATTTTGCAGAACGACTTTGGAAACATTCTGAAAACCGATATCACCCATGGCCCCATCACCACCGATCGCCCAGACCTTAGGCAACTCACGAATTTCCAGATCCGTCATCAGAGAATCATCGAGATGGGTTAGCTCAAAGTATTCACGCTCACTGCTTACATTCTGTTCGCGTTCAAGCAGTGCGGTGGCCAGTCGCTCCGGAGTGACGGAACGGCGTGCATGATTGAGCAATGCAGACTCACCCATCAGCCAGCTGATGGTGGCACCATCCTGAAACAAGGAGTTCATCCAGGGATAAGGATGAGGATTGGATGGAGGTGTTGAGCCATAGACCGTATTACATCCTGTATGTGCCCCCATGTACATGGTGCTCATTCCATTGGCCAGGCGCCCATCAACCGCCTGTAAATCAGAGTGATTAAAAGCATCCTGTTCCAAAACGGCCACCAATGCATCAATCACTTCCTGATCACTGATCTCACCATGTTGATGGAGTCTGTGGCTGGTGTCGTTATCATTTTCTCCACCAAGACCCATCACCGTATGGGCAACACAACGTTTAAACCATTGATATTCTTCCTCATATTGATCCTTCAGCACTTCAAGCCTTGCCAGACCGTCTTTCCCAAGGCCTTTGGCTTTCTTCCGCAGCCGCGCTGCTTTGTTGTGAAAAAGAGGTCGCATGTAGGCCTCTGTAATTGAAACAGCTGCTCTGAGAACACTTTTCTCACCACAGCCGGCACAAGCCCCATCTCCAGAAACAAGTGCCTCATAATTCCGCCGCACCATCAGGTGTTTATTCAGGGCAGATTCGAGTGAGCTTTCAGGTGATTCTGATTGATATTGACCGAGGAACTTTTGATTGGTTTCCGGTAGCAAGCGACTGAAGACCTGCGCGGTTGTGAGATCTGCATTGATCTCGGGTGTTTCCGGTTCCATCCGCAGGGCATCGTGATCGCCACAAACCTGTACGCACTCGCCACAACCTTTGCAAAGATCGCTGACGAAAATTGAAAAGATGCCACCTGCCCCAGGATTCTTTTTCTCGAGACTCTTGTAGATACCAGTGACATTGTTATAGGCCAAGGGTAGCTTTTCTATGATGTTGATGAATTGATCACGGGCCGATTCATCAATGGATGTGAGCTGATCAAGCTCGTTTCTCAGGATGTTCTTAAGCGGCTGCTTGGTTCTTGAACTGATGTTCTGATTCATCTTCTCGCGGCAACGCTTATCCAAGCCATCCACCTCCTTCAGCAGCGCCTTCGCTGCATTCTTATTTTTGACATAATTGCGGATGCCAGTGACAAGGATTGTGCTGAGATCCTGGGCGGTATTGGGCAAGGCGGTATCCGGACATGAGGTGATGCACTCCATGCATTGCGTGCAATTCTCGGCGATATAAATAGGTGTTTCTCGCCTGGCCACATATTTGCTCTGCGTAGCACCGCTCGCTGCAGCCATGACCGACAGGCTTGCAAATGCACCTGCTGGTTGGTGGTAGCCAAGCTCATTACGGAATTCAGAATCAAATTTCTGCAATGTCTGAAAGGGGGATTTTGTTTGACTTTCTGGCATCAGAAAACTCGGACAGCCACTGGCAGCACAGCCGGCTGTTGGCGGCATTGGGTTGGCTGCAGCCGTGTTGGGCTTAAGCATCGGATTGCGCATGCTGGAGGTGTCGGCAGCATCTATTTCGCCGTAATTAATTTCCTGGACGCGCTCAAACCCTCCCGCCATCACTTTCATGTTTGAATCCACCACTGCAGAACCAAAACGGCCAAACTTCTTCTGATACTGCTCATAGACAATTTCGTTGTATTCGGCTTCGCTAATGCTGTTGTCTTCAAGGAATGTGGAAACCTTGAAGAAAGCACCAAGAAATGTATTCCCCTGCATTCTCAATTGCAGATCTGGCCGGTTCGTCGCTTCGCGTGCAATCTCAAATCCTGGCAATATGAATACACGAATATCATTCGTTTTGATGAATTGACGATGTTTTGTGGGAATTCGATTCCAGGCATCCTCTGGTGCCTCACTTGATTCCCATACCAGGCATCCGCCTCTATTCAGGCCTTGTAATGGATTGGTATGTGTGAAGGCTTTGGGGTCACAGCAGAGCACCACATCTACGTGGTTGAGCTCACAGTTGACTTGAATTCGTTCAGATGCAACGGTGAGAAAGTAGTTTGTTGGCGCCCCTTTCTTCTCTGAACCATATTTGGGGTTCGCCATGATGAAGAGCTTGTCTTCTAATTGGCCAAGGTCATCATAGGTTGGCTGTTTCTTGGAGATTATCTGGCCAAACTTCCCAATGATTTCACCTAGATTTTTCCCTGTGGTGATCATTCCCCATCCACCGATTGAGTGAAAGCGAACAGCGATTGCACCATCCGGTAATAGTGACGGTGTGTCTTTGGAAATGACGCTATAGGGATGGTCAATCCCCAGTGTGAAATAGCTTTCGCCATCAGCCGCTGTTTTGCCGTCACGGCGGGCAATCAGCCCAGTCGCAAATTCATAGGCGCCAATGGTGTGTTCAGGCCGAAAATCTCGGGAGCCAATTCCATAGCTACCTCGGAAAATTCTTGGTGTTTGCTCCGCTGTGATCCCGGGTAACTTGCCGCCGTACCTGGCCGATTCCTGGCCTTTGCTCAGGGCAGTGCGAATATCGCGGCCAAGGGGGTTATCGCCAGCCATGCCTTCATCTGTGCGTTCGAGCAGAATTACATTTTTTTTGCCACGTAGGATATCAATCAATGCCGCTTCAGGGAAGGGGCGTATCACATTGATGTGAATGGCTCCTACCTTGGCATTGTGCTTATTGCGCAGGTAAGTGCATGCAGCTTCAACATTTTCAGCAGCGCAGCCAAGGGATACAAAGATTGTCTCAGCGTCTTCAGTTCTGAACTCCTGAATAAGCCCGTAGTAGCGTCCAGTTAATTCGGCAAATTCAAGATAACACTGCTCAAGGAATTCAAGGATTGGCTCATTGAAATTATCGCGACGAGCGACGATACCATTCATATGATGCTCTTGATTCTGCACCGGCCCAAGCAAAACCGGATTCTTTAAATCCAGCATCTCCGGTACACGCCGCCGCCGGGAGCCAAACAGTTCCTTCTGGGCCGCGGTGGGGCAATCAATCTGATCATTGGCTGCACCGAGATACTCCCGCAACATGTCTGCCTCTGGCGCTCGATAGGTTCGCTCTGAATGAGTCGTGAGCATCCCATCCTGAATATTCATCCCAGGGTTAAGGGTTAGCTCATTACATTTTCGTAGAATAATCGCCTGGTCGGCTGCTTGCTGCGCATCCCGCCCCATTAACATCGTCCAGCCTGTATCCAAAACTGCATTGATATCATCATGCCCGCAGTGAACATTTAGCGCGTGCTTTGTTAGAGCGCGGGCTCCTACTTCCAATACCATTGTTGAAAGTTTGCCTGGAGCATGGTAATACTGCTCCATTGCATAGACAAGCCCCTGCCCAGAGGTGAAGTTGACTGTGCGTTTGCCGGTCATTGCCACTGCTGTGGCACCGCCTTGGGCAGCATGTTCTCCCTCTGTTTCAATCGATAACTTCTGATTTCCCCATACGTCCAGGGCGCCTTCCGCAAAGGCCTGTTGATAAATTTCCCCACCTTCTGTGGAGGGCGTGATCGGGTAATAGACCCCCCCCTCAGTGATGCGCGTTTCCACCCATTTGGTGACCAGTTGGTTGCCATTACAGGTCACCGGTATGCCAGGGAATCTGGGCTTATTCGCTGCCAATTCTGCTTGGAGAACGACCGGTTCGGCTGTTGGGTCTGCCATGGTGAAAATCAACTAGTGAACTGCTGCTGAACAAGCAAATATTGCTGAAATCTTCGCTGAAACTGCCGAACTTGATCACCAGAGGAGTGAAGGTTTAACAAGTGAGCAGGAGTTAAGAAGACGTTGAAAAGAACTCAGGCTTTAACCATCAGCTTGAGCCCATCCCTGGCTCGGCAGGGGAGTCTGCACAAGTGTGGTTGGCTTGAAGTCTCCATAGACACTGGCGAGCTGCCACCTCGGCCTGCAAATACTGGCAATACGGATCCTTGTGCATGGATGTCCGGTTTCAGTGCAGTAGATCTCAAGTACAGCACACCACCAGAGCGCTTGCGCCCACAGCTGTCAACACCTGGATGGCAGGTAGATGGGATGGGGGTTGAGCCTTCGGGGATGGATGGGGCACCCACAGCACTGGCTCGCTTCTCTGGCTTGATGGTTTGTTCTCGCTTGATCGTCTGTTCTGGTTTGATCCTCCTTCGCCTTGGCTCCCTTGGGGCAGGATCGCTTCGTGATTGGCGGTTGCAGGACTGATCCCTCTGCATGATCAGAAGGGGCTTGTTCAAGTTGGCTGCCCATGGGAAGCGACCCTGGGGCGGCTCTTCTGCCTAGGCCTGTGCACAAAGTGCATTCAGCTTTGTTTTGAGACCGTCATTCTCCGCTTTGAGTTGATGGACCATCGCCTTCAGGCTCTTGTTCTCTTTTGTCAGCTCCTGTTCTCGTTGTTGAAGGCCCTGATGAGCTTTGCTGGCGCTCTTCAGCATCTTTAAGTTTGCCGGTAACTTCTTGGGCATTGGACTAACAGCCTTGGGCATTGGACTAACAGCCTTGGCTTGTTTGGCATGTTTTCCCATTGTTTTCTGGGCGACTGGCAGGGAAGCGGAAATCCTGGCGATCGTTCCATAGCCAATGGTTGTTAGTTGCTCATCAGTCACAACATTGCTCTGCAACCAGTCATTGGCTCTGATTAAGTTCTGGCAATGCCAGGCTTTGAGCGGAATTGATTTGGAATCAAGGAAGGTCAGCCAGTTGCCCGCAGGAACTTTCTGCTTGAGTTGCACCAAGGTGGCGGCGGTCTCTTTCAAAAGCTTGCCCAGGCCATGATTGATCGAGGCCACAGCATGGTTGATGGCGTTGACTTGGAGGTAATCAAGCCCTGCAGTTACAGCCAAAGGCAGCGCCGGCATCTGCACGTCAAAAGTCTGTCTGGGTGTTTCTGTGATCACGACAGGTGTCAAACCTTCTGACTTGGCAGTCATGGGGGCTCTCCATTTACTGTTCCACCACAATCCCAGCCTTAACCCAGCTTCAACACCCTTCAGGTGTAGGCAATCATGGCTTCAGTTGAAGGTGATCAGGCCTTTGAGATAAAGCATGCTCAGAACAGGCCTAAAGTTCTTTGTAATCACCGGCGACGGAGGCCTCTAGTAAAGGTAAGCACTATTTTAACCTTTTGACCAGCAATTGCAGCTGTTTGGCGTGATCAGACGGCATGACGAATATAGGCTTGTAGTTCAGCAGAATTGTAATGAGAGCAATAATTTTTCACGTTTTTTCTGGCGCGTATATCTTGTTCTTTGAAAGTGCTATTCCCCAGTGGCTTTGATCTGAAAATACGATTCAATCAAGTCGTTTGGGTGTTGAAGTGCTGCTCAATGCTGCTGCTGGCAAGGCCTGAAATGGATCTCTGAACCCTGCTGAGCATGTCCCAGCTGGCTCTTCCCCAAATCGGCTCTGCTTGCAGCAGCGCCTCTCCTTTGGGAGCGATTCCGGCGGTTCAGACTTCCTCGTTGAAATCCGCAGGGCTGCCAGTCAGGCTGCACACCACCGACTCCTCATTAGACATTTCACGCACTTCGGCAATGGGGCGTCCCATCCGCCGCAGCACCTCAATCTCCTCACGGGTCTGGCAGCGGGCAATCACTGCTCCCTTCTGATCGAAACAGCAGAAGAAGGTCATGGCTCTATGGCTGGTTACCCGTTATGGCTCAGGCCAGGCAGGCCATCAAGTCGAAATGTTGTCACTCACACTTCAGACCTTCAGACACCGAGTTCAATCCAGACCTGATCCAGCAGTTCATTCAGCCCTCGCCCCATGGCCGCTGAAATCACAATCACCTTGAGGCCACTGGCGGCTTCAAGCTCCTTGATCACGGTTTGCAGATGGGCCTCGTTCACCAGTTCCTGTTTGTTGAGCACCAATAAGCGCGGCCGATCCCCCAGGCCATGGCCATAGGCGAGCAATTCCCTCTCCACCACAAGGAGATCCTCAATCGGATCCTCGGCCCCAACATCCACAAGATGGATCAGCAGCCGCGTGCGCTGAATATGGCGCAGGAAGTCATGACCAAGCCCTGCCCCCTGGGCTGCGCCTGCAATCAGTCCGGGGATATCGGCAAACACCGTGCCATCACCGCTGGGCCTTCTCACCACCCCGAGATTTGGCACAAGGGTTGTGAATGGATAGTCAGCGATCTTTGGCCGAGCCGCTGACAGAACAGCGATCAGGGTGCTCTTGCCGGCATTGGGGAGACCGATGATCCCCACTTCCGCCAACAGTTTCAGTTCCAGCTGCAGAGACCATTCCTCTCCTTCACGCCCCTCGGTGCATTTTTCCGGTGCCCGGTTGCGATTGCTCAGGTAGTGGGCATTCCCCAATCCACCCCGGCCTCCGAAGGCGATGATCAGCTGTTCCCCTGGGCTGGTGAGGTCCCCCAGCAGAATTCCTGTGCTGAGGTGCCGCACCTCTGTGCCGCATGGCACCGTCACCACGAGATCCTTGCCTGAGGCCCCGGTGCAGCGGTTGGGGCCACCACGGCGCCCATCCACGGCTGCGAACAGGCGCTTGTATTTGAAATCGAGCAGGGTCTGCAGATTGGCATCAGCTTCCAGCACCACATTGCCTCCATTGCCTCCATCCCCTCCAGCTGGACCACCCGCCGGCACATATTTCTCCCGCCGAAAGGCCACGATCCCATCGCCGCCATGGCCACCTCGCATCGTGATACGTGCCTGATCAATGAACTGCACGGCTGACGCCCTGTTCGGCCAATCACCAACCTTAAGATCAGCCTGATCTGAGGTGGCTGGTTGGCTGGGGTTCGCTTCGTTGCTTTGAGCAAGTCCTATCCAGGCAAGGGCAATGGTGCAGCCGTGGATGTGATCCGAGATCTTGATCTCGAGATTGTCGATGGCGAGTTTCTTGTCTTGGTGGGCCCTTCAGGTTGTGGCAAAAGTACCCTGCTGAGATTGCTTGCTGGTCTCGATCAACCGTCCAAGGGAGAGATCTATGTGGGGGAGTGCTTGGTCAGTCGGCTGCGGCCGGCCCAGAGAAATGTCGCCATGGTCTTCCAGAGTTATGCGCTTTATCCCCATCTGAGTGTGCGGGACAATCTGGCCTTCGGGCTGAGACGCAGCAGACCTCTTGCCCTGAGGGACCGTCTTCAGGATGCTCTGCATCGTGTCAGCCGCCACTGGCCTCGATCGCTGCAGCTGAACTCGAAGCGGGAAATCAGGATTGAATCCCGCACCACAGAGGTGGCCAAGGCCCTTGAACTCACACCTTTGTTAAGCCGCAGGCCCAAGGAACTCTCGGGAGGCCAGAAACAACGGGTTGCCCTTGGTCGTGCCATGGCGAGGCATCCGGATGTTTTCCTGATGGATGAGCCCCTCAGCAACCTGGACGCGAAACTGCGCAACAGCACCAGAGCTCAGATTGTTGACCTGCAGCGTCAGCTCGGCACCACAACCATCTACGTGACCCATGACCAGGTGGAGGCCATGACCATGGGACACAGGATCGCGGTACTCAACCAGGGCAAGTTGCAGCAACTCGGCACGCCGATGAGTCTGTATCAATGGCCGTCCAACCTGTTTGTGGCGCAATTCATCGGCAGCCCACCCATGGCCGTGTTGCCTGTGACGGTGGCCAAGGGCAGCTGCCTTCTGCTTGGTTCCAGCAAGTTTCCGGTTGAAGGTCCTCTCGCTGCGGCAATTCTTTCGATGCAAGGACTGGCCTTGACTGCGGGACTGCGTCCTGAGCACTGGCGTCTGGCCCCAGCCACCAACCGCAATCTCGCGGCTGAAATCAGCCATTCAGAAATGCTCGGCAATGAGCAGTTGATCACCTGCCGATTGCTGGAAGGCAACCATCTCATTCAGGTGAGAGCGTCGCCGGAGTTGGCGGCAACGGTTGGCAGCACCATTCATCTCGAGCCCGATCCCCGCGGTTGGCGATTGTTTGACAGCAGCGGCGAAGCGATTGCGTCTCCCCAGGACACCTCTGCCCAAGATTCCATGCCGGTGCAGCTTGCTCGCGGCGGCCCCGGCTGAACTAATGCAACCAGATCACACTGCAGCCGGTCCCACCATCACCTTGCTCCGCATCTTTAACGCTCTCCACATAGGGCAGCGTCTCCAGCCAGGCCCGCAGCCCGCGCTTGAGCTTGCCGGTCCCAACGCCGTGAATCACCCAGACGGGGCCGTTGGCACTGCGCAGATGTTCTTCAACAGTGGATTCCGCTTCATGCACGCGAAGCCCGCGCACATCAATGGTGTTCCGCTTGGTTCGAACCTCCGCCCCTCTGCGGCCCAGGCCTGAACTGCCAGTCAGGCTCACCACCGCTTGGGGGGGGGAAGGCTTGAGGCCATCGAGACTTTCAACGGCCGCCAACTCAACCGTTGAGCGCATCACGCCGCAACGCAGGTTGAGTTGCAGGCCGTCATTGGAAATCGCCAGCACTTCAGCAGCCTTGCCAAGGGCCAGCAGGCGCACCCGATCACCCACCTGCGGGCTCCAGTTCTGATGCTGGCGTCGTTCGGGCTGGGGACGATGGTCATCTTGAAGTCTGCGCAGACGCTGCCCGGCCCGGCGGGCCAGATCACCATCGGCCCTGGAATCGCGAAGACGTCGGATCAGGGAACGCACTTCCTTCTGGCCTGCCCGGATCGAGGTCTCAAGCTTTTCGCGACTCTGTTCCCGCCGTTGAGCGGATTGCTGCCGCTGCTGCTGCCAGCGCGTCAGCAACTCTTCGTGGAGTAATTCAGTACGCGCCAGCAGAGCGGCTGCATCTTCGGCAGCGGCCTGTTGACGCTGGCGTTGCTCTTCCAGGCCCTGGATCACTGCGTTTACCTCTCCATCCCCACGGGGACCAAGCAGTTCTGTGGCCTGTTCAATCAGCGAGGCATCGAGACCGAGTCGAGTCGCGATGGCCAGGGCATTGCTGCGGCCTGGGATTCCCCATTGGAGCTGATAGGTCGGCGAGAGGCTGTCCACATCAAAGGCCACAGAGGCATTTTCAAAGCGTGGATCGCTGTATTTGAGAGCCTTGAGTTCACCGAAATGGGTGGTGGCGATCGTGAGCCGAGCCTGATCAGCAAGTTTGCGCAGGAGAGCCATGGCCAGTGCAGTGCCCTCACTGGGATCAGTGCCCGCACCAACTTCATCGAGCAGGACCAGGGAAGGGGAAGGGCCTTCAGCAAGGGTTTTCAGAATCCTGCTGATCCGCTTCACATGGCCACTGAAGGTGGAGAGGCTCTGCTGCAGCGACTGCTCATCGCCGATGTCCGCCATAACCTGGGCGCACCACGGCAGAGACGGCTGGCCGGAGCAGGGCAACAGCATTCCGGCCCGCGCCATCAGAGCCGCAAGGCCGATGCTTTTCAGCGTCACCGTCTTGCCACCGGTGTTGGGGCCGGTGATCGCAACCACTCTCAGGGTGGAAGAGACTTCCATGCTGATCGGCACAACGGCTGCCCCCTGTTCGTGACGCTGCTGCCAGACGAGCAGGGGGTGGCGAAGATCCCGGAGGCTGAAGGGGCTGTCCCCATCCGCCTCCAGCCTGGCAGGAACACCACCAAGCCAATGGCCATAACGCCCGCGAGCCAGGGCGAGATCGAGTTGCAGCAGAACCCCGGCCAGCAGCTCCAGGGATGGGACAGACTCCGCAACTTCTGCACTGAGGCTCTTGAGCACCCGCTGCTCTTCTGTGCGGATGCGAGCCTCCACCTCCGCAAGTCGATTGCCGAGAGAGATCACCGACTGAGGCTCAACAAACACCGTGCTGCCGGAAGCCGAGCTGTCGTGCACCAATCCAGGCACCTGGCCCACCGCTCCGGCCTTCACGCCAAGGACGGGCCTGCCATGACGTTCCGCCACCACCGTGTCCTGAAGCATGGCCGCACCACGCCGGATCACCTCCTGAAGACGAGCGCGGCGTTCCTGGCGCAGACCCTGGGCTTGACGACGAAAATCCGCCAGCGCTGCACTGGCTCGATCGGCAACCCGACCACCCTCTTCGAGGGAAGACTTGAGCTGTTGTTCCAGCTCGGGAAGTGTGGCCACGTCCTGCAGCAGATCAGTGCAGACAGGTCTGAGTTCCTGATCATCAATCTGACGTCTCAGGCGCCTTGCGGCGGCAAGGGTTTCCGCAACGGCAAGCAACTCCTCCCCAGTGGCGACTCCAGCTTTGCTGCAACGGAGCAGGATGGGCTCAAGCTCATGGACGCCCTGAAAGCTCAGGCCTCCCTCGATGAGACCATCGAGAACACCCATCTCCCGGGTTTCAGCCAGTCTGAGCTGGCTTGAGCTCAGATCAGGAGGCAGGCAGAGGTTGCGGCATTCTCTGCGGCCCTGACTGGTGCTGGCGAACCCTGCCAGGTGTTCACAAAGACGGGGCCACTCCAGCAGGTTCAGGGTCTCCCGAAGCGCTGTATCAGCTCCAGCAAAATCGGGGTTCATGGCCTGTTTCCTGATGACACCGGTCCTCAGCTCGCCAAACCGGTTGCCTGACGGGATCTCTGCAGATGGCGCCTCCAAGGTCCTGACTCCGTTCAAGTGGGGCTCTTTGGCCGAGCCATGGAACAGGCCTCATTGCGGGATGGCAAAGAGCTGCATTCATTCTGGAACGCCAGAAACCCCAAGGGGGGCGGGTCTGAACAGAGGGTTCCTGACAATCACCAGAGTTCTGAGCCATGGCGGCAGCCCAGTTGGCTTGGCTGATGGGGATCATCCCTGCTTCAACCAAGCCGCAGCGTCACAGGCGTGATAGGTGAGAATCAGGTCGGCTCCTGCACGCTTGAAGCTGAGCAGGGTTTCAAGCACGATGGCCCGTTCTTCGATCCAGCCCCGTTCCGCTGCTGCCTTCACCATCGAGTATTCACCACTGACGTTGTAAGCGGCGATCGGCAGTTCAGATTCGCTACGCAGACGATGGATGATGTCTAGGTAGGCGAGCCCGGGCTTGACCATGAGAATGTCTGCTCCCTCCTGCTCATCGAGCTGGGCTTCTGTGATCGCCTCACGGCCATTGGCCGGATCCATCTGGTAGGTGCTTTTGTCTTTTGGGATCGGCTTGCCTCCTGCAGCCCGAGGGGCGGAATCAAGTGCCTCCCGGAAAGGGCCGTAATAAGCAGAGGCGTATTTAGCTGTGTAGCTGATGATCCCAACATGTTCAAAGCCTTCGTCATCCAGGGCTTCACGGATGGCGCCGACCCGCCCATCCATCATGTCGCTGGGGCCGATCAGATCTGCACCGGCCTTTGCCTGAACCACCGCCTGCTGACAGAGCTGTTCGATCGTTGCGTCATTGAGCACCACCCCCTCGGCACTGACAATGCCGTCGTGACCATCGCAGGAATAGGGATCCAGGGCCACATCGGTCATCACGGTCATCTCCGGCAGCTCCTGCTTGAGTCGTCGGATGGCGCGAGGAATCAGACCGTGTTCGTTGAAACACTCCGCTCCATCTTCACTCTTGAGGCCTTCCGCCACCTTCGGGAACAGAACCACACATCGGATCCCCAGGTCCCAGGCGCGTTGAACCTCCCCGATCAGACTGTCAAGACTCCAGCGATTGGCGCCGGGCATGGCTCCGATCGGTTCCACATCTGCCCCCTCATGAACGAACAGGGGATAGATGAAATCTGCCGCTGAGAGGCTGTGCTCACGCACCATTGCCCTCAGTGCTGGGGAACGGCGCAAGCGACGGGGGCGATAGGTGAGATCCATCAGGACCGGTGGAACGGCCAATGATCGTAGAACTGTCTCAGAGCTGAGCAGAAGTGCGCCAGGACTGTCGCGGATCAGTGCTTCGACAACCTTGCAGTTGCTTGAGCAACTTCTTCTCCTCCTCTGACCATTGCTCCGGCAGTTTCAGGCTGAGAGTCAGCAGCAGATCACCCCGTCCACCGCTGGCGGAGGGCCAGCCCTTGCCCTTCAAGCGCAGGCTTCGCCCCGGGGGCGTTCCCGCTGGGATGGTGACGGTGGCTTCCCCATCGGGGGTTACCACGCTGACATTGCCTCCGAGCAGCAACTCATCCACGGCAACAGGCAGCTCCCCACGCAGCTGATCCCCATCAAGACGCCAGATCTCATGGGGTTGCAGTTCCAGGTTCAGATAGAGATCTCCCCTTCTGCCTGTTCCGGGCTGGAGGTTGCCCTTGCCTTTGAGGCGGAGCCGTGATCCGGATTTGACCCCTGCAGGAATCCTCACCTGCACCCGCTCATCGTTGACAGAGAGTGTGCGCTCCGTTCCACGGAAGGCTTCCGCGAAACTGACTTTCACGGTGGCTTCGGCATCAAGATTCAGAGGTGCCCTGGAGGCACCTTTCTGAAAGCCAGCGCCTCCCGGGAACCCTGAACCTCCCGGGAACCCAGAACCTCCTGAGAAGCCGCCACCTGGGAAGCCACCACGGCCAAAACCTGAGGACGCCTGTGGGCCTGAGAAACGGCCCAGCAGATCATTGATGAAGTCGTCGAAATTGCCGTAACGACCGAAATCAACATCAAAACCTGCACCGGCAGGTCCACCCCCCCCCATGCCTCCGGCTTGACTCCAGTACTGCCCGAACTGTTCATATTTCTGCCGCTTCTCGGGATCGGAGAGCACCTCATAGGCCTCGTTCACCTCTTTAAATTTCGCTTCAGCACTGTTGTCGTCAGGATTCACATCCGGGTGATACTGACGGGCAAGCTTGCGGAAGGCGCGCTTGATCGCAGCCGCATCCGCGTTGCGTTCCACTCCCAGAACCTTGAAATAATCTTTGTAACCGCTGCCGGCCATGGCAAGGATTCGGCCCAAGGCCATTCGCCGGTTCAGTTTCTCAGCTCTTTCGCGACAGTGCACTGGTCGGCATGGAGTGATGCCCGAACGTCATCAATCCCCCTTAGTTTTCTGCCAACCTCAAGATCAAGCCAATGGCTCGGCAGCAGACCCATCCCAACCGCCTGGTTCTGCGATTCCCCCTGATCGCCAGCGCAACCCTTGGCCTGATGCTGGCCGCAAGTTCCGCCGTTGTGCATGCCGGCAAATGGAGTGGAACGGTGGGCGAGCCAATTCAGGAGTCCAGTAGCGAACAGCTGGCGGTGGCACGCCATCTCAAAGCCATCGGTGCCGTGTTCTACGGCTCATGGAGTTGCCCGGCCTGTTTTCGCCAGATGAGTCTTTTCGGCAGGCAGGCTGGATCTGAAGTGCCTTATGTGGAATGCCGGAAACCGAAACAACTGCCCAAGCAGGCTGCCGCCTGCATGAAGGCTGAGGTGAGGGCTTATCCGACCTGGGTCCTCCCCGATGGTGACCGCCGCGAAGGAATTCAGTCGATCGAGGCGTTGGCGATCTGGACGCAGTTGCAGAACACCGCCCGGCCCTGAACGCGCTTGCCCGTCTGCAACGGCCCAGTGCAACCGGGCTCGAGTGCCAGTTGTTCCATTTTTCTTAATAACTCTGAAGATCAGAAAATCTCAGCTGAGACGATGGTCCATGTCGTCATCGTGATCTTCAGAATGCTTAGAACCCTTCGCAATGACGTTCTCGAGAAGCTGCGTTCCTGCAGGACACCCGAACAACTCCTGGCGCTGGATGAGCAGATGATGCTTGAGAGCGAGGGCGAACCCCTCTATCGAGTGATCTGTGAGGTGCTGCGTCATAAAGCGATCGCTCCTGTGGAAGCAGCCAGATGGCTTGCCACCTTGATGGACCATCGCGACAAGCAACTCAACGACTGCCTGCATCTCAACTGCCAGATCTGAGCCAAAGCAATCGGGCCTCAAGGCCGATCAAGAGGTTGCAAAACGATCTGCTGATCAAACTGCGGATCAATTCCATTCGTCCCCTCAAGGCTGGTGCGGCCCTGTAGATCAGCCTGTCTGAAGAACGGGATCAGCTGCATCTAACTGAGCCATTGACGGCCGAGGGCATCTGCGGCCAGCAAAGCATCAGCCACCGCTGCAGCTGTGACCTCAAAGGGTTCGTGATGACTTGTCTCCCCTGGGGCGACGCTGCGGCTGGCAATCCTGTGGATGTCGTCCTGCTTGTTGTGATCCACACCCACCTCGGCGAGGCTGATCGGCAGACCAATGGCCTTCTGAAAGGCAAGGATCTCCTTCAGCTCTCCATGGGGCCGCCCTTCGAGGACCAGTTGGGTGAGCAATCCCATGGCGACTTTTTCGCCATGGAGGCAATGGTGGGTTGAGGAGAGTTCGGTGAAGCCGTTATGGACGGCATGGGCCACAGCCAGGCCTCCACTTTCAAAGCCAAGCCCTGATAAGAGTGTGTTGGCTTCGACCAATCGCTCCAGTGCCGGTGTCACCGCGCCAACCTCCAGGGCCGACACAGCTGCGGGACCATCAGCAAGCAGCACCTCACAGCAGAGCTTGGCTAGAGCTGTGCCAGTGGTTGTTGGCAGCCCTCCAATCTGGTTCTGAGCACAGGCTTCGCGAACCGTACGGGCTTCGAACCAGGTCGCCAGTGCATCGCCAATCCCAGAAACAAGCTGACGTTTCGGTGAACGGGCGATGACAGCGGTGTCCACAAGGACCAGCAGTGGGTGACGTCCGTAGAAGCGATAGCGCTCGAAACTGCCATCAGCTGTATAAATCACTGACAAGGCACTGCAGGGAGCATCGGTGCTTGCCAGGGTTGGTGTCACCACAACTGGTAGGCCTAGATCGTCGGCAACGGCTCGGGCTGTGTCCACAGCTTTGCCCCCGCCGGCTGCCAAGACAGCCGCAAACCTTTCCGCTTGACCGAGGCCTGAAAGTCGATCGATCTCAGCTTGGCTGCACTCGCCACTGAACTGCTCAATAACGGGATCAATCCCTTCTGGCGGTAACACTCTTCGCCAGATCTCCTGAAGCTGTCGCAATGCGGTGCCACCGGCAATCACCAGCAACCGGCCTTGAATGCCCACATGCTTGAGCTGTCGGCCAAGCTCCTCAGTGGCACCGGCTCCCTGCACATAGCGTCCAGGACTGGCAAATACCGAAACCCTTGCAGCGTGGCTGCAAGTTGAGTTGGAGGATGCCATGGGCTTTGCAGTGGTGCTCCCAACCCTTAGCCAGTTCATCCGGGAATGATCTGAGCTGACGTGAAACTCAGCATGGCCAGCGCGCAACGTTCGAAATCAACGCTGGCCCAGCTCAACAACACGCACCGGGTCCATCCTCTGAAGCATGCTGATTCTGATCGAAGCAGCCAAATTGGTCCTGCTGGCATTGATCTTGACCGAGAGCTCTTGCTCCCTATTTGAGTGATTTGAGTGGACGTGCTCAGGGTTCTCAATGGGAAGAGTCAGCACAGAACAACGTTGAGTCAAGAAGGAGAATGAACCCTTCCTCAGGACATCCTCCTGATGCCAGATCTGTGGATGCATAGGACTCCAGCAGTTCAATTCAGCAGGTCATGCCGTCAGTTCAATCCGCAAATTCAATCGATCAGTTCCGGCCTTCAGTTCAGGCCTTCAGTTGGCATTGAGTCTTAAGGAGCCAATCAATCGTTGAGGATGATCAGGCGTTTTCATTGCCAATCACCTCACAATGATCAGCCTTGTCTGGTTGCGATATCACTGCAATCTGGCCGATGCCTCTTGATTGCTTCACTTGAAGGGATTGCCCTGTTCAAGAATTATCGCTAGATCAAGGACGATGGTTGATCTTATGCACCATGGCAAGTGTCACCCGTTTAATTCATCCCAGTCATGCCTCCCAGGCCAGCATCAAGTGTGGAAGGTGCGGCGGTACGGGCCATCTGAAAACACCACCGTCTGCTTCGATCCCCATCTGGAGGTGTCTGTTGTGTCGAGACAAGCGCTCCCCTATTCAACAAGCCAAGTCCTAGCGATTTTGACGATGGCCGTTGATGGGCCAGCGAAGTAGAGATCTTGGCTTTGAGGGGGCATTCAGCTCATCGGTGGCACTCAAGCTCCAAAGTCCCAAGCATGGATCCGATTCAACCCAGCGGTGCCTGCTTCTGCACTGCCATCAGATCAGCGGTGCTGCAGCTGGCTGGAATCAAAACCTGCTGCGCAAGACTTGGTGGTTCAAGGTCAGCCACTGCATCTTCGGCGATGGCACTGAGAACCTCGTCAATGCTGGCACCCATCTCTTGAGCCATTTCCACCAGCAAGTGGATCGTTTCGGGGCGAACCGAAAGCGCTGCATGCAGGGAAACCAGCTCGTTCGAATGACTCATAAATAAAAGCTTAAGCCCGGCTGGGCCGGTGGCGCCACTGTCTTGTCCGGTTGCCCTGTCCGGGGGCGGGGATGTTCCGCTGCAAGCTGTGCAGCAGGTGTGGCTCTGATGCCTGGTGCTCCTCTCCTTTTTCGTGATCTGGAGAACCGGCTTCAACAAGCTGAGAGGATTGCTGGATGAACCTCAGCATTGAGCTCAAGCTTGAACTGGCAGCTGCTGAAATCTTTGCGAAGACAAGCTCAAAGGTCTTCCATTCAGAGGGTTGATCTTGCTGACGAGAAACTGTCCCGCGCTGAGCGCCTGCGCTCTCAATTGAGCAGCCTTGATCTTCAGATGCAGGAGATAGGCAGAACGCTGATCGAAGCTCAGGCGGTGAGCTTCAGGTCCATGCTTTCAGGCAGCCCAGGCTTGTTGGGAGACCTGAAAAGAAGAGTCTATGGATCCGCTGCCCAGCACTCCGCGAATTGGCACCGCAACCGTCTCCTGGAGTTGAGTCGCCAGCGCAGGGAAATCCAATCACAACTGGATCGCCTCACCGGTCAGTACTGGCCCAAAAGGATCCGGCGCTGGTTGGCCTGGCTAGCGATCTTTGCCGCATTGAGCGCGGCTCTGGTTGTGATGGTGATGGGCCTGGCCATGGCTCTCTACCTGTTGCCTCTCTGGGGGATGCTGTTAGTGGCTTATTGGTGGATCACAGGACATAGGCGTTGAAGCAGAAAAAAGTCTGAGAGCTTGATCAGGAGATCAAACTGCCGAAATAGTGCCGATGTCATGGCATGTTTTGACTCAAGCCAATTATTGGCAGCATCTTCAATATGAATTGACTTTGAGTGTTTTTTGGAATCGGCCTCTGCAGACTTCTTGGCCTGGCTTGTTCTTGGCTAACTTAATGTTGCTGAGGCTAAGCATGTATGCAGAGGCCAACCTGTGTTCAGGGTTGCATGGACGTGATCAGGACGTAATGGTGGTGTTGGATTTGAGTGGAACCATGGCCTCGGGTGCTTTAGGAAAGTCGGATATTTGTGGTCCCAGCAGCCGGAATCTTTCCAGAGAGTCTAAAGATGTGCTCCGAAGGCGATGGGAGGGGGTCAATTTCATTCGCATGGCAGATGAGATCACAGCGATTAATTCCAAACTTGGCAGCTCTGTCAAAGATGAAAAACAGCAGGCTGACCTGCTGAATCGACAGGCAGAGTTATTGGAAAAGATGTGGAAACATCTGGATTCAGCACATCAAGAGCAGCTAAATCCCAACTCTTTGGATAGAGGCGAATGCGGACTGGCAAACTTCGAGCCAAAGGCAATAGATGTTTTGAAGCGATGGGGTATCAAGCCAAATGAGTTGACGATGCAAAAAGTGGAGGAGCGATGGCGAATTCTGGTGCAAAAGGTGCATCCAGATCTTAACCCTGGTATCCACGAAATCGAGTTTGTAAGATTGCGGAGAGCTAAGACCTACCTGCTGCAATTGTGCTTGACGAGGTAAACACCTATCCTCACCAAGTTAGGTGGGTTGGGCAGGCTTGATTTTTGTTCCAGTGATAAGCTTTCCCCCTAGGCTTTTGACTGGTTTGATTGAGTCTTAAGTGTCTGCCAGCTGATCTCTGGGTAGAATGAACAGTCTGCGGTTTCGATTAATTGCAGCCTGTGATTGTATTCTGATTGCTGTCAGTGGATCCTTTGAAAGTAATCGTTTTCTCCCATGGTCAATATTGTTGGCTGGTCAATGTTGTTGGGAGTTCAGCTGCACGTTTCGTCCCATAAACAGACTGTGCAATGAATGCATCAAGACCTGAACCCAGGCTTTGTTGATGCTTCCTTGCGATCGAAGTCATATGGGAACCACCTGCAGGACAGCTGAGCTCGTTCGCATTTGATCGCCGTTCAACCTTTGAAAAAAGGTGATTGACTGAATAAGGTGATTGACTTGGCAGGTCCATGTGGCAGGCGATATATTGACGTTGTATCAATTGCACCAGCTGAGGCTGCTTGCTGTTTCAAAGTTGAAGTGCTGGTCAAGGCCCGATCTGCCAAGACATCAGTGGTTGGATTGATCTCCTGAATGGCTTCGGGATCAATCCCGCCATGGGGAAACAGCGGTGGCCGTTCCGAGGAGATCAGGATCAGGCTTCAGCAGGGGCCTTGTTTGCTTAGGGGATGGCTGGCCCAACCCCTAAGGCAGGTGTGCTCAGTCCGCTGAATGGCTGCGGCACGGTCACTCATGGGCACCGAAGCAGACCAGCAGGGCCTCTCCCCAGCTGCTGGCCTTGTTCAGGTGATCGTCATGCACATGCTGAATCTTCTCCGCCTGCAGCTTCATTAACGTGGCCTGGCTGAACACGTGTCCTTTCTCAGTGGCCAGATCGATGACGTGTCTGGGTGTGGGGGCCTGGCGTACCTGCTCTTTCAGTTTCGAATCGGACTTCACCGCTGAGACGAAGGCGAGCAGGGCTGATTCAGACACAGAGTTTGAGTGCAAACTCAGCAAGTTTAATGAGTACGTTGGTGAAATAGCTACAGACTGATCAAGCCTATGGTGATCTCATCACAGCAATCGATTAATACTGAATTCATCGGGTGTAGCTGCAGGAACGCTGACGCCTTAGCCAGGTACGGAGCCTAGGCCAGTTTACTTGGGTTGATTCATGCGGGATTACAGCAATGAGATGGATTGATGCTATGAGTGAAGAAACGTATCAAAGGGCGATAGCGCTGATCATTGCAGGATGTCTTCCTTGAGGTCGTTGTCGAGATCCGTGGCCTCTAAGGTTTGTGCGATGAGGGTAAGCTTTGATTAGATCGAAGCTGTTCTAATTGGTCCATGAAGCTTGATGCCCTCCCCCTTCGAGACTCGCTTAATAGTCAGATTAAACAGGCCTTCTATACGAGTAAGCAATTCTTGAGGCTTGAGGTGGAGACCATGGATATCAGAATGCATTCGATTCTTGGCGGAATTAGCAGTACGCGCTGGTTTGCCTATAGGCGATTCAAGAAGTCTAATCAATCTTTGCTGGGAAGGTTGTCCAAAGATGAACCTTGTCAGCTTGCAATTAAAATCACAAAAAAAACAGGTAGAGATAATCGCATGACTTTCAACGATCTTGGCATCGTTGAAAGTCATGCCAAGAACATGGCAATCCAAGTGCCTGGGATGGTGTCAGGGGATGGCCGTAATAATGTAATTAGGGGTAGCGTAGAAGCCGACATTCTGATCGGCAACGGCGGTAAAGATCGTTTAATAGGTTTAGGAGGTGGAGATCTGCTTAGTGGAGGCAGAGGTGCAGATTATTTTGTCTTTAAGTTAAAAGCTCAACAAGGGAGTGGTCTCGTCGATACGATTACAGACTTCAATGGTGAACAGGGAGACCGCATCAAGATCAAGGGTGCAGAAACTTTTGCGGGATCCACTGGTTTCAGCGGCCAACCTGGTGAAGTGAACTTTGTGAGTTGGATTGTGGATCTAATGCCAGGCTCAAAATTCAAACCTCACATTCATCAGGGTGGCATGATAAGCGCTGATTCTGACGGAGATGGAAGTGCTGACTTGATGATTGAATTGCCAGGCGTTGTTAGTGTTGATTCCGAATGGATCCTTTTTGCGTAGCACTATTTATCGTGCAATTAGCAGCACTTGCTTGGTCACAGGTTGATAAATTTCCAGTACAAAATTCAGTGTGCTGGGATGAAGCCAGCGGTTGAGGGTCGCGGTGACTTGGTTCGCTGCTGCCAGTTTGAGCCGATGGCTTCGAAGCCAACCACCACCACGGTGATGCTGAAGGCAATCAGCCGGATGGCAAGCCAGCGGAGCGGTCCATGCAGAAAGCTCCTGTAGATCTTGGCAACGACAAGGCCTGCGGCGTAGCAGCCTCGCATCAACAAGCCCACCAAGCTGTTGAGCAGCCTCGGCAAAGCAGAGGCAGGGCTCAGTTCAGCGGCCACCTGGATGAGGAAGACCATGCCTAAAGCGACAAGCGATCCAGTGAAGACTTGAATCAGATGAATCATGGGCCTTGGTGTCCTGGCGGCCTTGGTGTCCTGGCCATTTGATACCAGGATCGCCCCTGCTGAGCAGATCAGCAACTATTCGCTCATGACCCACCGTCCCTAGAGAGAATTGAAGTCCCTCTCCTCAGCACAGCTCAAGGGATTGAGGCGACACATTGTTGTCCTTAATGACTTGTTGGCATTCATTCATTGTTGTGATCAGATCTGATCGAGCGACCAAGTGGGCTGCTTAGGTCTTGGCAGTCGAAAAATATCCAGAGATTCAGAAGTGGTCTATGGCTAGGCGGCTTGCTTATCGGTAGGCAACGAACTGCCTGGCTGACCCGTTTGTCATCCTGGAATGAGATGAACTGGCCAAAGGGGGCGCCTGGGATGAGCCAAGAGCCATGGCTTTTTGGCTCGGATGCTGAAAAGTTATGAACAAGAATGAAGCGCTGCTGATCTTACTAAACGAATGGAGAGGAGTACTCCTGCCGGCTCATTGATTGATCGCTATGCACCACAGGTCGTCTGATCTGTTCATACTCTTGCAGCGCCTTGCGGCCGTCTGTGTTGTTCTTATCGATAGCGGTGGCAAGGCAGATGGCATCCTCAAGTCCACTGCTCACCCCTCTCGTCTCTGAAGAACCCTGGGAGCACAGTGCTCCTTCCTGATTGCCCTACAGCGCATCAGTCAGTCTCGGGTCATCTTTTACAGCGCTTTGGTAGCTGCATGGGCTGGGTTCTGAGCAGCCTCAAGACCAAGTTGGCAAATATCCTTGGCTTGAGGCCATCGAGCTGCATTCAGTGGCTTTCCTGCCTGGTCATCATTTCGATCAACCCCATACCAGTGAGGCTGGACCCGGTTGGGGCTTTTCGCGGCAATGTCTTTCTGGTAAAATACTTATGATTTATCGGAGATATTGACCTTGTTCTGTTGTCTTTATTCATTCACTTATTGGCTTCAGTTAATAACAATTGAAATCTAATCGTGGGCCTTACTTTAGGCTCTGTATATGAACTGGATGTAAAATTAATACAATTTAAGCAGCTCAAGCGTCAAGATAACAATAAGTGTTACATTTCCTTGGGAGGATTTAGCTGGATACCTGGATCAGCTACCTTTATTAAAGCCTCTGGCTACTCCATTCGAGCTATTCGAATGGGTCCAAATAGCTTCAGCGAACTCAAGCCAATGCGGAACAGTCCCATCTCAGTCCTGCGCTCTGTTCTTCTGGGGCTGCTCATCCCACTTGTGGCCAGTGTTTACCTGCTCCTGCCACTGCCGGCAGCAGCGGTTTACCCCAGTGGATTCCCTGATCAAGGGACAGATACAGAATATAAGAACACAAAGAGCAATCTTGAAGCCCTGAACCAAGCTTTCCCTTTCCTAGAGGTGAATGAGGATGGCAAGCCTTTGACTGCTGAATTTGTAAAATACGATCTAGCCGGATTGGATCTAAGTGGCGCTGACCTTCGCGGAGCACTTTTCAGCGTAACCAGCTTGAAAAGTGCAAATCTTCATGGTGCAAATCTTGAGGATGCCATTGCCTATGCAACACGTTTTGATGATGCAGATCTCTCAGAGAGCATTCTGCGTAACGCAAATCTGAAGAAAAGTGAATTTGATGGTGCATTGATAGAAGGCGCAGACTTCACCGACGCGATGCTTGACAGGTCTGTACAGGAGTCGCTCTGTGAAAGAGCCACTGGCAAGAACCCGGTCACTGGAGTTGATACCTATGAAAGTCTCGATTGTATCGGCCTTAACGATCGCTATATTCCAAAGAGATAATAATCCCTTGATGTTTCTTGCAGGACTATGAATTTCCTGCAAGATTTCAATGTTTTTACTGAATAACACTTTTCAGAACGTCGGCTTCTTGTTTATTAGCAGTTTTTATTGTCATCATTTATATCTATTTCCCGCTTTTCCCTGAATTCTAAACTGATTTGAACGTAGAGCCTTCCCCTGTTTGTCTCTGTGATCTTCTAAAGAAAAGAGCTTGACTTTTTCTTGCCGTAGCTCCGGGTAGTTTCTGATATGGCAAACACTTTCCTTTGCGCTGATAGATTGCTGGTTTAAAGGTTGCCAGGGATACGCTCAAAGCCATGGTCATGAAGTTGTCCCAGTCATGGATAGGAAAGACTCTCATCAAAGACAAAGGCAATGAATTTCAGCGGGTGTGTTATTT
>MPLX02261099.1_pt1 | contig 36796 bp, 28 predicted proteins | sample 1617341 | NCBI WGS metagenome assembly MPLX02 (sample SAMN05944804, study PRJNA350692) | marine metagenome | biome: marine; feature: ODZ; material: water; isolation source: 120 m water sample filtered on 0.2 um supor filter | place: Pacific Ocean | collected 2012-04-08 | depth 120m m | reverse complement strand
GGTCTTCCCGTCCCTGCGGCAACGCCTTCGTCAGAACGCGGTTCAGGAAAAATTGACCCGTCAGTGGATCATTCGCTGCATGTCGCACTTGCAAGACGCGAGCTAAAAGTCCACTTTCCCTTGATGACAGATTCTCATGAAAAAGAGCAGGCACAAGCCCTTGATCTGCTGGAAGACCTGATGGGGCGCGCCAAAAAGGCAGGGGCAGAATCCGCCGACGCCGTATTCGTCAAGGGCGTGTCACTTTCGCAGTCCATACGGCTGGGAAAACCCGAACACCTTGAGCGTTCCGAAGGCAGCGACATTGGCCTGCGGGTCTTCATGGGGAAGCGTCAGGCAATGGTGTCGTCGTCCGACAGTTCCGCCGAAGCCCTGGATGAGTTGGCCTTGCGCGCCGTTTCAATGGCCCGCGCGGTACCCGAAGACCCTTTTTGTGGGCTGGCCGATCCAGACCAGCTGGCGACCCGGTTCCCCGATGTGGATTCCTTCGATACATTCGAGCCCGCCGCAGATCACTTGAGTGACCTTGCCAGTCGTTGCGAAGAAGCGGCTATGGCCGTCGATGGGGTGACGAATTCCGAAGGTGGATCGGCCAGTTGGGGAATCAATACAGTCGCCATGGCGGCATCCAGCGGTTTTGCGCGCGCCTATGCCAATTCAAGTCACTCCTTAAGCGTTTCGGTGATTGCCGGTGAAGGCACCGGCATGGAGCGCGACTACGACTACACCGCAGCCGTTTTCGCAGAAGACATGGACAGCCCCGAAACCATTGGCAAAAGCGCCGGTGAAAAGGCGGTCAGACGCCTGAACCCAAAAAAGGTGGAAACCGCATCGGTCGCAATCGTATTCGACACCCGGGTTTCAAAAAGTCTGGTCGGTCATTTTTCGGCGGCCATCAACGGCTCTTCCGTCGCAAGGGGAACTTCGTTTCTGAAAGACAAGATGGGCGAGAAAATTTTTGCTGACGGAATCAACATCATTGATGACCCCCATCGCAGGCGTGGCCTGAAATCACGGCCCTTCGACGGCGAAGGTATCGCCACCAAACGCCTGCCCCTGATTGAAGACGGGCGGCTCAAGACCTGGGTGATGGACCTGCGCTCGGCTCGCCAACTTGAGTTGCAGACAACAGGACATGCCTCGCGGGGCACATCTTCTGCACCATCGCCGTCGTCCAGCAATCTATACCTGGAAGCCGGCGATGTAAGCCCTGAAGAACTGATGGCCGACATAAAGCAGGGCCTGTTCGTGAATGAACTGATCGGTTTTGGCATCAATGGCGTGACCGGCGACTATTCGCGCGGGGCCAGTGGTTTCTGGATCGAAAATGGCAAAATCACCTACCCGGTCAGCGAGGTCACCATTGCCGGCAACCTGAACGATATGTTCGCGAACCTGAGCGCCGCCAATGATCTGGAAATCAAATACGGCATCGACGCCCCGACACTGCGGGTCGAAGGCATGACGGTAGCCGGTCGCTAATCTTAAAAATGCCTCTTTAAAAATGCTGATAATCGATCCCGCAAGCGTTGGCGCGTCCGGCTTCTCCATGCTATTGTCCGCCTATGTCCTAATGGGGGGAAAGAGACCTTGAACGACCGGTCCCTGACGAAAGAATATCAACATCAGTCGTCTGGCATCCTGATGCGACGATTGGCGAGGGAATATGTGCGTCCCTACGTCAGCTGGATCGTTCTCGCAATCTTCTTCATGATCCTGGTAGCCGGTGCCACGGCGACGTCGGCATGGTTGATGAAACCGGTCATTGATGATGTTTTTATCGCCAAAGACCGCGACATGCTTAAAATTATCAGCCTCGCCGTTCTCGCCACTTTCGCCGTAAAAGGGATCGCCAATTACGCCCAGAATGTGCTGATGAGCAAGGTAGGCATGCGCATTATCGCCGATGCACAGAAGCTGCTTTACGCCCATCTTACCCGCATGGACCTGGACTTCTTCCACGGCAATCCGTCAGGCACTCTGGTGTCGCGCTTTACTGTCGATATTAACCAGATACGCGCCGTTGTATCCAATGCCCTGACCAGCCTGGGCAAGGATTTAATGACCCTCGTCGCCCTTGTCGGAGTGATGTTTTATCAAAATTCTGAGCTGGCCATTATCGCCTTTTTTGTATTCCCGATTGCAATCCTTCCGATTGTCAAACTGGGGCGACGGATGCGCCGTGTCACGGCCAATACCCAGGCCGAAAACGGCCTGTTCATGACATTGCTGGGGCAAACTTTTCAGGGCATGCGCGTCGTCAAGGCCTATGGAATGGAAGAATACGAGAACAGGCGTATCGGCTCCCTTGTCGAAACACTTTTTGGACTGACTTATAAGGCTGCCAGAATTCGCGCCAGAGTAAGCCCCATCATGGAGACTCTGGGCGGGGTCGCCATTACCGTGGTCATTGCCTACGGGGGGCATCAGGTGATCAACGGCGAAAGCACGACCGGTGAGCTGTTTTCTTTCATCGCCGCCCTTCTGATGGCTTATGAGCCGATGAAAAAACTGGCCAACCTTAACGTAAGCATTCAGGAGGGGTTAGCCGGGGCCCAACGACTTTTTGACGTTTTGGACACCGAGCCCCTTATTCTGGATAAAGCAGACGCGCTTCCCCTAAATGACGTTAAAGGGGCTATTTCCCTGGACGATGTCAGTTTTGCCTACGACACCGATAACCCGGCGCTTTTGGAAGTATCCCTTGGCGTTCCCGCCGGGCAACGCGTCGCCCTGGTCGGGCCGTCGGGCGCGGGTAAATCGACAATCCTGAACCTGATCCCCCGTTTTTTCGATATCGATCAGGGTAAGGTCAGTATTGACGGAATCGATGTGAACGATGTGACGATGGCGTCACTGCACCAGAATATCGCCCTGGTCAGTCAGGAAATAACTCTATTTGACGACACCGTTCGCGCCAACATCGCCTATGGACGCGCAGGCGCCAGCGACGCGGAAATCGAGGACGCCGCCCGCCATGCCGCTGCTCATGATTTTATTATTGATCTGGTGGATGGTTACGAAACGAAGGTCGGTGAACAGGGCGTCAAGCTTTCCGGCGGGCAACGCCAGCGTCTGGCCATCGCCCGCGCGATGTTGAAAAACGCCCCGATTTTGCTGTTAGACGAAGCCACTTCTGCCCTGGATACGGAATCCGAACGTCAGGTTCAAAAGGCGCTTGACGAGTTGATGTGCGGCCGCACAACCCTGGTCATCGCCCACAGGCTGTCGACTATCGTCGATGCAGACATAATTTATGTTATTGAAAATGGACGGATTTCCCAATCCGGAAACCACGCGGTCTTGATGGAACAGGGCGGTCCCTACGCCAAACTTTATGCCCTGCAGTTTGCCTCTGAAAACGACGATGAAACGGTGAGCCCGTGAGGCTGGACAAAAAGATTTTACGCTCTGGAACGGCGCAGGGTTTGCTGGGCTTCATTGCCGCCATTTACATACGGTTTGTTTACCTGACCAGTCGTTGGAACGTCGTTGGCGGCGATATTCCGAAGAAATTCTGGGACGAAGACAAAATGTTCCTGGTTTGCTTCTGGCATGGACGGCTATTCATGTTGCCTCGCAGCTGGAAGTTGAGCAAACCCCTCCACATCATGGCGTCCATCCACCAGGACGGAAGGCTGATTTCCGATACAGTGGGCCAGTTTGGCATCAAGACCATCCCCGGTTCGACCTCGAAGGGCGGCGCGATGGCGATGCGCACCATGATCAAAATGGTCCGTGGCGGCGAATACATTGGCATCACTCCGGATGGCCCGCGAGGCCCGCGTATGCGCGCCCAGAAAGGTGTCGTCAACATCGCCCGGATTACCCGAATTCCGATTATCCCCGTGACTTACGCATCAACTCGCACAAAGGTTTTTAACTCGTGGGATCGTTTCATGGTCGCGCTCCCTTTCGGGCGGGGGGTCTTTGTCTGGGGGGAGCCGATCAAAATTCCCCACACGTCCGACAAGGTAGTCCTGGAGGAATGCCGCCAGCAGGTCGAAGACAGCCTGAACGCGATCAGCGACGAAGCCAACAGAATGTGCTCCCTGCCGCCTATAACACCCGATGAACCGGCAAAAAATGAAACCGGAGAGACAGACCCATGATGTTGTCTCTTTACAGGACCATTACGACGATTGGTCACCCGTTGATCCGTTTTTACCTGTCGCGACGCCTGGCTAATGGCAAGGAAAACCGCAAGCGTTTTGGCGAACGACTGGGCATCGCGGGTTTAGCGCGACCCGACGGATGGTTGACCTGGGTTCACGCCGCCAGCGTTGGCGAATCTTTATCGCTTTTACCGGTCATTGAGCGACTGCGCCAGGATTGGCCGAACTGGAACATTCTAGTCACCACCGGCACGCTAACATCCGCCGCACTTATGGAACAGCGCCTGCCACCGGGCGCCTTTCATCAATTTGTACCCGTCGATCGCGTCGCCTACGTAGAAAAATTCCTTAAACACTGGCGACCGGATTTTGTGCTGTGGGCGGAATCAGAATTCTGGCCCAATTTGATCAGTCGATGCGCCGCCAGGAACCTCCCTATGGTTCTGGTAAACGGACGGATATCAAATAGGTCCTATAAGGGGTGGCGACGTTTTCCCGGTCCCATAAAAAAGCTGTTGCAGGCTTTTTCACTGTGCCTGGGGCAAACGGGAATTGACGCAGCCCGTCTTTCCGACCTGGGCGCGATAAATACAAAATCTATCGGCAACTTAAAATTCGCCGCCCCGCCGCTTCCGGCTGACCAGGAAGCCCTGGACAGGCTATCCGATTTGATTGGTGACAGGCCTCGCTGGCTTGCTTCAAGCACCCATTCAGGCGAAGAAGAAATCGCCGGACGCATACATATCGCCCTGAAAAAAAATCAACCAGATCTTCTTACCGTGATCGTGCCGCGCCACCCGGGACGCGGTGTCGCCATCGCGACGGTCCTGAACAACATGGGCCTTAATGTTTCCCTTCGTTCAACAAAAGGAAAGATTGATGCGGACACTGATATCTATGTCGCCGACACAATGGGTGAACTGGGACTTTTTTATCGCCTGGCTCGCGTTGTTTTTATTGGCAAATCACTGGTGCCGCTGGGCGGTCAGAACCCGCTTGAAGCCGCCCGGTTGAATTGCGCCATTGTCTTTGGTCCCGACATGACGAACTTCGAGGAAATTGCGGCCAGGTTTAAACAAAAGCAGTCCTGTCTCGAAATCCGCGACGAAGCTGCCCTGAAGGACACGGTCGCGCGCCTGCTTGAAGACGATATGGAATGTGGCCGTCTGGCCGAAGCCGCCCTTAAAGTCGCCGAAGATGAAAAGGGCGTGCTTGATTCGGTTATGGGCGAGTTGAAGCCATATCTGCAAAGGATTCACTAACATGCATGCGCCCGATTTCTGGAGCCCTGGAAAAGGCGGCATACTTGCCGGACTCCTTTCTCCGCTCGGTTGGGCATACGGTTACACGACACGGACCAAACTGGCTTCGACAAAAGCCTGGGTGTCGCCGACACCGGTTTTTTGTGTTGGCAACCTGATCGCGGGCGGCGCAGGAAAAACCCCCATCGCTATTGATATCGGAAGCAGGTTGCAATCAAGGGGCAAGACTGTCCATTTCCTGTCGCGCGGTTATGGCGGTAGCGAGAAGAGTCCCCTTCAGGTTGAACCAGAAACACATGGATCAACTCAAGTGGGCGACGAGCCGTTGCTTTTGGCGACCCAGGGGCCAACATGGGTTTCACGCGAACGCAAGGCGGGCTGCGTGGCGGCAGCCCAAGCCGGTGCCGACGTCATCGTTATGGATGATGGATTTCAAGATCCGTATATCAGGCGTGATTTTTCCCTCATCGTCGTGGATGGTGCTTACGGTTTTGGCAACGGTGAAATGATCCCGGCTGGCCCTTTGCGCGAAACGATTCCAGAAGGACTGGCCCGGGCCGACGCCGTCGTTGTCGTCGGCGAGGATACGGCAGGCGCTATCGATATTGTTTCCAGTCACGGGCATACGCCCTTGCGGGCCCGCCTGGTTGCCGACCCCTTGCCGGACGAGGTCAATGGAAAACCGGTTATCGCTTTCGCCGGAATTGGCCGGCCTGGAAAATTCTTCAGAACAGTTGAAGACCTGGGTTGTAACATCGTCACGACGATCCCGTTCGCCGACCATCACCCCTATAGTGATGCCGAATTAGCTAAATTGAAAAAAATGGCCAAAAATGCCGGAGCCCGGTTGCTGACAACGCAGAAAGACGCCCAGCGTTTGCCATCGTCATTCCTTAACGATATTACGGTCCTGTCCATTCATCTTGAGTGGAGCGACGAAAATGCAATAGACACCCTGCTGGACGGCATCGCAAATGCTTAAACGATATCTTTCCCACCCTTTGCAAGGCCTCGCCAGTCATATCTTCTTCGCCCTGATCAAGATTTTGCCTATCAGTTGGGCGTCTGCGATGGGCGGTTGGCTGGGCCGGACCATTGGTCCTGGCCTGGGTGTTTCGAAGCGCGCCCGGCGGAACCTAAAAATTGCCCTTCCGGAAAAATCAGCGGATGAGATCGAACGTCTTGTATTTGAGATGTGGGACAATCTGGGCCGCACGGTGATGGAATACCCCCTGCTGGGCCGCATCCGGGTTAATGGAAACGATCCGCACGTTGAAATTGTTGGCAGGGAATACATTGAGCTCATACGCGATGACGACAAACCCGGCATTTTCTTTTCAGGCCACATCGCCAATTGGGAAATTCCGGCGATCTGCATTTCCGAAAATGGTCTGACCTCGCATCTGGTTTATCGCGCCCCCAACAATCCTTATGTGGAAAAACTTTTCCAAAGGCGTCATCTGCGCAAGGGCACCCTGATTCCGAAGGGGTCAAAAGGCGCTAAAATGGCCCTTAAGGCGCTCTCGAAAGGGGGACATTTGGGCATGCTGATCGACCAGAAAATGAATGACGGTATTGCCGTTCCCCTGTTTGGACACGACGCCATGACCGCCCCGGCGCTAGCGCAATTTGCCTTGAAATATGATTGTCCGGTTATTCCGATTCGGGTCGAAAGACTGCAGGGGCTTAAATTTCGCCTGACCTGTTTCCCACCCCTCGAGATCAAATCCGGCGGCGATAAACAGGCCGATATCCTGACCATCACCACCAAGGTAAACCGCATCCTGGAAGGCTGGATCAGGGATCAACCGGCCCAGTGGATGTGGCTGCACAACCGCTGGCCGGATGACGTCACTTAAATTTTTGCGGCCCTGTCCCCGCGAGTTGATCGGGCAATTTATTTGACATCGGTTCAATCCATTTTCCCGGCAAGGAGCGCCGGGTCAAGGTGAGTGCGATTGAGGGTTACCCCCCAATGCAGATGAGGGCCAGTGACCCGGCCAGTTTTTCCTATTTTGCCGATGGGATCACCTTTTTTTACGAAAGCTCCCTGTTCGACCAACATGGCGCTCATGTGGGCGTAAACACTGGTCAGACCCAACCCATGATCCAACATCATGGTCTGGCCGGTATAGAACATATCGTCATGGAGCAGTGCCACAACCCCGTCCGCCGGGGCGACGATCAAAGTTCCCTCGGACGCCGCGATGTCGGTTCCATTATGTGGATTTTTCGGCTTGCCATTGAGAATGCGCTGCGAGCCGAAGACACCCGAAATCGGTCCCTTCACCGGCCACAAAAAGCCCGAGGAAAAATAGGCCTGCCGGGTATCCAGGGCGCGCACCCGGCCAATCCCGGCATTGTCCGCCTTGATACGGGCGATATCTTCCGCCTTTGGCGTCACCTTGCGCGAGGGAAGCCCGTTGATGCGCTGAACCTTGTAGGTGCGCGCCGCCACGTCCAGTGTTCGTTTTTCGGTATTTCCGTCGCGGGAAGTAATTTCAAGCATGGCTTTGTCTGGCGCGTTGCGACCGAATCCCAGGAGAAAATGACCGTCAGGTGAAAGGCTTACGGGCTTACCGTTCAGCAGGATCTTGCTGCCCGGTTTGGTCACGCCAAAAACCAACCCTCCCTGAGTAAGGTTACCCTCAAGACGAGGCTCGGCCACGGCATTAAAGGAAATGAGCAGGAAAACAAAAACGAAACGGATCACAGCAGACTTCCCTGTCTGGAATCATCCTTCTTCTTTTTGGACTTTTTCTCTTGTCGCGCGGACGCTATCGGCTTCCCGAATGCCGTCGCGCCGACCTTGCCATCATGGAACTGGATAGCCAGCCCCATGCCGGGTTGAACGTCACCCGCCGATCCAAGGGCGTTTCCGGATGCATCACCGACAAGCGCAAATCCCCTTTCCAGCACCTTTTGACAGGAAAAGCTCTCCAGCAACGCCGAGGCTTGTTTTAAACGTTGTTCGCGCCCGGAAAACAGGTTCTTCGCCCCCCTTTCAAGTGCTCGCGTCTCGCCTTCAAGTCGCACTTTTGCATATTCTATCTGTTGTCCCGGTTTTGGCAGGGCGGCGGTTGTCTGGGCCAGGCGGGCGCGACGCGACGCCAAGCCCGTTCGAAGACTGAAACCCAACCGTTCGCCCCAGTCATCCAGCCGTTGGGAGGCTTCTTCGACGACCCGTCGCAAGTTGGGCAGCCCCCGGCCCAGGCCTTCGACCAGGGTTCGGTTCCCACTCAATGTCCGGCCCATTGAATTAACCAGCCGGGAGCCGCAATCCATCACCTGGGCCAGCAATTCGGTACGCACCGGCACCGCCAGTTCCGCAGCAGCGGTAGGGGTGGGCGCGCGCATGTCGGAGGCAAAATCGATCAGGGTGGTATCCGTCTCATGGCCCACGGCTGAAATCAGGGGAATCGTGCTACCAGCCGCAGCACGCACCACGACTTCTTCGTTGAAGGCCATCAGATCTTCCAGGGAGCCGCCGCCACGCGCGACGATCAGCAAATCGGGCCGGGGAATGACCGAACCTTCGTCCAGGGCGTTAAACCCATCAATAGCAGCGCTTATTTCCGCCGCCGCCGCATCGCCCTGCACCAATACAGGCCAAAGTATCACACGCACCGGGAAGCGATCCGACAAACGATGTAGAATATCGCGAATAACCGCCCCCGTTGGCGAGCTGACGACACCGATCACCTCGGGCAGGAAAGGCAGGCCGCATTTTTTTTCTGTATCGAACAAGCCTTCTTCGGCGAGTTTCTTTTTGCGATCCTCCAGCAGTTTCAGCAGCGCCCCTTCGCCTGCTAACTCCATAGAATCGATGACGATCTGATAGCTGGATCTTGCCCCATAAGCGGTGATTCGCCCGCAAGCCACGATCTCCATGCCGTCTTCCGGTGCGATGGACAGGCGTCCCGCGGTGCCACGCCAGCACACGCCATCCAGCACGGCATCGTCATCTTTCAGACGTAAATACATATGCCCCGACGCAGCCCGCTTGAAACCGGTGATCTCGCCGCGTACGCGAACCCTTGGGAATCGGTCCTCAAGGGTATTCTTCAGGGCGCTGGACAGTTCTCCCACCGTCAATTCGGGAAGATTATGTGTAGATTTTTCAATGGATGTCTTTTCACTCATGGTCGACAGTATGTATGCTAGTCTTCAATGGCGCAATCGGCGGATGATTAGCCAACGTCCCCTTATTTAAAAATGAGGATAAATTAGATGAAAGTTCTGGTTGTCGGTTCGGGTGGACGCGAGCATTCCCTGTGTTGGGCTATCGCCAAGTCTCCAAAATGCGATGAATTGTTCTGCGCGCCGGGTAACGCCGGTATAGACAGTATTGCCGTTTGCGTCGATATCGCCGCTGACGATATCGATGCCCTTGTAAACTTCGCCACCGGGAACGGCATCGATTTTGTCGTCGTCGGTCCTGAAGCGCCACTGGTCGATGGTCTTGTTGATAAACTGGAAGCCGCCGACATCAAGGCTTTTGGCCCTAATGCCAAGGCTGCCATCCTTGAAGGCTCGAAGGGTTTCATGAAAGACCTGAGCGCCAAATACAATATTCCCAGCGCCGAATACGGCCGCTTCAACGAACCGGACTCGGCCAAGGAATTCATCCTGCGCCACCATGCGCCGATTGTCGTCAAGGCGGACGGTCTGGCCGCAGGCAAGGGCGTGATCATTTGCCGCAATGAAAATGAGGCTTATGCAGCCGTCGATCACATCTTGACCGAGCGCGCCTTCGGCGGCGCCGGCGAGGAAATCATTATCGAGGAATTCATGCAAGGCGAGGAAGCCAGCTTCTTCGCCCTGGTTGACGGCGAAAACGCCGTGGCGCTGCGAGCCGCCCAGGATCACAAGGCGGCCCATGACGGCGATGAAGGTCCCAATACAGGCGGCATGGGGGCCTATTCCCCGGTGCCGGTCGTTGACGACGCTATGGCCCGGCGCATCATGGATGAAATCATCTACCCCACCCTCAAGGCGATGAAGGCCGAAGGCCGAACATATAAAGGTGTCTTGTACGCCGGGCTGATGATTACCGACGAAGGCCCCAAACTCATAGAATACAATGTGCGTTTTGGCGACCCTGAATGCCAACCACTGATGGTGGCCCTAAAGTCCGATATCCTGGAAGCCCTGATCGCTTCGGCTGAGGGAACCATTGATAAGATCAAACTTGAATGGCACGACGAAGCCACCCTTGTGGTTGTCATGGCCGCCAACGGCTATCCCGGCCGCCATGAAAAGGGGACGGAAATTAACGGCGTTGAAGACGCCAACGCAATGGACGGCGTGTTTGTCTTCCACGCCGGGACAAGGGCCGAAAACGGCCAACTGCTGGCCGCCGGTGGCCGGGTATTGGGCGTTACCGCAAAAGCCAAAACAGTCGCCCAAGCCCAGAAGCTAGCCTACAAGGCTGTCGATAAAATCGACTGGCCCGGTGGTTTCAACCGCACGGATATTGGTTGGCGGACGATCAAGCGATAGATCAACCTGCGTCAAAATGGACTCAATTTATCGCAGGCCACTAGCGCAAGTCCCTGAAAAACTGCTTCAGCAGTTCAGACGCCTCGCGTTCTTCCATGCCGCCGATGACTTCCGGGCGGTGGTGGCAGCTTGATTGTTCGTAGACCCGCGGGCCATGATCGACGCCGCCACCTTTAGGGTCGTAGGCACCGAAATAGAGCCTGCGCAGGCGGGCAAACGAAATTGCCGTTGCGCACATGGGGCAAGGCTCCAGGGTAACGTACAGATCGCAATTTTCCAGCCGGGGATCTTCCAGTTTTGCTGCCGCTTCGCGGATCGCCAGAATTTCGGCGTGAGCCGTTGGGTCGTTACTTTCTTCGGTGCAGTTACCCGCCCAGGACAACACCTCGCCGCTGATGTTGTCTACAATCACCGCGCCAACCGGCACCTCGCCGCGATCAGCCGCCTTTTTTGCCTCCAAAAGGGCCATTTCCATATATGTTGATTTACCCATTTATTAAGATTGGACCGTGCATGCTAATGCGTCAAGTGAACAGCTTGCCCATACGCTTCGAGGAGAATAAAGTCCGCACCATGAAGGCACCCATTATCGGCATCACAATGGACTCGGAAGACCCGGGGGGATATTCAAGATTTCCCTGGTATGCGCTGCGTGAAAATTACGCAGGCGCGGTGGCGCGCGCCGGTGGCCTGCCGCTGGCCCTGCCCCATGAAGAAAGCAGGATCGACGCGTATCTGGACCTGATTGACGGCCTGATCATCACCGGTGGTAATTTTGATGTCGATCCCGCCCTTTTTGGCGACACCGAACGCCACGAAAGCGTCACGGTGAAGGAACATCGCACCGGGTTCGAAATGGCGATAACCAGGGGGGCGCTGAAGCGCGACATGCCGGTATTCGGCATTTGCGGTGGCCAACAACTGCTGTACGTCATTTTAGGCGGCAAGTTGATCCAGCACATCCCCGACGCGGTTGCGGGCGCCCTGGCCCACGAACAACCCAATCCCCGCGACGAGGCCGGACACGAGGTGCTGGTCAAGGAAGGCACCTTGCTGCGAAAAATCGTCGCCACCGACAAGCTGGCAGTTAACAGCGCCCATCATCAGGCGGCGCTGGACGAACCTGACGGGATCGTCGTTAACGCACGCTCTCCCGACGGGGTTATCGAAGGCATAGAAACCGACGCCTATACTTTTTGCCTGGGCGTGCAATGGCACCCGGAATTCGACATCAACGAAGGCGACGCAAAAATCTTCAACGCCTTCGTCAAGGCCGCCGGTAAAAATACATGAGCGAACAGAAACCTGAACGCATCGCCAAGGTATTGGCGCGTGCCGGCCTGTGCTCAAGGCGTGAAGCAGAACGCTGGATCACGGACGGCAGGGTAAAAGTCGATGGCAAGACCCTGGAAAGTCCGGCTTTTACCGTCAGTTCCAGCAACGTCATTCTGGTTGACGGCAATCCCCTTCCCCAGGCACAGGAACAACGGCTTTGGCGTTACCATAAGCCGACCGGACTGGTGACCACTCACAAGGACCCGCAGGGTCGCCCGACCGTTTTTGAACGCCTGCCCAAAGCGCTGGGCCGGGTTATTTCCGTCGGTCGCCTTGATTTGAATTCAGAAGGACTGCTGCTTTTGACCAATGACGGGGACTTGGCCCGCCGTCTTGAAATGCCGTCCATCGGGTGGGTTCGGCGTTACCGGGTCAGGGTGCGCGGCACTGTCGATGAAAAAAGGTTGGAGGCTTTGAAAAACGGGGTGACGGTGGCGGGAATTAAATACAGCGCCATCGCCGCCACCCTGGACAGTAAAACCCGAACCAACGCGTGGCTGTCCGTCGCTTTGAGCGAAGGCAAAAACCGGGAAATCCGCAAGGTCATGGAACACCTTGATTTAAGCGTCAATCGCCTGATCCGCTTATCTTACGGTCCTTTTCAACTGGGTAAACTGGGTCGAAGCGAGGTCGATGAGGTACCCGCCAAAATCCTGCGCGATCAGATGAGCGAGGACGGGCCAAAGGCGACAGGAAAATTCCGTGGAAAGGGATGGGCCAAGTCCAAAAAGGTCCCAAAAAAGAAATTGTCGCCCCAAAAGCCCAGATTGACGTTGTCGAAGGGCAAAAAATGAGAATCGTCGGTGGGAAGTTCCGGGGCCGCACCCTGAACGCCCCACCGGGTCGGGACATCCGCCCAACATCGGACCGGGCGCGCGAAGGCATATTTAATATTCTCGCCCATTCCATCGACTGGAACGGTTTCGACGGCCTGACGGTGCTGGATGTTTTTTCCGGCACCGGTGCCCTGGGGCTGGAGGCAATGTCCCGGGGAGCCGCTCATGGCATTTTTATCGACAACGACCCGGCGTCCCTCAAATGCGTAAAGGCCAATGCTGCTTCCCTGGGGGAGGCTCGCAATATCACGACCCTTAAGCTGGACGCGACCCGCCTTGCCCCGCCACCACGCGCGGCGAATGCCCCCCTGAACCTCGCCTTCCTTGATGCGCCATACGCCACAAACCTGACTGACCAGGCCCTTTTAGGCCTGTGTCACAAAGGCTGGCTGGCCCCGGGTGCCCTTGTTATCGTTGAAGCCGGCAAAGACGACGAGGTCGCGTGGCCGCTGGAATTTCAGACTATTGACGAGCGCAGCTACGGCGCGGCCCGTATTCTGTTCCTGAAATTCCGGGAATAATCAAGAGTTAACCTCATCACACGCAGGGGAATAGCTTTTGAAACTTATACATAGCGTAATTCCATCAAGCCGACCCGCGCCGCAACGTTACGATCCATACCGTTGGGTGTATTTGCCATCATCTATGGGGCAATTAGTGACCTTATGCAGACGTCTTGATAAATATCATCGATTAAATAGTTTCAGCTTCAAAGCAAGAGAGAATAAATGGCAATAAAACGTATTTGGCATGGCTGGACAAGTTTAGAGAACGCAGATATCTGCGAAAACCTACTCGAAGATACCGTGTTTCCGGGCATTGAAGCCAAAAACATACCGGGTTATCAAAAGATCTAGTTATGACGCCGAGACCTTGATGACATTCAAAATGTTATAGATTTCCAGGGTGAAGATTATCAACGCTGTTACGTCCCAGACGCGGCGCAGAAGGTTCTCAAGCGTTGGGACGACCTATCCAGTCACTTCGAAACACGAAAAACAAGACGTTACTGAATGGCACTCTCTGATGGATATGACCTGTTCCTTATTCCTAGACATGCGTGGGTTTATATTTGTATCAATAACTTGAAATAGAAAAGGGGACTGTCGGAAAATAGCTTTTTAGGGCTTTTCTAAAAACCTGACACCTTGATTTCAAACACTATTATTTTTCAAGAGCATGCTGTTTTTGCATTAACCGACAGGCCAAAAAGGGTTCTTTTTGCTCATGATTTACATCAAGTTCTAGGGTCCTTCGTTTCTTTCACCAACAACCTTCTAAAATTAGGGAAGATCAACATCATGTGCGGCATCGTTGGCACATTCCAACATAACGGTGAGACCGTTTCGTTAGAAAAACTCAACGCTATGCGTGAAACGATGATACACCGTGGACCTGATGGTAGCGGTACATGGATCAGTAATGACGGTCGAGTCGGCTTGGCTCATCGTCGTCTGGCCATTATCGACCTTTCTGCCAATGCCGCCCAACCGATGTCTAACGCCGAAGAAACGGTGTGGGTAACTTATAGTGGCGAAATCTATAATCACCTAACCCTGCGACGGGATCTGGAAAAGGCCGGTTGCCATTTTAAAACCGAACATTCAGATACTGAAATTTTGGTACATGGGTATCTGGTATGGGGCCTGGAAGGGCTATTAGAACGACTCGACGGGATGTTCGCCTTTGCCATTTGGGACGAACAAAAAATGGTTCTAAGCTTGGCGCGAGACCGCATTGGTATCAAACCATTATACTTTTCGCATCCGCAAGGAGGATTCGTTTTTGCCTCTGAAATCAAGGCAATACTCGCCGACCCGTCCATCCATCGCGACATTGACCCTTCGGCCCTAAACCACTTCCTCAGTTTCATGGTGGCTCCGGCCCCGCTAACCATGTTCAAGGATATATTCAAGTTGCCTGCCGCTCACTTTATGCAGGTTGATCAACAGGGAAAAATGTTTTTCAATCGATACTGGGACGCAACCCCTGGACAGGGAATAGACCCGGCTGAAACGCGCGATCTTGATGAAGATGGACTGGAAACATTTTACACACACGGAATCCGCAGTCGGCTGGAAGAGGCTATCAGCAAACGTATGATGTCAGATGTTCCGTTTGGTGTGTTCCTTTCAGGCGGAATTGATTCTTCAGCAAACGTCGCATTGATGAGTCAAATGATGGAGCGCCCGGTTGAGACATTCACTGTTGGATTCAAGGATTACCAGCATCTGAATGAAATCGAATATGCAAATCGTATCGCCAGAGATTTCAAGACAAACCATCATGAAATCCTCATAGACGAGACGGACATGATGGGCTACCTGGATAATCTGGTTCACACCCAGGACGAACCGATCGCCGACTGGGTATGTATCCCGCTTTATTTTGTATCTAAGCTTGCCAGAGATTCTGGCGTTACCGTAGTTCAGGTCGGTGAAGGTTCCGATGAACAGTTCTGCGGGTACGACAGCTATATGACATATTTGAATCTGTATAAGAAATTCTGGACACCCTACATGAAGGGTATTCCAGAACCTTTACGCCAGATAATGGGAGGGTGTGCCCAATCCCTTTCATCCCTGACATATCGTTTTGATAAATTTACTGAGGTGCTGTCTCGTTCAGGTAAAAATCAAGAACTTTTCTGGACCGGAGCAAATGCATTCTGGAATGTTCACAAAAGCCGGTTAATGGCTAATGGGTTTGCTCCACATGAGCTTAGCGAATCGATGAAAGAACTAGCTACATCAGGGCTAGACTTAACGGGTATTGCTGGAAAAGATAGCGGTGCAATTATCTCAGCTTATCTTGATCCCATTGATCGTAAATTCCCGGAAATCGATCAATTGTCCCGCATGGCATATAGTGAATTTCGTCTTCGTCTGCCAGAATTGTTGCTTATGCGTGTCGACAAGATAGGCATGTCGGAATCCATTGAGGCTAGGGTACCTTTCCTTGATCAAAAAATGGTTGAGTTCACAATGGATATCCCCATGGAATGGAAAATTAAAGGCGGGGAGACCAAATACCTACTCAAAAAGTCGCTTGCGGATGTGTTACCTGATGACATTCTTTACAGAGAGAAAATGGGGTTTGCCGCTCCCATGGCTGAATGGTTACGCGGTGAGTTTGGGCGTCAGGCCGAAATTGCGGTTCTTAAATCGCCCCTTATGGACAGAGGTTTTTTAAACCGTGACCATATAGCGGAGAAATTCCGTGACCACCGTGAAGCACGCCACGATTACGCCATCCATTTATGGACGCTGTTCAATCTTACATCCTGGTATGACCATTGGATTGATAGCCATTAAGAATTTTGCCGGGGCATGCCCCCGGCAGGGCACAAAGCATAAACTCCAAGGGAATTTCCAGACGTCTGGTTACAGGGACAGTTTAAAAGCGATTCCCCTGGCGTAATGCCTATAAATGATTCCCTTAAAAGGCTGTTTGATCTAGTCTTATCGAACTGATTCGCTTGTGGAGAATCCATTGAACAGACCGTTTTTAATTGCAGTCATCGGCGTCATCGTTGTCGCCATCGCTATCGGTCTGAATTATGTATCGTTACAGCCCGACGAGGCTCCCGCACCGTCGCCTGTCGCCAAGACGCCGGAACCCGCCCCGGAACCAAAACAGGCGGAACCTGTAAAACTGGACCCACCGACATTCGATGTGGTTCGCGTCAACCCCAACGGCGACGCTGTCATCGCAGGACGCGCCGCGCCGGACAGCACCATCGTCAATATCGATAATGGAACCGAATTCGGCCAGGTTCAGACCGATGGCAGGGGCGAATGGGTGTTTGTGCCGGAAGCGCCTTTAAAGCCCGGCACCCATACCCTAAGCCTGAAAATGATCGTCGGCGACGAACCTCCGGTGAAATCCATCGACGATGTTGTCGTCATCGTTCCCGAGCCGGACAAGGATATTGCAGGCCGTACTGGCGAAGGAAAAGTTCTGGCCCTGAAAATGAGCCCGGACGGAGCCTCGAAAGTTTTGCAAAAACCAGATCGGCGCAGTTCCATCAAGTTAACCGTTGATGCGGTCGATTATGACGACAAAGGGCGTCTCGCCATCAGCGGCAGCGCACAGCCAACTTCGATGATCCAGATTTACCTGGATAACAGCTTTATAGGCCACGCTAAAACCAGCGCAGACAAAGGCGAGGGTAGCGGCAACTGGACCATGAATCCCGATGAACCGGTCAAACCGGGCCTTTACACTTTGCGCGCCGATCAGGTCGATAGCGGCGGCAAGGTCATCCAGCGGGTGGAATTCCCGTTCTCGCGGGCGGAACCGACGCCAGAAATGGTTCAGGAACTGGTCAAGGAAAACACCATCATCGTTCAACCGGGTAATAGCCTGTGGCGAATTGCCAGGTCCAGCTACGGCGAAGGCCTTCGATACACGGTTATTTACGAGGCCAATGTCGATCAAATCATCAATCCCGACCTGATTTATCCCGGCCAGGTTTTCAAACTGCCCGAAAATCAATAAGATACCCTCCCAGTACTAATTTTTGACGCTTCGAAAAGGAAGACGCTGAATTGCTCAAGATCGTAATGGTTCCGATCAACCCCGCCGGGCGACCGTTTATCGGTATATTCGCCGCCGCCACACTTGGTCTTTTTATGGTCGCCGAACCCCTGGGCTGGATCGGTGTTGTCCTGACACTTTGGTGCGCCTGTTTTTTTCGCGACCCTGACCGGGTCACGCCAACGCGCGGCGGTCTGGTTATCTGCCCTGCGGACGGTGTCGTCCAGTTGATTGACAAGGCGGTGCCGCCGCCCGAACTGGATATGGGCGACGGGGCGCGCCCGCGCGTATGCGTTTTCATGAATGTATTCAATGTGCATGTGAACCGGGTTCCAATGGACGGCGAAATCACCAAGATTTCCTATCGTCCGGGGCGGTTTTTCAACGCATCGCTGGACAAAGCCAGTGAATTCAACGAACGCATGAGCATTCGCATGACGACATCGGAAAACCATGACATCGCTTTTGTGCAAATCGCAGGGCTGGTGGCAAGGCGCATTAAATGCGATGTTGTCGAAGGGCAGAAAGTTAACGCCGGTGAGCGCTTCGGCCTGATCCGTTTTGGAAGTCGGGTGGATGTTTATCTGCCGGAAGGAATTGAGCCCATGGTATGTGTCGGGCAAAGTACTGTTGCCGCCGAGACCGTTCTCGCCGATGTGCGGGTCCCGGAAGCCGTCCGCGCCGGTGAAGTGCGCTAGTGTCCTGCCCCGGAAATACGCACACGTATTTCCGGGGCAGGACACGTAACATATTGATATCGTGTATTTCAGAACCATCACACCAGGAGGAGTTTAGCTAAATGGCCGGTCGCCGCAAACGGCCCGAGTGGCTGCACATCAATAAAATGATTCCCAATTTCCTGACTATACTGGCGATTTCAGCTGGTATGTCGGCGATCCGTTTCGGCCTGGACAACCGCTGGGAACATGCTGCGCTGGTGATCCTCGCCGCCGCCATTCTGGACGCCCTGGATGGCCGCATCGCACGCATCCTGAAAGGTGCCAGCAAGTTTGGCGCGGAACTGGACTCGCTGGCCGATTTTCTTAATTTCGGCGTCGTCCCCGCGATGATGCTTTACCTGTGGACGATGCACGATTTGGGCCGCTTCGGCTGGATGCTTGTCTTGTTGTTCAGCATTTCGATGGCGCTAAGGCTGGCGCGTTTCAGTACCATGCAGGATGATGAGGATTTGCCATCCTGGACCAGCAACTTCTTCACCGGCGTTCCCGCCCCGGCTGCTGCCGGACTGGTGTTAATGCCGATGATCCTGTCCTTTCAACTGGGTGACGATTTTTTCCGTTCCCCGGCTGTCGTTTCCTTTTATCTGATTGGCGTTTCCGCCCTGGTCGTCAGTTCCATCCCGACATTTTCGTTCAAGAAGGTCAAGGTACCGTCAAACAGGGTACTGCCATTGATGATTATTGCGGGTGCTTTTGTTACCGCCCTGGTGAGCGCCCCCTGGACGACTCTTTCAGGCGTCCTGTTTGTATACCTGGCAACCATTCCCTTCAGCATCAGGACCTATCGCAAACGGATGGCCGAAGAACCCATCGTCAGAACAGAACCCGAAGAAGGTAGCCCTTCCTAGTACAACAATTGCGGCAAAAATCATGAGCACCATCGACAAACTTAAACAAGGCTTCAAGACCTTCAAATCAGGACAGTTTCAAACCCAGAAATCCGTCTATGAAGAACTGGTGGACAAGGGACAAACGCCAGATGTGGCCTTTATCGCCTGTTCCGATTCGCGCATCGATCCGGCGATTGTTTTACAGGCCGACCCCGGCGAGTTATTCGTCGTTCGAAATGTCGCCAATCTGGTGCCACCCCACGAAACGGATGGCACCTATCACGGAACAAGCGCCGCCCTTGAATATGCCGTCCAGCACTTGAAGGTCAGCCACATTATAGTTCTTGGCCACGCCCATTGCGGCGGTATTCAGGCGTTGCTAAACCCGCCTGACGTTGGATCGAAGGGTAACTTCTTTGTGCCTTCCTGGATGTCCATCGTCGAAAGCGCCTATCTGCGGGTTATCGGAACCATGCCCGACGCGACAGACCAGGAAAAGTCACAGGCTTGCGAACAGGGGGCCGTACTGGTTTCGCTGGAAAACCTGATGACCTTCCCGTGCATTCGAAAAAGTGTCAGCAACGGCGAGCTAAAGCTGCATGGCTGGTATATCAACATCCGCGAGGGTGATCTGAGCATCTATAACGCCACCACGCAGAAGTTCGAGCCGGAGATTTAGCTTTCTCGTGCGGAGCATGGGATGAGTAAGGCCAAGCAAGACAATTTTATCGTCATCAGGCCGTACTCACCGCTTCCTTCTCTTTTTTCGCTTCGCGCCTACGCGTCCTCCACTCATGAATGTTGGCCTTTATCATCAGGGCGCTGGGAGTCACAACCAGTGTCAATACAGTTGCAAAGCCAAGACCAAAAACAATGGCAGTCGCCAGTTGTGTCCACCATTGACCGGACGGTGCGCCAACGCTGACTTCGCGGGAGATAAAGTCGATATTGACGCCACTGACCATAGGCATCAGCCCCAGCATGGTTGTTACCGTCGTCAACATAACGGGGCGAAGACGTTGCGCACCGGTCCTCAAGATCGCTTCCCTGGCCGTGGTCGCCGTCTCTTTAAGACGGTCGTAGGTATCAATCAGAACGATGTTGTTGTTCACAACGATACCGGCCAGCGCGATAACACCGACGCCGCTCATGACGATGCCGAAGGGCTGATTTGTCACCAACAAACCGATAAAAACGCCGATGGTCGACATGATCACGGAGGTCAAAATCAACAACGCCGAATAGAAGCTGTTGAATTGGGTGACAAGAATAATCGCCATGATGAACAACGCCACCATGAAGGCCTTACCCAGGAAGGCTTCAGCTCGTTTCTGCTCCTCGTCTTCACCCCGGAAAGTGATTTTGACACGCTGATCGATATCAGCCGTTTTTAACCAGGATTGAAGCTCTGAAACCTTGTCCGCGACCAACATACCTTCTTCTATGTCGGATTTGACAGTCATGATCCGGCGTGCGTCCGTACGTTTAACCGTACCGGTCTTGGACTTCGCCACACGCTCGACAAAATTGCTGATTGGCACCCGCCCCTTGGCCGTATTGATGCGAATTTGATCCAATTGGTCGATGGTCCTGTAATCGACCGGATAGCGGACCTGAATATCGATTTCCTCGTCGGCGTCGTTGGGGCGGTATCCGCCCAGCTTGATGCCGGTACTGGCCATTTTAATGGCGCGGCCGATGACATCAACGCTGGCGTTGAATTTCATGGCCTGGGCACGATCTACCTTCAATTCCCAGTCGATACCGGGTAGCGGACGGGAGTCCTCAATATTGATCAGGCCTTCGATGGCATAGAAACCTTCCAGAACTTTCCCGACGCTTGGCGACAGCAGTTCGGGATAGCGCGACGACAATTCAACGGCGACGGGCTTGCCAACCGGTGGACCCTGTTCCTGTTTACGCCGGTCAATGATAATGCCGACCAGATCGGAGATTTTTTCTTCGATCTCGGCAAGAATATCATTCGCCTTGCGGCGATCCTGCCAGTGGGCAAACTCAAGTGTGATCACACCGATAATATCTTCGGATTCCTGGCTGTTCTTTTCCTTACCGGTACGCAGGTAGACGGCATCGAACTCGTCCTTTTCCTCACCGATTTCAAGAATTCGAAGTTCGACTTCCCGCATCAGGCGATCCATTTCATAAACCGACAGATTGCCACGAGCGCGCACCTGAATTTTCGCCAAATCCGGCTCCACATCGGGAAAGAACTCGACGCCTTTGCCAAATGCCCCGTAGGTTATCTGAACTCCAATCAACAAGGCGAATGCCAGAAACAGCACCTTCGCCGGGTGATTCAGTGCGATCTTGAGAACATGAATATACCCGCCCGTGAAACCACCTGTTTCTTCCGGATCGTGGTTTTCGCCACCGGCCAGTTTAGCCATCTTCCCCGTATTTGCGACGCCGGGTCTGCCGATATAGGCCCCAAGAGTGGGCACAAAAATCAGGGCCATCACCAATGACGCCGAAAGCGTCGCCAGCAGAGTCATTGGCAGATACTTCATAAATTCACCAACAACGCCCGGCCAGAACATCAATGGCAAGAAAGCTGCCAGGGTTGTCGCCGTCGAGGCGATAATCGGCCACGCCATGCGTTTGGCGGCAAGCGCGTAGGCAATTTTACGTGGTTCCCCTTCAACCATTTTGCGATCTGCGAATTCGGTGACGACGATCGCGCCATCCACCAACATGCCGACGGCCAGAATAAGGGCAAACAGGACGACAATATTCACCGTCATGCCAAGTCCAGACAGGACAAGAATACCGGTCAAAAACGAGCCCGGAATTGCGATTCCGACAAGAACCGAAGAACGCCAGCCCAACGCCGCAATCACCACGACCATGACCAGCAGAACGGCGGCGATAACGTTGTTCTGCAAGTCGTTGAGCATGACCCGGATATCTTTGGATTTGTCCTGTGCAAAGCTGATATGAACGGCATTTTGAAGGGGTTCCGGCCAGCTCTGCCTTTCTATTTCAACGGTCTTTTTGACATGTTCGATGGTATCGATAATGTTCTCGCCTGAACGCTTGACCACTTCCAGAACCAGGGCAGAACGCCCATCAATGCGCGCGAAGCTATCTGCATCCTTGAAAGTCCGGCGAACCTCGGCGATATCGATCAGCCTGATCACTGCATCGCCGTCCGTACTGATCGGCAAATTCATGATGTCGTAGGTGGTTTCAAACAATCCCGGCACTTTAAGCGAAAAACGACCATGCCCGGTATCTTGCGCACCGGCAGCGACCAACAGATTCGACGAGGCGACAAGATCAATCGCCTGCTCTGGTGACAGGCCGTAACTTTCAACCCGCACCGGGTCGATCAGCACCTCGACCATTTCCTCGCGGTCCCCCGCAATTTTAACTTCCAGTACCGTGCTAATGCCTTCAACTTCGTCTTTCAGGTCGCGGGCAAGGCGCAACAAGGTGCGTTCCGGGACCTCTCCAGCCAGACTGACAAGCAGCACGGGAAACAGGCTGAAGTTGACTTCATGTACGGTCGGTTCATCCGTATCATTGGGCAAGTCCGGTTTTACCAGATCAACCTTTTCGCGGACGTCATCCATCGCTTTGTCGGCGTCAAAACCGGCATCAAATTCAAGGGTAACGCTGGCCCCGCCTTCGTAACCCGAAGCGGTCATTTCCTTGACCCCTTCGATACCGCCCAGTTCCTGTTCCATAGGACGGATCAACAGGCGCTCTGCATCTTCCGGTGAGATGCCTTTGTGGTCCATTTCCACATAGATAATCGGAATGTTGATGTCTGGATCGGCTTCCTTCGGCACGTTGACATAGGCGACGGTTCCCGAAATCATGATCAGCAACAGGGTCGCCAGAACCGTCCGCGAACGGGAAAAGGCGCTATCGATAAAACCGATCATGACGCCTGCTCCGCCTTGACCTGGGTGCTTTCAACTGTTTGGCCGGAACGAACGAATTCCTGGCCAACGACAATCAACTCGGCTTCGTCTGGCAGGCCGCTCAACCACATGCCCTCTGGCGTATCGTCGATAAGCTGCACACCGTGAAACCGGACGATCCCGTCCCCATCGACGACTTTGACGCCAAGTTCCCCGCTATCGCTCAGGGTAAGGATCGCAGGGGTCAGGAAATGAGCTTTTACGCGCCCCAGTTCCAGCTTCATTTCCGCAGTCAGCCCCTCGGCGATAACACTGCCGGGGTTGGGCAGCGAAATTTCAACCCTGAATGTGCGGGTCGTTGTGGAGCCGACCTTCGAGATATAGCTCACAATTCCTTCCTGAGGTTGGCCGCCTACCGGGTTGACAATGGCCGTATCGCCAAGTTTCAAACCGCTCGCCACACGTTCCGTGGCTTCGCCGGCAACCAGGATTGGGTCCAGATCAACGATGTTGGCGCTGGCATTTCCAATGGCGACATAATCACCGATTTCGACGGAAACATCATCCAATATGCCGTCGAAAGGCGCCCGGATCGTTGTGCGGCCAATATCCACCTTAATGGATCGCAGGCCCGCTTTCGCCGTTTCAAGATTGGAGACTGCCTCGGCCAGTTGAACCTTTGAACGGAACTGTTTTTGCGAAAGTTTCTGTGCTGCTTCATATGCAATGGCAAAGCGCTTGACCATGGCTTCCGCCTCTTTCAGGCGCGCCTGGCGGTCGGCCATGTCGATGCGGGCAATGACTTCACCTTTTTTAATTGTCTGCCCCTTTTTTGCCGGCACAGCAACTATCCTGCCGGCGGTTTCAACCTTGATCTGTACCGACCGCACGCCTTCGGTTCGCCCGAATAGCAACAACGTACTTACATGTTCCTGAGCTGTGCTCAGGCGTGTCCTGACATGGGGAACGATTTCTTTTTCAGGCGCAGGGGAACCCGTTGCGGTCGCTATTTCCTCAGGCGAGGCGGCTTCTTCCTTGTATTGACCCGACGCAATCCAGGCGATAGCAGAAAGGGCGACGACGCCAGCAATTACATAAGATTTATTCATTATTCAGTTCCTGTCTTCGAAAGCGACTTCGCTTCTTTACCCAAAAGCATATGAGCGTTTTCTTCCATGTATTCAACCATCGAACGATAAATTGTTCGCCCCATATTGCGGACAAACAAGTGCTCGCGCGCGATATCCGTACCATCCATCTGATCGACTTTTTTCAGCATGGCGCGATAGTTTTCGAGTTGAAAATCAAACACCTCACGCAAATGATCAGGCTCAAGGAAACCCTGTAGAAAGAACATCACCATCACTTCCGAACGTATTTTATCGGTTGCCGGAACCTTGGTCATGGCCTGTCGCAAGGCCTGTCTTCCCTTGTCCGTCAGTGAATAGACCTTCTTGTCGGGGCGGCCCTCCTGGGTTTCCTCACGCATGGAAATTTTATCTTCATCGCAAAGCTTCGCCAACGAAGGATAAATCGATCCGAAGCTAACCTGATGGAAATGGTTGAAAAGTCCGTCTTCGAACATTTTCTTTATCTCATAGCCACTAGCCTCACCACAAGTCAGCGCGCCCAGGCAAAGGGTCTTTGCATCCATGGTTTCGTCTTTCGATGTATCGTAAATGTCATGGAAAGAATTTCAGTCCTTCCATATATCAAAATGATATATATCGGGTCAATACATGCATTCTGTATAATTTAGCCCCCTGCCCTTCGTCGCATTTCCGTCATCCCGGGTCGCAGGGTGGATAGACTGGATTGTCCCCCTCTGCGAGTGATACCCTTGAGCGAAAGGGAGGACCCAAGGGTGAAATCCAGATATTCAATATTCAGTCTTGCTCGCAATGCAATGGGCTACCACCAGGGTTGGGAGCAGGCCTGGCGCAGCCCGGACCCGAAGCCGGAATACGATGTCATCATTATTGGTGGCGGCGGACATGGGCTGGCGACGGCTTATTATCTGGCCAGGGAACACGGCATCACCAATGTTGCGGTTCTGGAAAAGGGCTGGATCGGAGGCGGCAATACTGGCCGCAACACGACCATTATCCGTTCCAACTACCTGTGGGACGAAAGCGCTCACCTGTATGAAAAATCCCTGCAGCTCTACGAAGGTCTGAGCCAGGAGCTAAACTACAACATCATGCTGAGCCAACGTGGTGTTTTAAACCTGGCCCACAATCTGCACGACCTGCGCGAGATCAGCCGCCGGGTTAACGCCATTCGTCTTAACGGTATCGATTCGGAAATGCTTGGCACCGAAGATGTTCAGCGCATGGTGCCGATCCTGGATTGTTCGAAAAACGCCCGCTACCCGGTCCTGGGCGCCAGTTTACAAAAGCGCGGCGGCGTTGCTCGCCACGACGGGGTCGCCTGGGGTTTCGCCCGCGCTGCGGACGCCCGCGGCGTCGATATCATCCAAAAATGTGAAGTAACAGGAATTTTACGCGAAGGCGGCAAGGTTACCGGCGTTGAAACATCCCGCGGCACTATCAAGGCCCCGAAGGTCGCCATTGTTACGGCAGGACATTCCAGCCATGTCGCCGCGATGGCCGGTATCCGCCTGCCCATTGAAAGCCATCCTTTACAGGCAATGGTGTCCGAACCGATCAAGCCGATCCTGGACTGCGTTGTTATGTCCGGTGCCGTTCACGCGTATATCAGCCAATCTGATCGTGGCGAGATGGTCATGGGCGCAGGCATCGATCACTTTATTTCCTACGCCCAGCGCTCCACTCTGGCCGTCGTCGAAGAACAGATGGCCGCAGTCACCAAGCTGATCCCGATCCTGTCGCGCCTGCGCCTGATGCGCCAGTGGGCCGGTATCGTCGACACGTGCCCGGATGCCAGCCCGGTCGTATCGAAAACACCGGTCGACGGCCTGTATGTCAACGGCGGCTGGGGCACTGGTGGCTTCAAGGCGACTCCCGGGTCCGGCTGGGTCTACGCCCACACCATCGCACAGGACCGCCCCCACAAACTGAATGAACCTTTCGCCCTGGAACGTTTCACATCCGGTGCGCTGATCGACGAACACGGCGCAGCCGCTGTCGCCCACTAGGAGAGACAAAAAATGCTTCTAATTGAATGTCCCTGGTGTGGCGCGCGCGATGAAGAAGAATTCGCCAACGGCGGCGAAGCTCACATCACTCGCCCCGATGACCCGGACGCCTTAAACGACGAAGAATGGGCTGATTACCTGTTCATGCGTAAAAATACCAAGGGCATCTATCAAGAACGCTGGAACCACGCTCATGGGTGTCGTCGCTGGTTCAACGCCCAACGTGACACCAGTACCCACGAATTTCTCGCGATCTACAAGATGGGTGAAAAGCCTCCCAAAAAGGCGGAAGGCAAATCGTGAGCACTTCGCGCAACAGATTGGCTGAAGGCGGTCGCGTCGATCGCACCAAGACACTTGCCTTCACCTTTAATGATCGACGTTATACTGGCTTCGAAGGCGATACACTGGCGTCCGCCCTGCTCGCCAATGGCGTTAAAGCCGTCGCCCGCAGCTTCAAATATCATCGCCTGCGCGGCCTCTATTCGGCTGGCGTCGAAGAACCCAATGCCATCGTGCAACTGGAAAAGGGCGCCCGTACCCGACCTAATCTGCAAGCGACCGAAATAGAACTTTACGATGGTTTATGCGCTAAAAGCGTTAATTGTTGGCCGTCTCTGGAATTCGACGTTGGGGCCCTGAACGGTCTTGCCGGTCGTTTGCTGCCTGCGGGTTTCTACTACAAGACCTTCATGTGGCCGAAGAGTTTCTGGATGACCTATGAAAGGGTGATCCGCAACGCCGCCGGACTGGGCGTCGCGCCAGGCGAACCGGACCCGGACACCTATGACAAAATGCACGAACATGCCGATGTTCTGGTCATCGGCAGTGGTCCCGCCGGACTGACTGCGGCTCTGGCGGCAGGGCGTAGTGGCGCGCGGGTCATCCTGGCCGAGCAGGAAGCCGAACTTGGCGGCAGGTTGCTGTCGGAAACCGAACAGATCGACGGCAAACCGACAACGGATTGGATTGCGGCTGTCGAACAAGAACTGGCCAGGATGGAAGAAGTTAAGATTCTGACCCGGACCACCGCCTTTGGATATTATGATCATAATTACCTGGGTCTGGTCGAGCGCCGCCATGTCGATGTCGCCAGGCCCGTATCCGGAACCAGCGAACGGCTTTGGCGCGTGCGCGCCACACAGGTCGTGCTGGCGACCGGCGCTATTGAACGCCCCCTCGTTTTCGCCGACAACGACCGCCCCGGCATCATGCTGGCGGGAGCCTTGCGTTCCTACGTCACCCGCTACGGTGTCGCGCCGGGCAAAAAATGTGTGGTCTTCACCAATAACGACGATGCGTATCGCTCTGCCCTGGCCCTGAATGACGCCGGGGTCGAGATAGTCGCCGTGGTGGACCTGCGCAGTGACCCGGACGGTGATCTGATCGACACCGTCGTCGCCAGGGACATTACTGTCCTGGATGGCTGGGCCGTTACCGCCGTCAACGGGACCCGTGAGTTGAAATCCATCGAAGTGCGCGAGTTGTCCAAAGATGGCTCCACCCTCACCGCTACCTCACGTCGCTTCGATTGTGACTTGCTGGGTTCATCCGGTGGCTGGAATCCGGTCGTTCACTTAAGTTCCCAGTCGGGCGCGAAAGCCATTTTTGACAAAGATATCCAGTCCTTCGTTCCTGGAAGTCCGGTACAGGCGGAGCGCTCGGCCGGATCGTGTGCGGGAGCGTTTGCCCTGACGGATTGCCTTGCTCAGGGCCACGCGGCGGGTAAAGCAGCCGCCAGGGATGCAGGGCTCACGCCTACGCGCCACAAACAGCCGGCGGCAAAAACCGTAAGTGAAACACCGTTGAAGGCCCTGTGGATCGTGCCCAGCGACAACGTTGACGACAGGGCCAGGGGGTTTGGCTCCAGGCACTTCATCGATTTGCATAACGATGTCACCGTGTCCGATATCGAACTGGCGGTACGGGAAAATTACCAGTCTATCGAGCATGTCAAACGTTACACATCCATGGGCATGGGACCGGATCAGGGCAAGACCGGCAATATTCCCGGCATGGCCGTTTTGGCCGAGGCACTTGGCGCTCCCATCGCCGATGTCGGCACCACTACCTTCCGCCCGCCCTTTACGCCGGTTACCTATGGCGCGCTGGCCGGACGGGATATTGGCGGATTTTCCGATCCCGAACGTAAAACCGCCATGCATCACTGGCATGAACAGGCTGGCGCCCTGTTTGAAGACGTCGGCCAGTGGAAGCGCCCCTGGTATTACCCGAAACCGGGCGAAACCATGCAAGATTCCCTGAACCGGGAATGCCTGGCGGCGCGAAACGGCGTTGGCATTCTGGATGCCTCGACCCTTGGCAAAATTGATATTCAGGGCCCGGACGCGGCGGAGTTCCTGAACCGTATTTACACCAACGCCTGGATGAAACTGGGCATCGGCAAGTGCCGCTATGGCCTGATGCTGGGCGAAGACGGCATGGTTATGGATGATGGGGTGACCGCCAGACTGGGCGACAACCACTTCCATATGACAACGACCACCGGCAACGCTGCGCGTGTACTGGGCTGGATGGAAGAATGGCTGCAAACCGAATGGCCGGAATTGAAGGTCTATTGCAATTCGGTCACCGAATACTGGTCTACCATGACCATCTGCGGCCCCAAGGCGCGTGATTTGATGGCGGAATTCACCTCCGATATAGATCTGGACAATGACGCCTTTCCTTTCATGAGTTTCAGGGAAGGCATCGTCGGCGGCATTCCTGCCCGCGTTTTCCGCATTAGTTTCACCGGCGAGTTGTCTTATGAAATCAACGTCCCTGCCAACTATGGTCTGGCTTTGTGGACGGCATTGATAAACGCCGGGAAAAAGTACGGAATTACCCCGTATGGGACCGAAAGCATGCACATCCTGCGCGCCGAAAAGGGATACATCATCGTCGGCCAGGAAACCGATGGCACGGTGACACCACTTGATCTGGGTATGGACTGGATTGTGTCGAAGAAAAAGGATTTCATCGGACGGCGCTCCCTTTCGCGTTCCGACTGTGTTCGCGAAGGACGCAAGCAACTGGTTGGGCTGCTGGCGGACAACCCGTCGGTCGTCGTGCCTGAAGGGGCGCAACTGGTCAGTGATCTAAAACCCGAACCGCCGATGGACATGATCGGCCACGTGACGTCCAGCTATTACAGCGCCAATCTGGGGCGTTCAATCGCTTTGGCCGTCGTCAAGGATGGACGAATGCGCATGGGCGAGACAATTCACGCCCCACTGGAAGACAAGACGATCAAGTGCGAAATCGTTGATCCGGTCTTCTTCGACAAGGAGGGCTCGATAATTGATGGTTGAGAATTATATGAAACAGAGCGCGCTGGCGCATCTGGGCCTGAACGCAAGGCCGCAGCCGGAAGGCGACATCGGTGTCGAGCTTGGCGAGTTGCCAATGATGGGGCAGGTCGGATTGCGACTGGACTCTACCGACAAGACGATCCGGGGAGCAACCGAAAAGGCTCTTGGATTCTCCCTTCCCATTGTTCCCAACACCGTAACGACAAAAGGAAAAAAGGCAGCCCTCTGGATGGGTCCGGACGAATGGTTGATAACCACCCCCATAGATCAGGTGGTCAGGATGCTGGACACCATGAGCAAGGCGCTTGAAAGTCACCACGCAGCGGTGATTGATGTGTCGGACAGTAGGGACATTATCTCGTTAAGCGGCGATAACGCCCGCGACGTTCTAAAAAAAGGCTGCGGACTTGACCTGCACCCGAAAGCCTTCACCACCGGCCAGTGCGCACAAACATCGCTGGCCCTGGGTCACATGATGATTCACCAAACGGCGGAAGATAAAAAAACCAAAGCCGCCAGCTACCATCTATACGTCCACCGCAGCTTCGCCGAATACACCTGGGCCTGGCTGGAAGACGCAGCCGGGGAATATGGGGTGAGGGTGAACGTGGATTAGGTGTTTCGGCTGATCTGTCCAAACCTGACCGACAACATCGTGAGTGACAGCAAGGTTGCGACCAGGGTCGCCTCAAAGAGACCCATCGCGCCGCGCCCATTTTCAATCGCCAACCACCACGCTAGCGGCAGCATGACGAACATGAAGGCAATGTTTTGGATCAAGGCCGGGGCCCAGATACTGCCCGCACCCCGTAGCGCGTTGACCATCACCGCCTGCCCGCCATCGGATATAATGGCAATGCCGCAAAAGGCGATCAATGGTGCCGCGACAGCAATGACCGCTGTGTCCGATGTATAGATACTTGAGAACAAAACCGGGAAAAGTATAAACAACACGCCGATCAGGCCCATAAAAACCAGATTCACGCCCAGTCCCGTCCAACCTGCTAATTGCAAATCGGCTCGATCATTGCGCCCTCGCGCTATACCGACGCGCACCACAGTCGCCGAGCCAACCCCCAGAGAGACCATGAAAGCCAGGGAAATCATATTATGGGCGATGGAATAAGCGGCCAGAGGGATCGTGCCCAACCAACCGGCGAACATGCCCAAAGCAGCGAAGGCCAGGGTTTCCCCGCCGATGCTGGCGGCGGACGAATAACCGACGCGGCGTTGTTCAGCCCAGGCCCGCCATCCCCCTTGTGGAGCCACCCTGATGCCAAATTTTTCGTGATCGGACATCATCCAGATATAGACGACAACCGAAATGGTGAGTAGCCAGCGCACGACTGCCGTGGCGATGGCCGAGCCTTCCGCACCCAAAGCGTCAAACCCGAAATGCCCATACACCAGCATCCAGTTAAGGCCGACATTGACCACGTTGGCGATTAACATGGCGACCATCGCCGGTCTGGGACGCTTGATACCCTCTAGAAAGAATGAACAACTGACCGTCACCATATAAGCGGGCAGGCCAAGGCCGAGAAGAAACATGATCTTGCCGCCATGCGCCGCAAGATCAGCCGATTGCCCGGCCGCCAGCAATATCTCATTTCCGAACAATGAAACGACGCAGCCGAACAGGCCCAGATAAATGGAATAAGGCATGGATCGTCTCAAGACGGCCCCGCATTCCTTAAAATCTTCCGCGCCAAAGGCGGCCGACGCCATAACCACCGTTCCCATCACCAGGCCGAGCAGGATCAAAAATACAGGCATGAAGGGCGTCAATCCGATGGAAAGATACGCCAGTTCGGTGGTGGAATAGTGGCCAACCATGATCGTATCCACCAGCGCCATGAACATGACCCCGAATCTGGCGACGATTACCGGCCAGGACAGGCGCAAAACCTCCGACAGATGCCGGGCCAATCGCTCTTTCAGCCAGTTATCTCCAGTGGGGTGCTCGGTATCATGCATCCCTCACCCTTACCTTTTCACATGAATGATGGCGACAACTATTTGCTCAGAACGACGAATTCTGCCCCTTCAAAAATGCAAGCTCTTCGGCGGTGCTTTCCCGGCCCAGGGCTGCATTTCGATGGGGAAAACGCCCAAAGCGGGCGATGATATCACGATGGGCGATGGCCCATTTCATCATCTTGTCGTTTCCAGCGACGTCAAAAAGGTCCATGCAGCGCTTCTGGTCATCGAGAGATTCTGAATGTTCAAAGGGCAGATAGAAGAACATCTGGGACGACAACGGTAGATCTTGGTCGAAGCCCTGACGCACGGCTTCGTTAGCCAGGGACAGGGCGCGCCGGTCGCCAGCAAACGCCATTTCGGTATCCCGAAAAATGTTGCGCGGGAATTGGTCCAGCAAAATCACCAGCGCAAGACACCCCATTTGGTTTTCAGCCATGCGTCCATAACCGCCATCGATGACGATTTTTACATCTTCGCTGAATTTTTCACGAATTTGATTATCAAAATCAGGGTCTTTGACAAACCATTCCTTTCGATTGGTTCCATAAATTTCCGAGCCTTCTTCACCGATCCAGAAATCGAGCACTTTTTTTGTGAGAGTCTGTTCATTTCGGCGTGTGTTCGTTTCGTCAAGATTCATGTCGATCCGCCTCCGTTTCCCTATTCAATTTGATATCGGGAGTGTGCGATTAACCCGCCACGTTAAATATTCGAATCCGGCACCGCCGCCTTCTTTTCTGCGATGAAGGCATTCAGGGCTTCTTCGATGGCCGGATCAAGTTCCGGCTCCTGGTAACTGGCCAGCCATTCCTTCCATTGGGCGTTGGCCCGTTTAGCGATATCCAGCGAGCCTTCCGCTGTCCATTGCTCGAAGGATTCGTAATTGGCGATCAGCGAGCGGTAGAAGGCCGTCTCGAAGTTGGCCTGGGTATGGGCGCAGCCGAGATAATGGCCACCCGGTCCGACTTCGCGGATGGCGTCCATGGCCTGGCCGTTTTCGCTTAGATCGATGCCCCTGGCGACGACTTCCATCATCGCCAGCTGATCGGAATCCATGATGAACTTTTCATAGGAGCTGCTTAAGCCTCCTTCCAGCCAACCGGCCCCGTGCAGCATGAAATTGACGCCGCCCATGACTGCCGGCCACAGCGAGTGGGCGCTTTCGTAGGCCGCCTGGGCGTCTGGCAATTTCGATGTGCAGAGCGAACCGCCGGAACGAAACGGAACACCCAAACGGCGAACCAGTTGCGCCGCCCCCAACAAGGCCAGCGTCGGTTCCGGAGTGCCGAAAGCGGGCGCGCCCGATTGCATCGACATGGAACATGCGAACAGGCCGAACACGCATGGCGCGCCGGGCTTGACCAACTGGGCGAAAGCAATACCGGCCATGCCTTCGGCCAGGGCCTGGGTCAGGGTGCCGGCGACCGACGACGGCGACATGGTGCCGCCAATCAGGAACGGCGTAATAATAGTCGCCTGTCCGGCCCGGGCATACGTCTTCAAGGCACCCAGCATGGTGTCGTCGAAGGTCATTGGCGAGTTGGCGTTGATCAGGCTCAAAACCACCGCGTTGTTGGCGACGAAGTCCTCACCGAATACGACCTCCGCCATACGCACCGTATCGGCGGCGCGTTCAGGGTGTGTGACCGATCCCATGAACGGTTTATCTGAATATTTGATATGAGAATAGATCATGTCGAGATGTCGTTTATTGACCGGAAGGTCGACCGGTTCGGCGACGGTGCCGCCGGAGTGATGGATGGCCGGTGCCATATAGGCCAGCTTCACGAAATTGCGAAAGTCCTCGATCGTGCCATAGCGCCTTCCCCGGTCCAGGTCATGGACGAAGGGCGGCCCATAAACCGGCGCGAACACCGTATTCCTGCCGCCGATCTGCACGCTGCGGTGCGGATTGCGCGCGTGTTGCGTAAATTCAGAAGGCGCTGTTTCAATTAATTTTCGAGCCAGACCACGGGGGATGTGCACCCGTTCACCCTGAACGTCGGCACCAGCCTGTTTCCACAATTCGAGTGCCTCGGCGTCGTCGCGAAACTCAATGCCGATTTCTTCGAGCACCGTATCGGCGTTAGCCTCGATGATCTCCAGGCCTTCCTCGCCCAGCACTTCGGTATTTGGCGTGTTTCGGACGATGTAGGGCTGGGTAATGGCCTTGTTCGCCTCGCGGGCGACCCGGCGGGCATCGCGTCCGCGCCTTTTGGTGCGCACGGGCAGATCTTCGGTGGCTAGCTCGCTCATGGGATCTCCAAATAAAATCGACTTGGGTGCAAATCATACTAATACCTTGGATATAGGGTGGCGAAAAAAGGCGCACTAACCCGCTACCGCCGACATCTGTTTCATTGACGCCATTGACAGACTGCCAGCATCGGTTAAGGCGAAAAGAAGACATCTTTTGTCGCTGGTTGATTAGCCGAAGCACTCTCGCCCTTGCTACGAAAAAACTATAATATTCGGAGGATTTTCCTCGATAAGGAGATTTAGGGCATGTCGAAATTCCACAGGAAAGCGGATGTCGTGATCATCGGCCTGGGCGGCATCGCCGGGGCCTCGGTCGCGCATCACCTGATTGAGCGGGGGTGGGACAACATCATCGGCATCGACAAGTCTGGCATCCCGACCGATATCGGCTCTACCGGACATGCCTCGGACTTCTGTTTCAACACGATGCACGATCAAATGACGATCTACACGACCCGTTACAGCATCGATTTTTTCGAAAAGCGCGGTCGATATTCGCGCATCGGCGGTATCGAGGTCGCCCGCAAGGGCGACGACGAACGAATGCGCGAGTTGGAGCGCCGGGTCAGTTCTGGTCGCGCCTTTGGCAGTCGCGTCTCGATGATCACGCCCAAAGAGGCGAAAGAGCGGATGCCGTTGATCGTGGAAGACGTGATCCAGGGTGCACTGTGGGACCCGGACGCGGGCCTTGTCATTCCGCGCTCACAAGTCGTCGCGGGCGAAATGATCCAGGAGGCCGAGGCGACCGGCAAGCTGGAATCCATGACCAACACACCGGCAACGGGGCTCGACATTGAAAATGGTCGCATCAAGGGGGTCGAGACGTCACGTGGTTATATTGAAACGCCACAGGTTGTGGTTTGTGCCGGTCTTTGGGGCCGCCTGATCGCAGAAATGGTCGGCGAAGATTTACCGGTCATGCCGGTTGACCACCCGCTTACCTTCTTCGGACCATACAACGAATTTGAAAACACCGGCAAGGAAATCGGCTATCCGCTGCTGCGCGACCAGGGCAACTCCGCCTACCTTCGCGACACGGGCGATCCGGAAACCGCAGAAGGCGGCCAGATCGAATGGGGCTATTACGAGGAGAAGGAGCCCCGCATGTGCCATCCGCGCGACCTGCTGGAGAAAGAGGAAGCCCGCCTGTCACCGTCCCAGCGCGATCTGGAAATGGAACAGATTATCGAACCGCTGGAACGCGCCATGGAACTAACCCCGATCCTGGGCGAGCTGGGTTACAACGAGAAACACTCCTTCAACGGCCTGTTGCAGGTCACGGCCGATGGCGGTCCTTCGATCGGCGAATCGCCGGACGTGCGCGGGATGTGGTACGCCGTATCGGTCTGGGTCAAGGACGGCCCCGGCACCGGCAAGGTGCTCGCGGACTGGATGACCGATGGCGAGACCGAGTTCGATCATCACAGTATCGATTACGCACGCTATTATCCCATCCAGAAGACCGAACCCTTCATCCATGATCGCTGCTACGAAACCGCCTTCAAAATCTACAATCCGCCGGTCCACAACCGCGAGCCTTACTCCAAGGGCCGCAACCTCCGCTGCGCGCCCTTCAATATCCGCGAGCAGGAACTGGGCGGCTATTTCATGGAAATTGCCGGTTGGGAGCGCGCGCACGGCTACGGCGCCAACGAGGAAACTCTGCTGGCGAAATACGCCGAGCGGGTGCCGGAACGTCTAAACGAGTGGGACAATCGCCACTTCTGGCGGGTTTCCAATGCCGAGCATCTGGAGCTCTCGGAAAATGTCGGCATGATCAACCTGAGCCACTTCGCGATCTACGATGTTTCAGGCCGTGACGCAGAACAGCTTATGGAGTATGTGTCCTCGAGCAAGGTCGCTGGTGATACGCCGGTTGGCAAAGGTGTCTATACCAACTTCCTTGATGCGAAAGGCGGCGTACAGGCGGACCTGACCGTTTTGCGTCTGACTGAGGATCGCTTCCGCGTCATTGACGGTGCCGATGCCGGTATGCGCGACAGCACTTACCTGCGCCGCATGGCCCAGGACAAGGAATGGTCGGTGTATGTCGAGGACCGCACCGATCACTTCGGCTGCATCGGTGTCTGGGGCCCCAATGCGCGTGCCACCCTTAAAAAGCTGGCCGACAATCCTGCCTGCCTTGATCCGGAAAATTTCCCCTTCGCCGGAACCCGGGATTTCAGTTTGCGCGGTGTGCCGGTTAAGGGTTTCCGTATCTCCTACGTCGGCGAGCAAGGATGGGAACTGCACTTCCCGCTCAGCTATGGCCTGGCCCTTTGGGACATGTTCTTCGAGGTCGGTATCACCCCGATTGGAATCGAGACCTACGCCAACAGCCGTCGACTGGAAAAGAGCCTGCGCCTGCAGAACGCAGACCTGCTAACCGAGTATAATCTACTCGAAGCCGGGCTCGCCCGACCGAAGGTAAAGGCCGCCGACTTCCACGGCAAAGCAGCCAATATCGGGCAACGCGCACGGGCCAGCCAACCGGCCTATCTGTGCACCATGACCATGATCGACAACATCGATAAGGACGGTGTCGCGCGGTTCCCCGTGGGCAACTGCCCGATCGTCCATCCGGCCACCAATGAGGTGCTGATTGATGAGTTGGGGCGGCGCTCTTACACCACGTCGATTGCATACGGCCCGACGCTCGGTAAAAATATCGCGCTTGGCTATCTGCCGTTTGAATACTGCGAAGAAGGCCGCAAACTGGAAATCGAATACTTCAACCAGAAATTCCCGATTGAAGTTTCCGCCGTCGGCTACAAACCACTTTACGACCCAAGGAACGAGCGGCCTAAATCGTAGCTTTCGTGATCAAACTGGAAATTAGGAAAGTCCGTATGACCCGGCGAATTAGAAGCAGAGAAGCAAATCAAAGAACCTGCTAAATCTTATGAAGCGGAACTACAATGTTGTTCAACACTCCCAATTCAATACCTTCGGGAAGTTCAATTTCTGGAGGGAGAAATACTTGAGGCCTTCTTGGTTGTTTTTTTTGTTGTTGTTTGTTGTTTGTTGTTTGTTGTTTGTTGGTTGTTGTTTGTTGTTTGTTGTTTGTTGTTTGTTG
>MPLX02029684.1_pt1 | contig 36876 bp, 29 predicted proteins | sample 1617341 | NCBI WGS metagenome assembly MPLX02 (sample SAMN05944804, study PRJNA350692) | marine metagenome | biome: marine; feature: ODZ; material: water; isolation source: 120 m water sample filtered on 0.2 um supor filter | place: Pacific Ocean | collected 2012-04-08 | depth 120m m | reverse complement strand
TTTTCCCTTCTACATCTAATTTCGCATAATCATCATACCCCAAGCTATCGGCAGAGATGCCGTAGCCGGCGAAGACAATTTCACCTGCTGCTGCTTCACTTGCGGAGAAGCCGAGAGGGACAAAATCCTTTTCGCTCTGCAGCCGACTCTTACGTCCATCTTCGTAAAAAAAGGTAAGATTGTTGTCTCTTCCAATTTTAACCCCGCTGATAAAATCGAACTGGTGGCGATAAGAACGCGATCCGTCGGGCATGGGCTCTAATCCAGCAGCCCGAAAATGGCGAATTATATACCGAGCAGCTTTTCTGTCACCAATTTCTCCTGCACGGCGGCCTTCGTAACGATCGTCAGAAAGAGTTTTAATGTGACCTAAAATCTCATCTGCGGTAATATCAACAGATTCACTCGGTCCACAGGCTGATAAAAGAAAAAATCCTGCCAATATTATTAGCTTCAGGTTTAGCTGTCTCATCATTTCTCCTTCATTGAATTAACGGCTTTCAACATTAAATGCGGATAATCAGAAATAATGCCATCTACGCCTATGTTCAAAAGCCAAGTTATCGCCGGATAATTATTCACTGTCCAGGCATTCAGGCGCATCCCTTTATGACGGGCATAACTCACAAGGTTTTCCGTAATCAGATGCGCCTCAGGATTGAGCATATCGGGATGTACAAGGTTGATAAACCAGGGTTTTCTTAAAATTTTCGGTACCAGTTGATTGCTCCAAATATAGGCCGTTGGAACTTCCTTATCGAGAAATTTAACGCGCCAGATAACGAAAGGGTGAAAACTGGAAACCACCACACGATTATGAAGATTTTTTTCTCGGATCAGCTTCACCAGCAAATCAGCCGTTCTCAGTCCGAACGGTTTCGCAGACTTAATTTCGATATTAAGAAATGTGTCCCCTGGTAGTTCGTCAATCACCTCCTCAAGAAGAGGAATGGGTGTGGGAGAAAATTTAAGATACTTGATTCCTGCGTCTATTCCCTTTAAGTCATCATAACCCATTTCATGTACGTAACCAAAACCGTCAGTCTCCCGCTCAAGATCGTGATTATGCGAACAGACAATCCTACCGTCCCGAGTAACGATAACATCAATCTCCACAGCAGATAAACCATTTTCCACAGCGGAGTTAAATGAAGGAGAGGTATTTTCCGGATGTGTTTTAGGAGAGCCGCGGTGGCCCATTAAAAGCGGACCATTAGCATAAATACGAGTAACATCAAGCGGCCGCCAAAAGAAAATGTGTTTTGCTATTATTGCTATGACCAGAGCCAGTAGTATAAAAAAGATTATCATGATGTAAATTAATCTTTCGGTAGCAATACCAATTTACGGAAACCGGCTTTACGTATCGCCTCTTTGTCAAATAATGTTGTACGATATTGACCGGCGTTAAACAGCTCCGCTTGATCGCTATAATGAACACTCTTCGGCAATCCTGATTGCCCAGTAGGGAGAATAATCTGCGTGTTATTCAAATCATTCATATCAACTGCTCGTCTCTTTGAGGGCCCATTAATATGATCAAAAGGCGCTGACAAACGATACTCACCGTTATTAACTGTTGTGGAACTACCGCCGGTGGCAAACGGACCTACATTGAATCCGAATAGCCAATTAAGAATTGAACTCTCACGTCCAATAGAGTGTCTGTGCGTAAGAGTATGCAGTCTGCCCCAATCCCAGATATTGGGATCCGGACCGATGAGGTTTTCTATGTCACGTACGCCCTCCACGAGAGATTTGCGCAGAATCTCATCCATGGTTTCCACTTTCCCGGGTGTAGTCACATCATCCCAGACGCTGGATTGGCTGTTTTCCAGGATAAACCTGGTACTTCGCAGCGAAAGAGGTGGAAAACTGAGCCAGTTCTCGTAGGCGTCATCCCCAAGAAGATTCAGTTCATCAGCAAAGAGGTTTTCGAAAAGATGCATGAGGGAAGTATTAAACACTGTAGCTGCTTTCGATGAAGATGAGTGGTCACCGTCCCAACCGGTCAGCAACTCTACTGCCTTAATGAGATTCTTATCATCAATCGGCATATTTTCAGAATGCGCTTTAACGAAATAAACAGCAACTTCCCGGGCAAAGGGTGATGTTACATCTACCATTGCGCCCTTAGCATACTCCATTGTAATTAATTCTGGAACATCCAGTATTTCCCACAGTCGTTTAGCTCGGGAAGGGTCTTCCCAGAAAGCTGAGATGTAGTGAGAGTAGGAATCATCTACCACTTGATTGTTGGCTGTGATGATAAGTCCATTCTCGGGGTTGAAGATAACAGGAATCTCATTGTCAGGCACGAAACCGCTCCAATCATTCCCGGAGTCACTGCCATCAACCGGCACCAACTCATCTCCTTTGGCACGCATAGGAATCCAGCCGAACGGTCTCCAGCCAATATTACCGGACGTGTCAGCGTAAACTACATTCTGTGCAGGAGCAGAATACAATTCACCAGCGGTCAGAAAATCTTCCCATCCAGACATGAGATTGAGTTTCATGGCTGCATACATCTCATCAGAAGACGTATCGTGTCCTACCCATCGCATGGAGACAACTTTGTCGCCATTCTTCAATTGAGGATGCAAATCAGAAACCACGGGGCCGTGGACGGTTTCTCGAAAGACCACCACACTGTCTTCACCCCCTTTGACGCTGATCATCTCTTCCCACACAGCCATAGGACGGTATTCGCCATCATAAAGATATAGGTTGGGATCGTCGGGAGAGATATTCTCCTCGAAGAAATCAATGTCATCCACCATCAAATTGGTAAAGCCCCAGGCAGCGACTTCGTTTTGTCCGAGAATGATGACCGGCATCCCCGGCAATGTCACACCACCCACATTGAATCTTCCACCAGAGATATGCATCTCGTACCACACAGGCGGCTGAGAAAATGGTAGATGGGGATCATTAGCCAGTATTGGCGCTCCTGTTGCTGTACGACTCCCTGAGATAACGAAATTATTAGAACCTAAATGGTTGGCATCCATTTGAATAATCTCTCTCAGTTTATGATCTTCGTCGCTCATCATTTCTCCCAGAAAACTATAGAGCTTCCCCGGTGGATTAATAAGGGGTTGACCTTCAGGATATTTTGGCCAGAGATCTCGGACTTTGCGTTGACTGAGCGTCCCGTCCATAAGCCGGGAAAGGAGTATTTCCGTACGCCAGCTAAACGAAAGATTATGAGCCATCATCCGGGCATAACCTGTGATATGCTTTGGCTGCCACTGGAATGGTTTAATGCCAAGAAGTTTGAACTCCACGGGAAGATCAGAGCCGGCCTGGGCAATATAAGTATTTACACCGTCACAAAAATTCTCAGAAATCTCCTTAGCTTCAGGATGCATGTTCTCTGCTAGAGCCTCTGCCGCTTTCGGAATGCCCCATGTCCGCAAGTAAACATCGCTGCTGATAACGCTTTCACCAAACAGTTCCGCCAGCCGTCCCTCAGATGCTGCCGCCGTGACGGTCATCTGGAACAAGCGCTCCTGTGCGACTAAATAGCCGGCAACAAAGAAAAGATCGTGTTCGTTCTCGGCAAAGATATGAGGAACAGCGTAGTCATCAAAAAACACCTCTACCGGCTCTTGGAGTTCCGCAAGCGTCAGTTCTCCCTCGTACTGGGGCAAGGAGTAATTGAAATAAATCGTCAGGAACAGTCCAGCCATCAAAACCAAAAGGACAACTACAAACAGTGTAATTTTCAGCCACTTCTTCATTTTTTTCTATCCATTCTTGAAAAGCTCTCTCCCAAGAAGCAGGAAAATATAGGAATAGCCCATGTTTCTCACCACGGCTTTCCGTTCGACCTCAATCACAGATAAAGATGTTTCTCCGTCAGTTTTGCGACTTAAATTCTCACCATGAAGATCGCCGTTAGTACCGATGAACGGACGCCCCTTGTGGATGCTCTTCTGGCCGAACTGGAAGAGCGCAGTCACGATGTAGAATATTTCGGTCCCGATGCCGGGGAAGAAGCTGATTGGCCGGAGGTTACACGCAAGGCTGCTGAGTTAGTAGCCAGTAGAAAAGTAGATGAAGGGATTGTCATGTGCTGGACTGGGACCGGAGCATCCATTGCCGCCAATAAGGTGAAAGGTGTAAGGGCTGCACTTTGCCGTGATGCCGAAACAGCCAAAGGAGCCCGGACCTGGAATCACGCCAATGTGCTGGCGTTAAGCATACAAGCTACATCAGAATCTCTTCTGAAGGAAATTCTCGACGTGTGGTTTTCTACTCCCTTTAGCGATGATGAATGGAACCTCCAACAAATTGAACGCATCCATCGATTGGACGCCGGGAGGGATTAACTTAATCTCCGCAGACAGTTTCCATTAGCACAGTACAGACCCGGTATGGATCCATATTGGCAGACGGACGGCGATCCTCAAGGTAACCGAAACCGTCGTTGGCAGTACCCATGGGAATCCGGATGGAGGCACCGCGGTCACTTACAGCGTACCGGAAATCATGAATGGCACAGGTTTCGTGGAGTCCTGTTAAGCGTTCTTCATTGTGGGCACCGTAAACGGCAATATGTTTCTCATGATTTGCCCCCAATTTTTCGCAGGCTGCGTTTATAATTTCTAACCCACCCTTTTCCCGCATAGCTTTTGTGCTGAAGTTTGTATGGGCACCGGCTCCGTTCCAATCTCCCTTAACTGGTTTTGGATGCAATGTGGCATTTACCCCATAATCCTCAGCAATACGATATAGGAGCCACCGGGCGATCCACAATTCATCAGAAACCGCTAGCGGGCCCAGCGGGCCCACCTGAAACTCCCACTGCCCCGGCATGACCTCAGCATTGATCCCGGATAAGCTGATCCCGGCTTTCAGGCACTTGTCCATGTGCTCTTCCACGATATCACGACCGAATACCTCGTCTGCTCCTACGCCACAGTAGAACGGACCCTGTGGAGCTGGATAACCACCATCCGGCCAACCGAGAGGTTCTCGGCCTATAAAAAAGGTGTATTCTTGTTCAATCCCGAACCATGCATCTTGGTCAGCATATTTTTCCGCTATCTCCCGTAGAGGAGCACGAGAATTGCTTTTGTGGGGAGTGACATCAGCATTAAACACCTCACACATTACAAGGATATTATCTTCCCCCCGGATGGGATCAGTAACGAAGTAGACGGGCTTGAGCATACAGTCACTGTCAGTTCCTTTAGCCTGCATGGTGCTGGAACCGTCAAATCCCCAATTAGGGATATCATCCACACTAGAAATAGGACCGTCAATGATCTTGGTCTTAGAACGCAGCTTCTGCGTCGGTTCATGTCCGTCCATCCATATATATTCAGCTTTGATATTTCCCATGTCCTTTTTCCCTCCTGTTTAACTTTATTTTATCCATGCTTCCATGACACTAGTAGATCAAGTTTACGGAATCCGATAGATCTTTTTGACAAGAACATCAGAAACATACATCCAATGCACAAGTCAAAACAGTTAAGTTTAATGTGGTAAGTTTAAGGTGGCACCTAATTATATAAAACATATTTCAGAAATATATTAGATCATCTTAATATAATTAATAGAATGTGTGAATTCGGCTGATCAGCCAATTGCTGTTGAACCCGTTTCACCTGTCCGTAAGCGGATACACTCTTCAATGGGCAGAATAAAGATTTTCCCCCGACCTTTATCGCCGTCCTTTTTAGCTACCTTTGTTATTGCCTCGACGGTCGGCTCTACAAATTCATCGTTTACCGCAATTTCCAATCTGACCTTTTTCAACAGGGTGATTTCATGAGAAATACCACGATATACTTCCTGGACTGGGAACTCTTTCCCCTGCCCCTTGGCATTGGTAACCGTGAACTTGTAGATTTCCTTTTTCAAGAGCTCCTCTTTAATATAAGGAAGCTCCTCCGGCTGGATAATTGCTATAATCAATTTCATAATTTTACTCCTTTAATTTCTTTATTCTACGGTAAAAATCTGAAAGCCAGCATATGATTCCATATCATGCTCACCAATGTCTAAACCAAGTATTTCTTCTTCCTCTGATACCCGTAATCCCAGGGCAAGTTTTACAACCTGAAAAATGATATTTGCACTGACAAAACAGAACAGAGCATAAGCTCCAACACCTATCGCTTGGATGCCCAGCTGGTAATCAGGGCTAAAAATGCCAACAGCTAACGTACCCCAGATACCGCAAGCCAAATGAACCGAAATAGCGCCCACAGGATCATCGATCTTCATTTTATCCAGCTGTATGACAGCAAGAACAACAATAACTCCTGCTATCAAACCGACAACAACTGAATACATAGGGCTGATGCAATCTGCCCCGGCTGTAATTCCAACTAAACCGGCCAACGAGCCGTTAAGTATCATGGATAGATCAGGCTTCTTTGAAATAATCCAAGATGTCCCCATGGCACCAATCACACCTGCGGCAGCAGCTAAAGTAGTGGTAACAAACACGAAGGAAACAGCACCAGGGTCTGCTGAAAGCACCGATCCTCCGTTAAACCCATACCAGCCAAACCACAATAAAAACACTCCTATAGTTGCAAGAGGCATATTATGGCCCATAATAGGTTTAATCTCACCATTCTTGGAATATTTTCCCAAGCGCGGTCCCAGTGTATAAGCTCCGACCAGTGCTGCCCATCCACCGACACTGTGGACCAGTGTTGAGCCTGCAAAATCATGGAAGTTTTTATCAGCTAGCCAGCCCCCTCCCCAGGTCCAAGAACCTACAATCGGATAGACAAGGGCGACATAAATTGTGGAGAACACTAAAAAGCTACTAAGTTTGATTCTTTCGGCAACTGCTCCCGATACAATCGTCGCTGCTGTAGCAGCAAACATAGCTTGAAAGATAAAGTCTGTCCAATAGGTATATCCGGGGTTATATGCAGGAGTTAAGCCCTCTGCGCCTGTACTGATCCCTAAACCGGAAAATCCAAAAAATCCGTTGAAATCCCCTGGGTACATGAGGTTAAAGCCGCAAAGAGCATAAGTCAATATCCCGATAGCAATAATACTCACATTCTTGAATAGGATATTAACTGTGTTCTTTGCCTGGGTAAGACCAGACTCCAGGGTTGCAAAACCCAAATGCATGATAAACACCAAAAACGCCGCCACTAGCATCCAGGTATTATTTATGGTAAAGATGGCATCTGCAGCTGTAGGTTCGCCGTTAGCAAGCAGGGAAGACCCGCCCAGCAAGAATACCACCAAGAATATGTTTTTATTTTTCATGCTCTAATCTCCAATTAAAAGTTGACACCAAATACAAGGAATGATGTTTCCTGATCTGGATTTATGATGTATGATGCAGAAAATTTATCCCTGCTGGTGGTAAGGCCAATATTCACTATCTGGAATGAATCTTTTTCTTCTTCACCCTCTATGGTATGCATCCCGTTTCCGGCGCCAAATAAAAATGGACCGTAGCTTGCTTCTAGGTAAATGGATTTATCAGGGTCGATTAAAAAATATCCCCCAGTAATGCTAACAGGCCCTAGATTTGAGCCTAAGCTGATTTCAACAAAGTGAGAGCCCGTTTTTTCTGAATAATCAAAAATATTATCTTCACCAGCATAAGCTGGGAAAAAATAATCGGTCACTGTTAAAGAAAATGAGCCCAGGTCTGCAGATATATAAATATCATTTTCATTGGCACTGCCGCTATTAACCGCCCAGGAGCTCCATGCGCCTAAAGTGAATTTCCCTTTTTTAAATTCTATATAAGGTTGAAGCGCTGCAGCATTCCCAAAATCAGTTCCCCTCCACACATTCCGGCTAACCACATCTGTTCCTATAGTTGTATTCCCGTACAATGTGGACAATATCAATACTGAATATATAATTGAAACGGCAAAACCTTTCATTTACGTGCCTCCTTTTTACTTTATGGGTTATTAGGTTTAGACTATTGATTATTTATAACCAACAATTAACTATGATAATATATTAGGAATTAATACAATTATACAATATATATTTAAGTATAATTGAAATAATTACTTAAAATATAATGTATTTATGTTATTAATATAAATTAATTTTTCCAGCCACCTTCTGAATGTTGCCTATGTTAATGACCTAAAATCCAAAAGCTTTTTCTACCTTTCCGTAGATAGCGAGTAGTTTTCCCCATTCAAAAAGTTGCCGCACTGAGTAAAGACATCTGGAACCATAACACATTCATAAATAGATGCTTCGTTTTGGTTATCTACTTGTTTAAACCCTTAACGAATAAAATCACGGAAAATGGTGACTGATTCTGAAAAGTTCAGTTTATATCTCAGTGTATGAAACGCAACGCGTTTTATTGGAGTACTCATTTTTAAGTGTTTATATATTTAAGTACGGAAGCACTGATGTGACCTGAGTATAGTACCTGAACATTTACAAAAAAAATAGGGGAGGAAATGACAATAAAATCTATTTCGAATCATGGAATGCATTCTGTACTTTTTTCCTGGACTTAAAAGAAAAACACATCAACTCTGGGAAAAAAATTATCTTTAATAATCAAAAAATAGTATTGTATAGATTTATCCATAGTTATCAATATAATTTGGGATAAATTTTTTATGGAATTTTTTTTCTATATCAAAGTCTTTTTTAGAAAATCTAATATTGTTTTACAAAAAACATAACAAACCGCGGGAGGAAGATGTTTACTGATGTGCCAAATGATTAGATTGTTGAGGGTACAATGGTATATTGTTACAGTATTATTATTTATTTCTTGTAATTCAGGAATGAAAAAGGAAGCCGAGACCTATCGTAATCCTATAATCTCTGGTTTTGCTCCAGACCCGAGTATTTGCCGTGTTGGGGATGATTACTATTTAATTAATTCAACTTTTGAATATTTTCCTGGAATTCCAATCTATCACAGTAGGGATTTGGTGAATTGGGAGTTAATTGCCAACGCACTTTATTCCGTAAATCAAAATGTAAATATGGATTCCATTAATTCCAGTGCAGGAATTCATGCTCCTACCATTCGCTACCATGAAGGATTATTTTATATCACCACAACAAATAATCTAAACGGGGAAATGATAAATTTTATTATAACCGCAGAAGATCCTAAGGGTCCATGGTCAAAGGCTTATATATTAAAAGATGCCCCTGGGATTGACCCCTCTCTGTTTTTTGATGATGATAAAAAAGTATGGTACACGGGTTCAAGTGTCCCGCCTGATCCGGAATTTGATGGACAATCAGAAATATGGATGCAAGAGCTAGATCTGAACAAAATGCAGTTAATGGGAAAAAAGTACTATTTAACAAGAGGATTTAGCAATGGCACATGGGCAGAAGGACCACATATTTATAAGTATGGAGATTATTACTATCTCATGATTTCGGAAGGAGGGACATTGCATAACCATGCTGTGACAATTGCTGTGAGTAAAATAATTACCGGACCTTATATTGCAAATGCGAGAAATCCAATATTAACTCATCGACATTTAAGTTTGGATCATCCGATTATTGCGGTCGGTCATGGTGATTTAGTTCAAACAAAAGAAAATGATTGGTATATGGTTGCATTAGGGTTTCGCCCCATTGAAAAGAAATATAAAAATCTTGGACGTGAAACTTTTTTAATTCCCGTAATCTGGGAAACCGAACCTTATTGGTGGAAAGATGAAAAAATAGCTTGGCCGGTATGTAGCCCAAAAGCCGGGAAAGTTGAGTTTAAGTACCCTGTTCCATTCCCAGGGACAAGACAGTTGAAAATAAATGAATTTTATGATAATTTTGACGAGACTAAACTAAGCTTTGAATGGAATTTTCGCAGAACACCTACGGCAACTTTTCATAGTTTTAATAAAAAGAAAGGGTTTCTTAGAATTTATTTAAAAGAGGGGTTTATAGCAGAGCAGAGCCAATATTCATTTGTAGGAATTAGACAAAGACATTTCCAAATGGAAGCAAAATCAAAGATGGAATTCAATCCAGCTGGTAATGAAGAGGCTGGAATGACCGTAATACAAAATGATCGTTCAGCCTATGTTATGTCTTTAATGGATGGGAAAATACAGCTTCACCATTTTTTCCATGGAATTGATTCCCTGCTTGCGAGTCATTCATACAAAAAAAATACTGTGTTTTGGAATATTTCCGCTGATTATTTAGATTATGATTTTTCTTATTCACAAGATGGAAAAAAGTGGGTTTCACTTTTTAATAATGCAGATGGCTCTAAGCTTAGCCCAGAATCTTCGGGGTGGACCTATACAGGAGTCTACATTGGTCTTTATGGTTCATCAAACAATTCAACATCAACCAATTATGCAGATTTTGATTGGTTCCAGTACAAAGGTGTTTCTGAATAAATATGAGATTTAATCTCTTCAATAGGATAACAGGGATTGCTATTAATTCTCTCATGCTTTGTTGTTTAATTATCAGTCCGAGTTGTAATTCAACCCAGAATACATTAATTAATATTCAAAACAAACACCAGTTGGATACGATTTTAAATCAATATGTTGATGAAGGATATTTTCCGTTTTTATTTGTACGGCTTGAAGATAAAAATGGACGCGCTATCTATGAACATTGTCGAATCAACAGAAATTTAATTCCGAAAAAAGTTATTGATAAACAAACTTGGATCAGGATTTGGTCCATGAGCAAGATTATCACTATAACCATCGTTATGGATTTGGTTGAAGACGGATATCTACATCTTGATGAACCTGTAACAAAATATGTTCCGGAGTTTGATAGTCTTCAAGTTGCTGTTAATGAGAACGGGATTCCCCTTGGTCAGATTCAAAATAAAAATATTGGTTGCAAGTATACACTGGTTAAACCTGACTCTATCATGACCCTTCGACACTTAATAAATCATCAAGCTGGATTTTATTATGCAACAACCGGAATAGATTGCATTGACTCAATTCTTGTATCAAAAAATTTACCCCACGCATCAGACTCTGATGATTTAATAAATCGTCTTGCAACAGTTCCTCTTCTTTTACATCCGGGATCAAAATATTATTATGGTACAAACACAACCATTCTTGGTATGGCTGCAGAACGAGCTACAGGATTAAGTCTCAAAAATTTAGTTGAAACGAAATTATTTAATCGTTTAAATATCCAAGGATTGAAATATAATCTTTCTAAAGGGGAAACGTTACTTCCTTATTTCACTGGCATTGATTCAATATTACGAATTGCACAAACAGGAGAGCTGGATATATTCGGCCCCGATTTACCTTTTTATAGCCCGGACAATCAGTTATACTTAGGAGGGGAAGGTATGGTTGCAACTGCCGATGGTTATGCCGATTTTTTAAGAATCTTCCTACACAATGGAAAGTTAAATGATAAACGGTTTCTGGATGAAAACACCATTGATGAAATTGTTTCCCCACATACACAAATTAATAGCCCCTGGGGTTATAATGGATATAATCTTTGGGTCACGGGAGATACGTTAAGAAAAAGAGGATGGGGTGAGGAAGGTCTTTGGCAGGGTGGCGGCTATGAAGGTACCCAGTTTTGGATCGATTCAGAGCGGGAGTTTGTAGGTGTAATAATGACCCAGGTTCATCATACGCCTAATGGTGGTTGGGATATGTATAATGACTTTCGTGGTGCACTATATCAGCAATTTTGGAAAGATGAACGATAGGTTGGCATTCCTTCTATTATTGAGTAAAAGCCAAAAAAATATTCTTACGGTTTAAACCATGATGATCTTCCGGCAAAACGGACGTTCATTCTGCGTTTATAATGTTTAATATATGACAGGCAGCTATACCGGCAGTCTCAGTTCTAAGCCGGCTATCTCCCAGTGATATGGATTGAAATTCATATTTTTGAGCTTCTTTTACCTCATCAGATGAATAACCGCCCTCAGGCCCAATTAATACACAATAGTTACTTTTTGGAATTGTTTCGTGAAAAAGGAGATTTTTGTTTGTACTGTCCAGATGTCCGATATATCTTTCTTTATTCGTACAATTGGTTAAAAAATCTATTATGGAAACCATCTCGTTAATCGCGGGCAGATAGGCTTTTAGTGACTGTTTCATAGAGGAAATAGCCCTTTTTTGTGTTCGTCTTATCCTGATATTTCTCCGTTTGGAGTTTTCAGTAAGGATAAAACTGATTTCCTGGGCACCAATTTCTACTGCTTTTTCTACAAACCATTCCACCCGGCTGTGGTTCTTCGGGGGGGGGCATGGCAATATGAATATAATGATTTTTATACCCGATTTTTTCTCTGCAGTCTATGGTTTTTAGCTGACAGTCATGTAGATCTTCCGTTTCGATGAGAGTTTTATAGTAGTTTCCCTTTCCATCCACCACCCTAATTGTATCGCCGGATTGTTTTCTCAGCACTCTTAAACAGTGATGAGCTTCGTCCTCTGGCAGCAGGATTTTATCATCATAAATTTTACGGGAATCAAACAATTGGGTCATTGTTTTATATTTCGAATTAGTATTTTTTTGGCTGGTCATTAATATTCCCGAAAAGAGTACAATACTATACCATTGATTTGAAAATCATCTGTTTCATTTATATGGATGATGGGGTAGTCCGGATTACGCGGGTGGAGTTCTATTTTGTGATTTTGAGGATAATAGCGTTTCAACGTGGCTTCTCCATTGATCAGCGCAACAATGGACTGCCCCGGTTCTGCTGATTGAGTTTTGCGTACAATAATATAGTCTCCGTCTTCAATGTGGTCATCAATCATAGAGTTACCCTTAATTTTTAGGACGAAATTGTCCGGATGAACCAGAGGAGCTGGTACTTCTACAGATTCCGCATTTTCCAAGGCTTCAATGGGAGTGCCGGCGGCAATGAATCCTAAAAGCGGCAACCGGGCAGACGCAGGATGTTTTTCTGTAAGGGTTAACGCCCGCTTGCTGTTTGGGCCTCCGGTACGGTTTAAATGACCGTTTTTTATTAGTGTTTTAACATACCAGTTCACCGTTCCCAAAGAAGAAAACCTCAGGGCACTCATGATTTCTGCATAAGAAGGCGACTGGCCGTATGTTAGAGCGTGCCGCTGAATAAGATCCAAAAATTGCTGCTGTTTTGTAGATAGGGGTTTTTGCACTAAATACTCGTAAGTTAGTCGTAAGTATTTTAATTGTTTTCTATATTAAAATCAAGATATTTTAAAATTTATTCTTTCTACACACTTGGGTTCTGTCGGAACTTTATCCATGCTGTTTTTTTGTAAACAGGCAGAATTCCAAAATGAGTGTGCGGCATAGAAACTGTCCATGGAACCCGTAATCCTGATTGTTCTTGATGGAGTGGGGCATAATGAAAACCCCAAAGGCAATGCAGTTCTGGCAGCTCATACTCCTAATCTGGATGCCTATAAAGAACAATATCCATGGACATTATTGGATGCTTCCGGAGAAGCGGTGGGGCTTCCGCCGGGATTTCAGGGCTCCAGCGAAGTTGGACACCTGAGCATGGGCGCAGGGAGAATCATTATTCAGGAATTGAAGCGGATTAATGATCAGTTAGTAGATGGTAGTTTGTTTAAATCTCCTGTGTGGGACCATCTCATAGAAAACTGGAGATCCAATCAGTCCCAACTCCATTTTATGGGCTTGCTTCAGGATGAAGGCGTTCATTCCCATCAGGATCATCTCTTCAAATTCATGCACCGTGCCAGAAGTGAATATCCAGAGGGAAGAATCATAATCCACCCTTTTTTGGATGGAAGAGACACTCCTCCCTGGAGCACCCTGGGGTACTTTACTGCCCTTCGCCGGGAAATGGAAACAGCTGGTGGGTGTGAAATTGGCACGTTTATGGGACGGTATTATGGTATGGATCGTGCAAAAAACTGGAAGCTGACAGATCAGGCGTTTCGTTGTATTGTGGAGGGTCTGGGAATTCAAACAGCCGATCCGGAGTTTGCAATTAAAACATCATACGAACATGACAAAACACCATCAGGGGCAGACATGTTTGATGAATATATTCTTCCTCATGTGACAAACGGTTATTCCGGCGTTGAAGATGGAGACAGCATTCTCCATACAAACTACCGTCAAGACCGGGCAATTCAGCTTTCCAGGGCTTTCACAGACATAGAATATCCCGGGGCCTTGCCGAGGATTCCAGATATATGTTTTGCTGGTCTTACCCGTTATTATGATGAATTTAAACCTTATATTCTTGGCAGTTTTAATGATGGACATGTACAGTTAGATGAGTTAGTAGGACAGATTATTTCTGAAGCTGGTTTTCGTCAACTTCGTTTAGCAGAAACTCAGAAATTTCGTCACGTAACCAGTTTTTTCAATGGAAAATCTACGACACCGTTTTCAAATGAAGATCAGGTGGAAGTTTCCGGTAGATTTGACCCGGCTACGTTCGCAGACCATCCGGAAATGGAAGCATATAATATTGTAGATAAATTTATGGAGTTGACTCAGTCAAATCCTTATCAATTCATTTTAGTTAATTTTGCGAATGGGGATATGGTTGGTCACACTGGGAATTTTGATTCTGCAGTCAAAGCAGTGGAGATTTTGGATGAATGTGCTGGAAAAATTGTTGACCGTGTTTTAGAGTTAAATGGACAAATACTTATTACAGCCGATCATGGGAATTGCGATCAAATGATTAATTATGATACAGGGCAAGCCCGGACAAGTCATTCCACAGTACCTGTTGAATGTATTTATATTGCTGAAGATTCTCCGGGAAAATCAATGGTAAAAAGAGGAAAGCTTTCGGACATTGGTCCTTCTCTATTGTATTTGCTGGATTTGGATATACCTCCCAAAATGACGGCTGTTAATTTGATAAATAATTGAAGATATTTTTTAATAAGAGTGAGTTAAGAAATTTGTATATGTCTGACACACTCTTTATCTTTGATACTTGTCAGTTTTTATGACTTATAAGAAAGATACAAAATAGTGGAGAAAGCGATCTTGTTATTAGAAGATAGACGGTTTTTTACAGGAAAACCCTTCGGTGCTGAGGGCGAAACCGTTGGTGAAGTTTGCTTCAATACAGGGATGACTGGATATCAGGAAATTCTCACGGATCCATCCTACTGCCGGCAAATTGTGACCATGACGGCCCCGCACATTGGAAATTACGGCGTGAATCCGGATGATATTGAATCCGATAAAATTCAGGTTGCAGGATTTGTGGTTAAAGAAGGCACAAATATTCCATCTAACTGGCGATCAACACAATGCATAGATAACTACCTAAAAGAACAAAATATAGTTGGAATTCAGGGTGTTGATACGCGGGCCCTCACCCGGCACATTCGTGATCAAGGAGCTATGAACGGAATCATATCTACAGTTGATATTGATATAGATTCACTGAAAAAGCGATTAACCAAAGCTCCAAATATGAGAGGACTAGACCTGGCGAAAGAAGTCACAACTGCAAAATGCTATGGTTGGTCTAAAGGCAGCGAAACAAAATTCAAAGTTGCTGCCATTGACTACGGTATTAAGCATAATATACTGCGCCAGCTTGAAAGTCATAGCTGTGATATAACTATTTTCCCCGCACAAACTTCTGCCGGCGAAATTTTAGAATTCAACCCCGATGGTATATTTCTTTCAAACGGTCCGGGTGATCCTGCAGCAGTAAGTTATGGGATTGAAGCGGTTAAAAAACTGCTGGACAAAAAGCCCATTTTCGGGATTTGTCTTGGGCATCAAATTTTAGCGCTTGCACTAGGAGCAAAAACATTCAAACTCAAGTTTGGCCACCGCGGCATTAATCATCCGGTAAAAAATCTTGAGAATGGGACAGTGGAGATTACCAGCCAAAACCATGGGTTTGCCGTTGATATAGACACACTCCCACAAAATGTAATTCCAACCCACGTAAACTTAAACGACAATACGTCGGAAGGGATTCGTTGTAAGGATGTTCCGGCGTTTTCTGTTCAGTATCATCCTGAATCTAGTCCAGGCCCCCATGACAGTCGCTATTTATTTAAGCAATTCGTAGATTTGATGGATGCCAAAAAGAACTGATATAGAATCCATTTTAATCATTGGTGCTGGGCCCATTGTGATTGGCCAGGCTTGCGAGTTTGACTATTCCGGTACTCAGGCCACGCGTGCTTTAAAAGAAGAGGGATATCGCGTGATTCTGATCAATTCAAATCCGGCGACCATTATGACGGATCCAGAATTATCAGATGCTACCTATATTGAACCAATTACTCCAGAATATGTAACTGCCATTATTGATAAAGAAAAACCGGATGCTATCCTGCCAACGGTAGGTGGACAAACAGCCCTAAATCTGTGCATGGATCTGCACAGACAGGGGATTCTTGAGAAATATGGTGTTCAGCTTATAGGTGCCCAGGTGGAGGCGATCGAAAAAGCTGAGGATCGTGAACGATTTAAGGAAGTGATGGATGCTGCAGGCATTAATACTGCAAAGGGCGGATTTGTCCATTCCTGGAAAGAAGCAAAATTACTTTTGGAAACCATAGAGTTTCCTGTCATCATCCGTCCCTCTTTTACGCTGGGAGGTACCGGTGGATCGGTGGCATACAATAGCGAAGAGTTTCGTGAATTACTGGAGAATGGGCTTCACGCCAGTCCAATTACTGAAGTGCTGATAGAAGAATCTCTTCTGGGTTGGAAAGAGTTCGAATTGGAAGTCATCCGGGATAAATCGGACAATGCTATTATCATTTGTTCCATCGAAAATATTGATCCCATGGGCATACATACCGGCGATTCAGTAACAGTGGCACCAGCCATGACACTCACAGATAAGGAATACCAGCAGATGCGCAACTGGGCCCTGCAGTGCCTCCGGACCATCGGTGTGGAAACGGGGGGATCCAATGTCCAGTTTGCTGTTAATCCTGATGATGGTCGTATGGTCATCATCGAGATGAACCCGAGGGTAAGTCGTTCATCTGCTTTGGCCAGCAAAGCCACAGGATTTCCAATCGCCAAAGTAGCTGCTAAACTGGCTGTGGGTTATACTCTTGATGAATTACCAAATGACATCACAGGGAAAACACTGGCTGCATTTGAACCTACCATTGATTATATCGTGACAAAGGTGCCCCGTTTTGATTTTGAAAAATTTCCATCAGCCACTGGCCACTTGGGCGTACAGATGCAGAGTGTTGGTGAAGTTATGTCCATTGGACGAACATTTAGGGAATCTTTACAGAAAGCATTTCGGTCCTTGGAAGTTGGGCTAGATGGATTGGAACCAAAACCACCAGCAGAAGGAGATCCGGACGTGAGCCGTGCCCGGTCACTGGATATGTCCACGTTGCGATACGGCACAGCATTTCGTTTACTGAAAGTCCGCCAGGCATTCTTGGAAGGGCAGTCTGTTGAAGATATATTTAATGTTACAAAAATTGACCCTTGGTTTTTAGACCAGATCAAACAGATTATTGTATCAAATGGTGGCAGCTCCATGCGACAATTAAAACATGATGGGTTTTCTGATAAACAAATCGGGCGCATGACAGGAAAAACAGAAGGTAATATCCGTAAACAGCGCAAAGCAGAAAAGGTTTTTCCCGCTTATAAGGTGGTGGATACCTGTGCCGCAGAGTTTGAAGCCAAGACGCCCTATTGTTACTCCACCTATGATGAAGAAAATGAAATTACTCCATTAGAAGGGAAGAAGGTCATGATATTGGGCGGAGGTCCAAACCGCATTGGCCAGGGGATCGAATTTGACTACTGCTGTGTCCAGGCGGTATTTGGTTTGAAAGATGTGGGATTTAAAACAATCATGGTGAATTGCAACCCTGAAACCGTCAGTACCGATTTTGATCTTGTTGACCGCCTGTATTTTGAGCCGGTGACGCTTGAAGATGTATTGAACATTGTTGAATTTGAAAAGCCTGACGGTATTTTAGTTCAATTCGGTGGACAGACGCCGCTTAAAATTGCCAATGCACTGGCAGACGCAGGAGCTCCTATCATTGGTACATCCCCGCATAGCATTGACTTGGCAGAAGACAGGGAAAAGTTTGGAAAAGTCCTAAAAAAACTGGATGTAGTATGTCCGCAATACGGAACAGGAAGAACGCTGGATGAAGTGGTTGCAGTAGCCGAAGAGATCGGTTTCCCGGTGTTAGCACGACCCAGTTATGTGTTGGGTGGCCGAGCGATGGAGATCGTCTATTCCAAGGAACAATTGATTGATTATATCGCCCGTTCAGCAGATGTGACAGAAGGCCACCCGATCCTGATTGATGAGTTTCTGGAAGATGCTTTTGAGTTTGACGTGGATGCACTTTGTGATGGAGTGGCGGTTCACATTGGTGGTATTATGCAGCACATTGAAGAAGCCGGGATTCATTCCGGCGACTCCGCCTGCGTGCTGCCGCCATATCGGATCACAACCGATGCCATGGACGAGATCATTCTCACGACCAGGATTCTTGCTTTAGAATTAAGTGTAGTGGGACTTATTAATTTGCAGTTCGCTTATAAAAACGGTCAGGTTTATGTACTGGAAGTCAATCCACGGGCCAGTAGAACCGTTCCTTTTGTGAGCAAAGCGACCAACGTACCATTAGCAAGAATTGCAGCAAAACTAGCTACAGGAATAAAACTAAAAGACATGGAGATTAAACAGTGGGACGAAATCAATCATATTGCTGTGAAAGAAGCTGTCTTGCCTTTTAATAAATTTCCTTCTGAATCCATTTTCTTAAGCCCGGAAATGAAATCAACCGGGGAAGTAATGGGGATTTCTGATACTTTTGGTCAATCGTTTAGACGAGCATCAATTAGTGCTGGGAATATAATTTATGATTCAGGAACGGTGTTCATTTCTGTTAATGATGTGGATAAAATGGATGCGATTACTCTGGCACGGGATTTGTCCGAAATTGGGTTCAAACTTGTGGCAACCTCAGGAACGGCTAAAGAAATCAAGAGAAATGGAATCCCAGTTGAATCCATTTTTAAAGTGGGAGAAGGACGTCCCAATGCAGTGGATGGTATCAAAAACGGAGAAATTCAATTGGTGATTAATACGCCAATGGGGAAACAAGCAAGATATGATGAAGAGTCTATAGGTCAAGCATGTATCCAAAAGGGAATTATGGCGATTACAACGTTGTCTGGTGCAGAAGCAGCGGTTCGTGCGATTCGTTCGGAAAAAGGAGTGTATGTGAAACCCCTCCAAAATTATTTTTAGTTAATAAAAATGTTACAAGCTAACGAGAGTTATATAATCCGATATTGATGAAAGACAAGATATGTCTTATTACCGGCGCCACGGACGGCATTGGGAAGGAAACAGCAAGATGTCTTGGTAAACAGAATGCACAATTAATTCTCGTTGGCCGTAATCCGGAAAAAGGAGAGAAGGTTCGAAAAAAACTCATAGCAAAAACAGGGAATAATCAGATTGAAATATTGACAGCAGACCTATCAAATATGAAAGCGATACGGTATTTAGTGGAAAGGATTTATTCCCGCTATGATAAACTGGATGTGTTAATAAACAATGCCGGTGCCTTTTTTGCACAAAGAGAGGAAACTGATGAGGGCTTTGAAAAAACATTTGCCTTGAACCATCTAAATTATTTTTTACTAACCAAACTTCTTTTGGACTTAATAAAGAAAGGTAAAAACCCTCGTATCATTAATGTAGCATCAGGAACACATATTGGAGCTACCCTTGATTTTGATGATCTGCAGGGGAAAAACGATTATTCTGGCTGGGCGGCTTATAAGCGATCAAAGCTTATGAACATCATGTTTACATATAAATTAGCAGAATTGCTGAAGGATACACCAATTACAGCAAACGCCCTGCACCCCGGCTTTGTAAGAACACGTTTTGGAGATAATAATACTGGGATGATAGGAATAGGGCTGAATCTGGCAAAAAAGATTGGTGCTATTTCAATTAAAAAAGGAGCAGCAACCAGCGTATTTCTGGCAACTTCTCCAATGGTAAAAGGTGTTAGTGGGAAGTATTTTGTGAAATGTAAACAAGAAAAAAGCTCAGCAGCATCGTACAATAAAAGTGATATTGATCGGCTGTGGAGAACCACGGATGGATGCCTTTCATCTCTTTCGTAGAACGAATCAAATGAATTTGAATTTATAATTATGGGAACACGGTGTAAACGGATTGCCTTTCATACGCTAGGATGTAAGCTAAACTTCTCTGAAACCGCTACAATTTCCCGTGATTTTACTGATCACGGATTTGAAAAAGTGGATTACAAAAATAAAGCAGATATATATGTCTTGAATACATGTTCGGTTACGGAAAATGCTGACAAGGAAGCAAGAAAATTAATTCGACAGGCCAAGCGAAAAAATCCCAACTCTTCCCTGGCTATAATCGGCTGTTATGCACAGTTGAAACCCAAAGACATTGCTAATATTGAAGGTGTTGACCTTGTACTGGGGTCGGAAGAAAAATTTAATGTATTAAATCACCTGTCTTCTCAGGAAACCAATGGATTGACAAAGGTAATTCATTCTGATATTGATCATGTTCATGCATTTACGCCTTCATATTCATCTGAAGAGCGAACGCGATCATTTTTAAAAATTCAGGACGGCTGTGATTATTCCTGTTCATTCTGCACAGTTCCTTTAGCTCGAGGTGAAAACAGAAGTGATTCCATCGCAAATACTATAAAAAAGGCACGCGAAGTCGCCGAGACAAACGCGAAGGAGATTGTACTTACAGGCGTGAATATTGGAGAATTTGGAAAAGGGAGCAAAGAGACTTTTTATGATCTTATCCAGCAATTAGACACATTAGAAGGAATAGACAGAATTCGAATTTCATCTATCGAACCGAATTTATTGACAGATCAAATCATCGAATTCTGTGCTCAATCTGAAAAATTCATGCCCCATTTTCACGTGCCTTTACAATCCGGCTCTAATAAGATTTTAAAGAAAATGAAACGACGGTATGAACGGGAGTATTATGAAGATCGTGTTAAAAAAATTAAATCGGATATTCCTGATGTATGCATTGGTGCAGATGTGATTGTGGGCTTTCCTGGAGAAACGGAAGGTGATTTTCTTGAAACGTACAATTTCTTGAATGGGATGGATATTTCCTACCTCCATGTGTTTACTTATTCCGTACGCCCCAATACAGGTGCAGTTGAAATGGGCGAAAGAGTTTCCAAAGAGACGAGGGCCGAGCGAAGTAAGATGCTCCATATTTTATCAGACAAAAAGCGAAGATATTTCTATGATCAATTCATCAACAAAAACCGTCCGGTTTTATTTGAAAACATGAAAAACGGAAAGATTGTGGGGCACGCAGATAATTATATCAAGGTTCAAGCAGAGGGGGGAACCAACCTTATAAATACAATCCAGCAAGTGACAATGAAAGAGAATCACACGTCGTTGGTAAGCGGTGTTTTGAATTAAAAATTATTTGTGGTTTTATTTATGCTAATCGGGTATGAAAAGAGGAGCTGGAGAGTGCTGTTTTAGTTAGTTGCATCCAAACCAAGGCGCACTCTCTAAATCTGAAATAAAATACTTTTTATCCTCTTCATCTGAGATAAGATCACCAGATTTTTGTGCTTTTTCTAACCATTTTGCATATTCTTTTTTATTTCCAGCAGCAGCGTTTGCACGTGCTAATGCTTCATAAGAATATGCTAGGTCAAAGTCCTTTAAATCTTGCTCCTTTGTTAGCCTGGCTGTCTCTTGAGCATAAGATAAAGCTTCTTTACCTTTACCTATAACAGCATATACGTGTGACAACATCCACTGTCCTCTTTGTTCATTTACAGGTTCATATTTATGAGATTTCCTCCAGTGATATAATGATGCCTGAGCAAAGTTCACCATACGTGCATCATCTTGTTCATTTCTATCTTCTTTCCGCAATAGATTCCAGGTCTGGATATTCATTTCAATACCCATATAGTGATGCATTTTTTGTTCATCAGTTACTTCGCTCATTTCTTCTCCTGTTAGATTTGAGATGGTTAAAAGAGCAAATATTAATCCGATAATTGAATTATATCTAAGTAAATTGAAATTTACAAACACCTGCTAGAATAAACGTAGGATGATTTATACGGAAAAAGGAACTGGAGAGATGATAACATTTTTCATTTAAGGAATAGGCCCCACGATAAAACCAAATTTTAACTCCTGTCCAAAATCTGGTTTGAATTCATGGAGAATTTCTCCGTCCCGTTTTAAGAATTTCAATTCCCCGCTGATTCCAATTTTCTCTGGTGTGCTGTTTCTGTTCCACCAGTGTATTGAGATGCCGTCTTCCATGTCATCTTTAAAAAGAAATTCATAAAAACCTCTTTTTAGCTCAACAGGGAAATTATATTCTGTGCTGTCCTTGAAGAATCCGCCACTGTAATAAACAGTGCCATTGTTACCGGAAATGGTGAAGGAGTTTTCCCGAGCCCTGTCTCTATTGTTTGTTTTGATCTTCAGGATAAATTCTTCCGGAAAAATCTCAGGCAAGGGAACCGTGGATGTTAAAATATTGTTCAGGGGATTTTCGTCTTTTACTCCATTGGTCTTTTTTATTTTCACTTCAAAAGTTTGAGTTTTTCTTAACCCGTGCCAGTTCGGGATTGGGAGAAAAACCTTTTCTTCTTCCAGAAATTTCAGATGCCCAGACCAGAGATAGACTGATTTTCTCCTGTGTTTAAGGCCATAATGAATCTCCACCTGTTTCAAGTCATAGGCCCCGGCATTTTTTATGATGATTTTTGGGTTGGACAGGGTTGGGTTGAAACGGCTGAATGCGTCTTTTGAGCTGGGAGCAATGATGTCTATAATTTCTGCGTCGTTCATAAAATTTGGCGAACCATATGAGAACAGCTGATGGGAAATCCTGAACTCACCTTCTTTTTCACCACTATCTAGGTAGGGTTCGATTTCATAATCTATGGAAATTGTATCACCAGGTTTAACGAAGGGGGTGAGCTCATATTCATATTCATCCACTTTGGTACCAGGGCACCATCCGGCACGATCAAAGGGCCAGGTACCGCCCTGGGGATAGATCGGGTTGTTCCCGCAGTCTTTCCAGACATTCCAGCGGAATAGTTCCCACCCATTCATATAATAGGTATGTGTTTTACTGTCCCATTCGCAGCAATTACGCGGGCCTGCATGTCCATGTCCGGAGATTACTGCCTTTAGTTTATAACCACGAGCTTCAGGTAGAAGCTGAAGTTTTATCTCTTGTAAAACAATATCATCCGCCAAATCCCCGTATTTGTGATTTCCGTAGGGATAAATATTTTCTACTCTCAAAATATTCCGGGTTGGTGCACCTTTAATGAATAGAAATTTCAGGTCCAGCAATTCCTGATTATTGCCTACAATAATTTCCCGTTCTCCCCTCAGGACAGGAGCATAGTCCGTTATGTCATATGTCCATTCCCATCCAGCTTCCCCACCGAGCCAAAGCCTCTTTCCGTAGGGGGTCACAAAACTTCCCATGCTGAATGTTTCAACTGTATCTCCTTTCGGAACGTTCACAAATATATTCCAGATATAATCCCATTCGCCGCATGGATAGTTATCACCTTTGGTTGTTGAATCACATTTAAGCGTTTGCACCATGATGATTTTTGCCCAGGGGCCATCAGATTCCGGGAATTGGATAATTTTTTTGTATTGTGCATTCCAGCCTTCCGGGCTCCGCGTTTCCCAGGTGATTGGGTGGAGCACCAGCGTATCACCATCAATTAATTCACCAAACAGGCAACCTGAAAAAAGAAAGATAAATAGAGCGGCAAATTTCTTTTTAAGACACCAGAACACTAATTTTCATGTTGTTCAATAGGCGGACAGGTGCACACTAGGTTTCTATCCCCGTGGGCATTGTCAATTCGGCCAACCGCAGGCCAGAATTTTGATTCTTTGGTCCACTTAGTAGGAAAAGCGGCCTGTTCCCGTGTGTAGGGGTGCAACCAATTATCGTCGCAAACATGCTGCGCTATGTGAGGTGCATTTTTCAGTACATTATCTTTGAGATCAACTTTGCCCGATTCCACATCCAAAATCTCTTTTTTAATCTGTATCAGGGCCGAACAAAAGCGATCCATTTCTCCTTTTGATTCGCTTTCTGTAGGTTCGATCATAAGTGTGCCCGGAACTGGAAACGATACGGTGGGTGCATGGAAACCATAATCTATGAGGCGCTTCGCTACATCTTCATTAGTGATTCCGCAGGATTTGCGGAAAGGACGTAAGTCAAGAATAAATTCGTGCCCAACTCTTCCAGTAACACCTGTGTAAAGGATTGTAAAATGTCGGCTCAATTTTTTTGCCATATAATTAGCGTTTAGAATTGCAACCTGGGATGTTTTTTTAATACCGGAATCACCCAAGAGCCGGATAAACGCCCAGGAAATTGGAAGGATGCTGGCACTGCCCAAGGGTGCAGATGAAACTGCGTCAATTCCTTGCTCTCCGCCTGTGGATATGACAGGATGGTCAGGAAGAAAAGGTGCTAAATGTTTTTTCGTAAAGACAGGACCCACCCCTGGCCCTCCGCCGCCATGTGGAATTGCAAAAGTTTTATGTAGATTTATGTGACAAACGTCGGCAATAAAATTTGCTGGTTTACAAAGCTCCATCATTGCGTTTAAATTTGCTCCATCAAGATAAACCTGCCCGCCGTTATTGTGAATAATTTTGCAGATATTCACGATCTGTTCTTCGAAAACACCATGGGTGGATGGATAGGTTACCATAAATGCTGCCAGGTTTTTACTGTTGACTTCCGCTTTTTGCCTGAGATCTTCAACATCTATGTTCCCTTCATCATCACACCGTACCACCACCACGCTCATTCCGGCCATGACAGCACTGGCGGGGTTTGTACCGTGAGCGGAAGTTGGAATCAGGCAAATAGTACGTTGACTGTCATCCCTGGATTTGTGATATGCTGAAATAATTTTCAGACCAGTGAATTCACCTTGTGCACCAGAATTTGGTTGAAAGGAATAATCGCTGAACCCAGTGATGTTACAGAGCCAGTCCCCTAATTCGGTGATCAATTTTCGGTAGCCCCGGGTCTGCTCTTTTGGAGCAAAGGGATGAAGGTCTGAAAATTCCGGCCAGGTAATACCGATCATTTCCGTGGTAGCGTTCAATTTCATGGTGCAGGAGCCAAGCGGTATCATACTGGTAGCGAGGGATAAGTCCTTTTGCTGTAGGCGATAAATGTAGCGGAGCATTTCTGTTTCTGAATGGTAAAGGTTGAAGACCGGGTGTTTAAGGTAGCTGGATGTTCGCCTGAGATTATTTGGGATCCCAAAAGAATCATTATTTTTTTGTTTGGCTCCAAAAAGGTCTAGAAGCGTATTTACATCTTCGTCAGCAACGGTTTCATCCAATGAAATTCCCAATGAACCATCTCCATAATCACACAGGTTGATTTTTTGTTTCTGTGCTTTTTTAAACAAATTATTGTCAGCATTAAACCGGATGGTATCAAAAAATTGGGTGTGATGAATTTTGTATCCTGCCATATCTAACGCTGATCCCACAATGCATGTGTGGCGGTGTATATCCTCTGCTATTTTTCGGATCCCGTCGGGTCCGTGATATATGGCATACATTCCCGACATGACTGCCAATAATACCTGGGCAGTGCAGATATTTGAGGTTGCCCGTTCCCGACGGATATGTTGTTCCCGGGTCTGGAGTGCCATCCGAAAAGCAGGGTTGCCATGGGTATCTTTTGAAAGTCCGATGATACGACCTGGGATTTTTCTTTCAAATATTTTACGTGTAGCAAAAAAAGCTGCGTGTGGACCACCGTATCCCATAGGAATACCAAATCGCTGGCTGGTTCCTACGACTACATCAGCACCCCATTCGCCTGGTGGTTTTAATAAAGCAAGGCTCAGTAAGTCAGCTGCGACAGCAATATAACTCCCAACGTTATGGGCTTGGGTGCACAGGCTGGTATAATCATGAATTTCTCCATCAGTGGCAGGGTATTGAAGTGTCCCCCCAAGTGTTTCATCATCAAACTTGAAATTTTTTGGTCCGGTTATAGTGAGTTCAATGCCAATAGGTTTTGCCCGTGTTTTTAGCACAGCTATAGTTTGAGGGTGGCAGTTGGATGCGACAAAATACTTATTTCTTTTTGGATTGACACGTGCCAGGAAAGCCATGGCTTCCGCAGCGGCAGTACTTTCATCTAAAAGGGAAGCATTGGCAATGTCCATACCGGAGAAGTCACAGATCATGGTTTGAAAATTAAAGAGAGCCTCAAGCCGTCCTTGGGAAATTTCAGCTTGGTATGGTGTGTACTGAGTATACCAACCTGGGTTTTCAAGGATGTTTCGTAGGATGACCGGCGGCGTGTATGTGCCGTAATATCCCATTCCGATGTAAGATCGAAACACTTGATTTTGGCCAGCGATGGAGCGTAGCTCCCTAAGAAGTTTATGTTCGTTTGATACGGCCTTAATTTGGAGGGAATCCATATCCAGAACTGAGGTGGGGATTATTTCACTGATGAGTTCATCCAGGGATGATAATCCACATGATTTCAGCATAGACTGAATTTCTCCTTCAGAAGGACCTAAATGACGATTAATAAAAAGATTGTTTTCTGAGGATTCGTTCATTTCAAATGGTGGTTAGAATTCTAAATAAGTTGTTGTAAAGGATTTATTTCAAAAACAAATTTATGATGGTTGGAGGAATAAAAGTAAGGATTACGCTACAAGAAAATATTTATTTTGCTTAAGGAAGATTTGCTATTTTTGTTCTAAAATAATGATTGTAAATTGATAGGCTAAAAACATTTTTTTATGACACCACTTACTTTAATACAGTCGTTTAAAACAAAAAGGAAGTTTGATCAATGAAAACCGAAATGCCCCGTTTTAAGGACGGGCAAAATGGAAATCCATTAAATGTAGGTGCACCTCGGTTTGGTGCATTTTTTATTTTTATCAATTAGGAATTATATGAACTCAATACAGAATCTGATAGAATTGCAGAAAATAGACTCTCAATTGGCAGAAATTGAAGAATTGCTTGGAGATTTACCAACAAGAGTAACTGACTTGAAAAACAAAGAGGATAGCCTGACTTCTGATTTTGAACGGGGGAAAGCACGCTTAAAAGAAATAGCTTTGGAACAGCACAAGACCGAAATGAACCTAGCTGAGTTTAAGGAGAAGATTGATAAGCTAAAAGATCAACTTTTTTTAGTGACAAACAATAAACAATACGATGCCCTAATGTTAGAAATTGATCATTTAAAAGAAGAATTGGATCGTAGCGAGACAACAGAATTGGAGTTTCTAGAAGAGAAGGATCAGCTTGCAGAACAAGTAAAAAGTCAAGAACAAAGTTTGGAATCACTGAGCAAAGACTTGTCTTCCAAACGAGTCAAGCTGGAGCAGGCATTGGCAGCCTCCAGTTCAGAGAAAAAAGATCTTGAAAGTCGCCGTGAGGAGACAACCAAAGATTTAAGTGCGAGTGTGCTTGCACGGTATAATAGAATACTGTCCGCCCGAAATGGGTTAGCAGTTGTCTCTTTGGAAGGAAAGTCCTGTGGTGGATGTGGCGCTGCGTTACCACCCCAGCTGGTAGCGGAGGTAAAAACACTTGTGACGATACAGAACTGTAGTATTTGCACTCGCTTTCTTTTTTGGGAAAAACCAGAATAGATAATTAATAATTTGAGTCGGTTGAGTGACTGCCCCCACACTTGTGTCGGGGAGGAAAGTCCGAGCACTGCAGGACAGGGTGCCTCCTAACGGGAGGAGTCCGCGAGGGCATGGAAAGTGCAACAGAAAAAAAACCGTCACGACATCTTTGATGTTGGGATAAGGGTGAAAAGGTGGTGTAAGAGACCACCAGTTTCCGTAGCAATGCGGGAAGCTTGTAAACCCCACTCAGTGCAAGATCGAATAGATCTCCAGATGTTGTCCGCATCGTAATGAGAGACGGGTAGATTGCGTAATCCTGGCTGTGAAGCCTGGATCAGATGAATGGTCACTAATTCTGCTTTAGCAGAAAAACAAAACTCGGCTTACAGACCGGCTCATTTTTTAATCAATTAATGAATTGGCGAATTTTAGATCCTGACCCTGAAATTGTTAGCAAGAACATGCAGGAATTTCACTGTACGGAGATTATTGCTAAGACAATGGTTAACCGGGGCATTATTTCCCTTAATGATTCCCACACATTCTTTAATCCTGATCTAAACCAGCTCCATGATCCATTCCTTATGAAGGACATGGGACAGGCCGTGGATCGGATTATTCTAAATATTGATAAACATATACCAATTCTCATTTTTGGAGATTATGATGTGGATGGTACAACTGCTGCTTCTGTTCTTTACCTTGCACTCAACTCACTTGGGGCTGTTGTCTCAACCTACATCCCGAATCGAGATATTGAAGGGCATGGATTATCAATCCAGGGGATTGAACACGCACAAGCTTCTGGCTCTGACTTAATAATTACTTGTGACTGTGGAATAAATGCATTTGAGCAAGTAAATATTTCTAATTCCTTGGGAATTGACGTAATAGTTACGGATCATCATATCCCCGATGATGTGCTTCCGGATGCGTTTGCTGTCTTGAATCCACAAAGGACGGATTGCACCTATCCCTTTGATAGCTTATGTGGAAGTGGTGTGGCATTCAAGCTTGCGTACGCTCTTATGAAAAAGTTGGGAAAAGAATTAGCACCGCTCCTAAATCTTTTGGATATAGTTACTTTGGGTACTGCTGCAGACTTTGTGCCAATACTTGATGAAAACAGGACCCTAGTTCATTATGGTATTGAACAACTGAGCTCTACAACGCACCTGGGGATTCAATCTCTTTTAGACATAGTCGGATTAAAAACTGGTTCTTTGTCTGTCGGACAGTTAGTGTTTAATGTAACTCCAAAGATCAATGCTGCAGGCAGAATGGGAGACGGAAACAGGGCTGTGGAATTGTTGACAACACAAGATTCTGCGCGTGCAAGTGAATTGGCAGAAGAACTTGTTTGTGAAAATAAGAAAAGGAGAAAAATTCAGGATACTGTGCTTGATGATGCCATACGAAAGGTCAATTCCGAGGTAGATATTAAAAATGACAAAGCTATCATTCTTGCCGATCGTGAATGGCATTCCGGTGTCATTGGGATTGTTGCCTCCAAACTCAAGGAAGAATATAATAGACCCATCATTATAATTTCTATTGGTGAAGATGGAATTGGGAAGGGTTCTGCCCGAAGCATAGAAAATTTTGATATGTATGATGCTTTAACAAATACCAGTAGATTTTTAGAGGGATATGGTGGCCATTCGATGGCAGCCGGGTTTACAGTAAAGGAAGAGAATTTGAATAATTTCAGAAAAACATTTTTACACTATTCGAAGGAAAGATTAAAAAAGGCAGAGTTCGTGCAAACAATCGTTCTTGAAGGGGAAATACATCTAAAAGATATTAATAGTCGCTTCATGACATTCCTAAATAAATTAGAACCGTATGGTCCTGGGAATATGAGGCCTAAATTTGTAATTAGAAATGTAATTATTGCTGGAAATCCAAAAGTGATCGGAAACGGAGACCATCTAAAATTCAAGGTACGACAGGGAAAAACAGTTCATGGTGCTATCGGGTTTAATATGTCCCAGCATTACGAAAAGCTTATCAAAGATTGCCCTTTTGATATAGCCTGTTTAGTCGAAATCAATGAATGGCGGGGCCAGGAAAGTATTCAATTAAACGTACGTGATATTAAATTGAGTGGAAAGAGCTATGATTAAAACAAAAATTGCCGGTGTAGGGTATTATGTACCCGATCAGGTTATTACAAACCAAGATTTAGAACAGCAAATGGATACGAGTAATGAGTGGATCGTCAGCCGGAGTGGCATTGAAGAACGGCGTTGGGTCCGTGATGGGATTTGCACATCCGATTTAGCATTTGAAGCATCTAAAAAGGCAATGAAAGCTGCCAAAGTATCATCAAAGGATATTGATTTGGTTATCGTTGGGACCATCACATCGGATTATTTTTTCCCTGGCGTAAGTGCTCAGCTGCAAGATCGTCTTGATTTGCATCATGTAGGAGCTTTTGATGTTAAAGCAGCCTGTTCAGCTTTCATTTATGCCCTGTCCATTGGTGATCAATTCATTCGAACAGGTGTGTGCAGTACTATTCTTATTGTTGGTGCCGAGGTCCAGTCTAAATTTCTAAACATATCCACGGAAGGGAGGGATATGACGGTTTTATTTGGTGATGGATCCGGTGCAGCAATCCTCCAAAAAAGTGATGACGAAAGCGGTGTTCTTTCTACACATTTGCATTGTCAGGGAGCCAATGTAAAAAACCTGTGGATGGAAGCGCCTGGTTCAGCAGAAAATTGTCAAATGACGAACATAAAATTAGAAGAAGGCCGACATTTCCCTCTCATGAACGGCAGAGAGGTATTTCGGAATGCCATTGTGCGGTTTCCAGAAGTGATTCAGGAATCTTTGGATGCCAGTGGGCTGACCCTGGATGACGTCAATTTGATTATCCCACACCAGGCAAACTTGAGAATAAGTCAGGCGGTTGCTAAGCGGCTGGGGGTTGGTATGGATAAAGTGTTTAGCAATATCCATAAATATGGTAATACGACAGCAGCATCCATTCCTATTGCTCTTTGCGAAGCTGTTGAGGAGAAGAAAATTTCAAAGGGGGATGTTGTTGTACTTGCTTCATTCGGTGCTGGGTTTACTTGGGCATCCGCTGCGATCCGTTGGTAAATTAGTATAAGCATGACGGGGAAAAAGGAAGAATTATGAATACGTTATTTTTTACAGATGAACATGTAATGCTTCAAGACATGGTTCGGGACTTTGCCAAAAATGAAGTGGAACCGCTGGCAAGGGAGATGGATGCAACTGGAGAGTTTCCCCACGATTTAGTAAGGCAAATGGGAGACCTTGGATTAATGGGAATACCGGTTTCTGAAAAATATGGCGGGGCCGGAATGGACACAGTTGCTTATGCATCAGCTGTGATGGAATTAGCAAAGGTCGATGCTTCACTTGCCATTACCATGGCAGCACATACATCCTTAGGGACTGTTCCGATTGTTCTTACTGGAACGGAAGAACAAAAACAAAAATGGGTGCCTCTTCTGGCATCCGGGAAAATACTGGGGGCATTTGGATTGACGGAACCTGAAGCAGGCAGCGATGCTGGTTCCACCCGTACTGCTGCGGTGAAAGATGGTGATCATTATGTTGTGAATGGGAGTAAAATTTTTATTACGAATGCAGGTGAGGCGGGCGTACTAAGCTTTACAACCCAGATTATTGAAGAAGGAATTAAGAAAGGCATTGGTGCATTTACAGTTCCAACAGACATTCCTGGCTTAAAAATTGGACCGAAAGAAAAGAAAATGGGTTGGCGTGCAAGCGACACGAGACAATTATTTTTTGAGGACATGAAAGTGCCCGCGGAGAATATGTTGGGAAATCCTAAAGAGGGATTTAAGACGTTTTTAAAAACATTAACAGGTGGCCGAATTTCAGTGGGTGCACTTGCTGTTGGAACGGCGGAAGGTGCATACAAAAAAGCCCTCGAATATTCTACTGAAAGGAAAGCATTTGGACAAGAGATTTATAAATTTCAACCCGTTGGATTTAAATTAGCTGATATGGCAACCAGAATCGAAGCAGCAAAATTACTGGTGTTTCATGCTGCATGGATGAAAGACCAGGGGAAAGACGTCATCAAAGAAGCTGCTATGGCAAAACTTTTTGCAAGTGAAGTTGCAATGGATGTTACAACAGAAGCTATCCAGATTTATGGTGGGTATGGGTATGTTGCTGAATATGACGTTGAGCGGTTTTTCAGGGATGCAAAGGTATTAGAGATAGGAGAAGGCACAAGTGAAGTACAACGATTGGTTATATCACGCAAAATAATTAAAGATATCTTGAAAAAATGATGCAAGAAATAAGAAAGGGAACTTTTTTACAGAAATCGGTGAATATATTCTATAGACACTGGATACAAGTGAGCATTTTAGCAGTCCTTGTTTTGGGTGGGTCCTTTTTTTTCCCTGGGGGAAAGTCACTCCAATTATCTTATAAATTGAATGATATTACCAGGAAGCCAATTATTGCACCATTTACATTTCCGATTTTGAAAACAGAAGAAAAATTACAGGATGACCTAAGTGTAGCGATTAACTCTGAACCATTCGTTTTTATCCGGAAGCAGGAGATCGTAGATAATAGGAGTGACAAAACACATGGTTTCTTTCAGATAATTAATGAAATTCATGAAGCAGAAAAACAGGTAATACAGTCTAAGGATTTAGTATACCGGTATCGGTATGAACCTCAGCATAAAACAGCAAAAGCTGATTATATAGCCGACAGTACAGCTTTTTCTATCCTGACTGAGAAATTGCATAGTCACTATTCTTCATTTCCATTAGAAACGGATTTATGGAAATCCTTTATTTCCCTTCCATCCCCTGAAAACGAGACATATCCCCTGACTAAATTTGAAGAAGATGTTATGCAGATTTGTAGAAACCGCTGGGCTGAAGGAATTTATGATATCAGAAAAAATGAAATAGTCAGCAACGAGGTAATGGTTCACCAGGGGGATATTCCTGCATTGTATCAACCCGGTGATTTTATTGACCTGGAAGAAGCATGGACGAAGGCAAAGGTAGAGATAACCAATTTATATTCTGACGAAAACGATTTTCATAAAACTCTCGGGTATGATTTGATAGTTGAGTTTATGAAACCAAATTTGATTTATGATAAGGAAACAACCGAACGCCGCCAAACTGCCCGGCTGAACAGGGTCCCAAGATATCAGGGCACTGTGTTAAAGGACGAACGAATTGTAGATGTGAATACACGAATAAATGAGGATATTCTCCAAAAATTGAATTCTCTCTCCACGGCAATTGTAAAAAAAGAAGGAGCACAGAGCGGATGGGAGGCTCTAACTGTTTATCTTGGGAGAATAATTATCATCGCGGTGGTTATTTCATTTTTTTTCACGTTTTTATTTATATATAGAACCCCCATATTTGATGACTGGAAAATGGTGCTGCTTATAGCGCTGATATTTTTTACAGAGATGGGTTTATCGTATGTGTTTGGAATAAAGCTGAATATTTCTCCGTATCTCATCCCTATTACCGTTGCTGCCATGTCTCTTACGATTTTATTCGACGCCAGGATTGGATTTATGGGTACGACATCAATGGTGATTTTGACAGGAATTATGATTGGAAACAATCTTGATTTTATCGTGGTTGCCCTGTTTACGTCGGGCGTAGCAATGTACAATGTTCGGCAGCTTCGGAATCGAAGTCAGGTATTTACAACTATATTTGCATTGATCGCTGCAAGTATAATTGTAGCAATCGGCATTGGTTTTTTTAAAGATAATTCGTGGGTGTCTATTCGCTCAGATATTTTTTACCTCATCATCATAAGTATTCTTGCCCCTATTGTTACTTATGGACTTATCGGATTATTAGAAGGGGCATTTAAAATCACGACAGATCTAACACTGTTGGAATTGCTTGATTTCGATCACCCATTGCTTAAGCGTCTTTTACAAAATGCAAATGGAACATTTAATCATAGTATTGTAGTTGGGAACCTTGCTGAAGCATGTGCAAATGCAATTGGGGCGCGGTCCCTCCTGGCACGAGTTGGTGCATATTATCATGATATTGGGAAATTGGCTCGTCCGGAATATTTTATTGAAAACCAGTATTCCGGTACAAACAAGCACGACAGTCTTCCGCCAGCCATGAGCGCTAAAATAATTAGGAATCATGTAAAAGAAGGTTCACAGCTAGCAAAAGAATATGGTCTCCCCAAAATTATTCGGGATTTTATTCCAATGCATCATGGTACTACCCGGGTGGAATATTTTTACCGCAGAGCACTGGAAATTGCTGAAGATTCTACTGAAGTTGACGAAAATTCATTCAGATATCCTGGGCCGAAGCCGGACACAAAGGAGACAGGTATCCTGATGATTTGTGAAGCTGTTGAAGCCGCTGTGCGATCCATTAAAAACCCAGATATAATGAAAATTGAAGCTATGATAGATAAAATAATTAAGGGTCGTGTTGATGATGAACAATTGGACGAGTGTCCCCTAACTTTGGATGAGCTAACAAAGATTAAGGGAAAAGTAGATGGGACGAGGGGAATGCTACCAGTTTTGCGGGGAATTTACCATATTCGTATAGAATACCCAGATGATCCAAAAGAGGCGGCAGAAGGACAGTCTCATTAATGATAAAAATCCAGATAGAAAAGGATTCGGTATTGGATCAGCCAAATGATGATGCATGTTGTAAAATTTTAAAAACTGTATTAAAAAATCAAGGCAATGATGATGGAACAATCACAGTCATTTTAGGTCAAGATGAACTTTTGCGCAGTTTAAAAAAGCAATTCTTCAAGAAAGACAAATATACAGATGTGATTGCATTTCGGTTAAACGATTATAAGGAAAAAGTTGTTGAAGGAGAAGTGTATATCAGTCTCCCCCGAGCACGGGAGAATGCGAAGACTTTTGGTGAACCATTCGAAAGAGAAATTTCTAGGCTGCTTATCCATGGAGTGCTCCATTTGTTGGGATACGAGGATGATACAAAAAAGTCTAAAATGGTAATGACTTCGCTTGAGAATAAGTATTTAAAAATGGTTCAATGGGAAAAATTATTCACAAAGGAAAGTAAGATCCCCATTCACGAACAATGACAGAGATTAATCAACACAAATCAACTGGGGATTCCCTTTCTCAATTAATAGAAATTGTAGAAAAATTAAGGGCACCAGGTGGATGTCCTTGGGACAGAGACCAGACGCAGGTTTCCCTTCTTCCCTATTTTCTAGAAGAAATCTATGAAGTGATTGAAAGCGTGGAAGAAGGGAACATGGAACTGCTGAAAGAAGAACTTGGGGACATATTGCTGCACGTGGTGTTTCAGGCCTCCATAGGAAAAGAGAATGAGGATTTTACTCTTCAGGACTCATTGAATTATGTGAACGAAAAACTTATTCGGCGGCATCCTCACGTGTTCGCGGATGCAAAAGCAGAGGGCCCTTTTCATGCCAAGCAAAACTGGGAAGCGGCGAAGCATGATGAAAAGAAAAGGGAGTCCCGTTTGGATGGTGTCCCGGGTACCCTGCCTGCGTTGACACGATCGCAGCGACTACAGGAAAAAGCCAGTTATGCCGGCTTTGATTGGAAAAAAGTGGAACAGGTGTGGGAAAAGGTCCACGAAGAAATTGGGGAATTGAAGGAGGCAGAGGAAAAAGGAATTACAGAGCAAATTGAAGAGGAACTCGGCGACACCCTGTTTTCTATTGTAAACCTGTCCCGGTTCTTAGGAATTTCCGCTGAAACTGCTCTAAGAAAAACCAATCGGAAATTCACTTCCCGTTTTGCCAAGGTGGAAGAAGAATTAAAAAAAAGGGGTAAAACGGTGGAAGATTCATCTTTAGAAGAAATGGACGAAATCTGGAATGCGGTGAAAAATAACGATGATTAATAAAATAGAAGGACATCAAACGGGCTCATAACCCGATGTGTAATTTTTTGTTTGTGGAATGATGGGTAGATTTGAGTGATGAATCACTATCTTTCGCTATTATTTCTAAGCTGTACTCAATCTGATCATCCAGATTTATTATTAAATAAGTTAAAAATCAATAAATCGGATTATGATGAATATTTGATTAATCGATCAGATGGTTTTCACAGATTGAGTGGTATCAATGAAAAAGACTCAACCTATGGGATCATCACGGTGCATGGCTATTATCCAACAGATTGGCAAACAAAAGGCTTTGAATGGGTTAACCCGCTGATGGCATTATCCCGTCGGGAGATTCCGGTTTGGTTTTTCAGGTATGATTGGACTGGATGTCCGGAGAATTCCGCGGGTTATTTATATCGTCAAACTGAGATGTTAATTGAAAACAATCCGCATTTAGATTCATTATGGATTATAGGTCATAGTATAGGTGGCTTGATAACATCTTTATTTGCTGAGAATTGGGACCATGATTTTCCAATTACCATTCATAGCATTGCAGCCCCTTTGGCAGGGATGGATCGTCAGATGTATGGCTGTGAAAAAATTCAAAGAAAAGAGTATAAGATCAGCAGTACTGTAAACTATACTCAGTGGAGAACTGTTCATAGCCAGGATGGAGCTTTCCGAAAGTTAACAGTTGACCCTCAAGAAGTTTCTATTGAGAGTGGTAAAAGTATCTTGCTTCCTGAAGAATGGAATAATATCCGCTTAGGTCACAACAGATCTATTCAGTGGGTATGTGAAAATTTTTAACAATACAAATTTCACACTGTAACTTATTATTCAATTATGTCTGTATTTAGTTCGCCACCACCAAATTATTCAGTAGAGGATGTAATGTTATTGATCAAAGTGCACTATGGAATTAAAGTCCAGACAACGGTTCTTAACAGTGAACGAGATCAGAACTTTCTTTGTAACGCAGGTGAAAAAAAATATGTATTGAAGATCTCCAATCCAGATGAAGATAGATCTGTCCTAGAGATGCAAAATGCATGTGTGCAATACATTAAAGAATATGATCCGTCACTGCAAGTGCCATTAGCTTTTAAAGAGGTCAAAACGATTGAAAATGAAGGGACATCGTTTTTTGTCAGACTAGTAGATTACTTACCGGGACAATTATTAATAGATGTTGTTCATCATAACGATCTGCTTTATGAATTGGGATCCTTCCTTGGAAGATTAAGAACCGCCATGAATGGTTTTGATCACCCTGCAGGACATCGCGATTTTCCCTGGGATGTGGCATATATAGATTTCATCAAAGAACA
>MPLX02080032.1_pt1 | contig 37202 bp, 34 predicted proteins | sample 1617341 | NCBI WGS metagenome assembly MPLX02 (sample SAMN05944804, study PRJNA350692) | marine metagenome | biome: marine; feature: ODZ; material: water; isolation source: 120 m water sample filtered on 0.2 um supor filter | place: Pacific Ocean | collected 2012-04-08 | depth 120m m | reverse complement strand
CCCGTATCGAGGTCTACCCCGGCACCGAGCACGGTTTTGCCTTCCCGCAGCGCCCCGTCTACAACAAGCTGGCGGGCGAGCGTCACTGGCAGCGTATGCTGGCGCTGTTCGATCGCCGGCTACACGGCTGAAGGTTTACCGAAGATTGACGACAGGTTGTAAAGCTCTGCGCAAGGCCTCGACGAGAAGAAAATGTCGACGAGGGCGGCGTCAATCTCGGCCGATTCCATCGATCCGACTCCAATTCAGCCCAGCATGCTCTAGCATAGCCGCTCACTGGCAGAGCTCGCGAGGACGCAATGATCCCCAACCGTTACCCCACCCTCGACTTCGGTCTCAGCGAGACCGTGAACATGCTGCGCGAGTCGGTAGCCGATTTCACGGCTGAGGAGATTGCGCCACGGGCAGCGGCGATCGATGAGAGCAACGACTTTCCCAGCGATCTCTGGCGCAAGCTGGGCGATCTCGGCCTGCTCGGCATTACCGCCGATGAGGACTATGGCGGCACCGGCATGGGCTATCTCGAGCAAGTGGTGGCGATCGAGGAAGTGAGCCGTGGCTCGGCCTCCATCGGCTTATCCTATGGTGCCCACGCCAATCTTTGCGTCAATCAGATCAATCGCAACGCCACGCCAGAGCAGAAAGCGCGCTACCTGCCCAAGCTCATCTCGGGCGAGCATATCGGCGCGCTGGCCATGAGCGAGCCCAGCGCCGGCTCGGACGTTGTCGGCATGAAGCTGCGCGCCGAGAAACGCGGCGAACGCTACATTCTCAACGGCAGCAAGATGTGGATCACCAACGGCCCCGACGCCGATACCGTGGTGGTCTACGCCAAGACCGACCCGGAAGCGGGCAGCCACGGTATCACTGCCTTCCTTATTGAGAAGGGCTTTCCCGGCTTTTCCACGGCCCAGAAGCTCGACAAACTCGGCATGCGCGGCTCCAACACCGGCGAGCTGGTGTTCGAGAACTGCGAAGTACCCGAGGAGAACGTGCTCGGCGAGGTCGGCGGCGGCGTCGGGGTGCTCATGAGCGGCCTCGACTACGAGCGCACGGTGCTAGCCGGCGGGCCGCTCGGCATCATGCAGGCCTGCATGGACATCGTCGTGCCCTATGTGCACCAGCGCGAGCAGTTCGGTCGGCCGATCGGCACTTTCCAACTCATGCAGGGCAAGCTCGCCGACATGTACACCACCATGAATGCATGCAAGGCTTACGCCTATGTCGTCGCCAAGGCCTGCGACCGCGGCGAGACCACGCGCAAGGATGCCGCTGGCGTGATTCTCTATACGTCCGAGAAGGCGACCTGGATGGCACTCGAAGCGATACAGGCACTGGGCGGCACCGGCTATATCAACGAAAGCCCCACGGGGCGCCTACTGCGCGATGCCAAACTCTACGAGATCGGCGCCGGGACGAGCGAAATCCGCCGCATGCTCATCGGCCGGGAGCTTTTCGAGGATACCGCTTAGCTATTAGCGACAGTGACCTATTAATTTGGGCATGATTGACGCTGACGGACCGGCCATCCAGTCTACGACTGTGCGGCCGGATAGCCTCTCTCTATACTGACAAACGCTGAGACGAAATTCCACATCGTCAAAACCCACATCTCGAAACACATGGCGATAGGCGTTGATATAGGTTGTTTAGGCTGCGAGCGAAGGCCGCAACACCATCTTGTTGCGGGCCACCGATGAAGCTCGTGCGGGTGATCGAAAGCACCAGCCTGTTGTGTGGTTGGCTGGCAGCAGCAGCCTTCTTTACCCTCGGACTGATTGTCGGCTACGAGGTTTTCATGCGGTACCTTTTCCTGGCGCCGACGCGTTGGGTAGAAGAGGTCGCGCGCCTGCTCCAGATCTATGCCGTCTTTCTAGCTGCGGCCTGGCTGGTGGCGCGACGCGAGCATATTCGCATCACCGTGCTCGCCGCCGCCCTGCCGCCGCGCCCGCGCCTTTGGCTGGCGCGCCTAGCTTTGGCCGTGGTTGCGCTGATCGCCAGCGCCGGCGCCTGGCATGCCGGTACCCTACTACGCTTCTCGGTGGAGATGGAGCAGTTCACCGATTCGACCGTCGGCCTGCCCATGTGGCTGCTTCAGGCGCCAGTGGTCGCCGGCCTCGGCCTCGCCAGCCTGCAGGCGCTCGCCACTCTGTGGCGCAGCTTCCTCGAGCCTGAGCGCCTCGTCGAAGCAGCGGATCCCGCGAGCGTATGACGCCATGGAAGCGCTGCTCGTTTTTCTCGCTCTCTTCGCGGTACTGCTGATCGGCGTCGATATAGCCTTCGCCCTCGCGGGTCTCGGCCTAGCCTTGCTGCTGATCGGTGGCTTTTCGCCGCTGATTATGCCCCAAACCATGATGGCTAGCATGGACAACTTCATCCTGCTAGCGGTGCCATTATTCATCCTGATGTCGAATGTTCTGTTGCGCGGTGGCGCTGGCGACGACCTCTTTGCCGCGGTGCAGAGCTGGGTCGGGCACTGGCCTGGCGGGCTCGCGGTGGCAACCATTCTCTCATGCGCCCTTTTCGCCGCTATCTCCGGCTCCTCGGTGGCAACTGCGGCGACCGTCGGCACGGTAGCCATTCCGGCCATGGCGGCGCGTGGCTACGACCGCCGCTTCACCTATGGTCTGCTAGCGGCGGGTGGGACGCTCGGCATTCTCATCCCGCCGTCGATCCCGATGATTGTCTATGGCGTGGTGATGTCGGAATCGATCGTCGATCTGTTCCGCGCCGGCGTCGTTCCCGGCCTTATGCTTACGGCCCTATTCGTGGCTTATTCCGTGCTGCAGGCGCGCTTTGGCGGTGCCTGCCAGCCCGAGCCGCGGGCCGATTGGCAAACCCGGCGTACCGCTAGCTTACGCGCGGCACCAACGCTAGCGCTGGCCCTAGTCATCGTGTTCGGCATCTATTTTGGTGCCTTCACGCCGACCGAGGCAGCTGGCGTCGGCTTCCTGCTGGCAGCGGCCATCACCCTCGGCTGGCGGCGTAGCCTACTCCCGGCCGATCTGCTGCCGATCGCGCTCGAATCAGCGCGCACCTCTGCCATGATCTTGTTCATCGTCGCCGCCGCCAGCGTCTTCGGTAAGGCGCTGACGCTCTACCGCATCCCGCAGGAGGTCACAACGCTGGTGGTAGGCAACATCGCCTCGCCCGAGCTGTTCATAGCCGTCACCTGCGTCCTGCTGCTGGCCATGGGCTGCGTACTGGAAGCGCTTTCCATGATGCTGCTCGTGGTGCCCGTGGTGCAGCCGGCTCTATCTGACCTCGGCGTCGATCCGATCTGGTTCGGCGTCATCTTCACCATGATGATCGAATGTGCTCTGATCACGCCGCCGGTAGGACTTAATCTCTTCGTTATCCGTGCCGTTGCCAGCCAGTCGCTCGGCGCCGGAGAAACAGCTACGGTCGGCGATGTCGTTCGCGGGACACTACCCTTTGTCTTGCTTATCCTATTCGCAGTCGTCTTATTGATTGTCTGGCCCTCGATTATTCTAGCCGTTATCCACTAAGGAGACACACATGTTCGCCGCTCCGCCAGTTATCGAGACCCGCGTCTTCAGCCGTATGCCCGAGCGCTTCCGTAAGCCCAATACGCGTAACGAGTGGACCGATATCATGTTGCTCGGCGGTACGGCGGACTGTTTTCTCGAAGGCCCATCCTTCGATGCCGACGGCAATCTGTGGCTAGTTGACATTCCCTTTGGCCGTATCTTCCGCGTCTCGCCAGATGGTGAATGGACCTGTGCAGCCGACTATGATGGCGAGCCAAACGGTCTCAAGCTCCATGCCGACGGGCGGATCTTTATCGCCGATCACAAGCAGGGAATCCTGCAACTCGACCCGGCCACAGGCGCTGTCAACCCAGCACTCGACCGGCCACGGCTCGAACGCTTCAAGGGCTGCAACGATCTTTTCTTCGGCGCCGACGGCACACTCTATTTCACCGACCAGGGGCAGACCGGTCTGCATGACGCCAGCGGGCGTCTTTACCGCTTGCGCACAGACGGCGGCCTTGATCGCGTACTGGAAGGAATTCCGAGCCCGAACGGCCTAGTAACCAATCTCGACGAAAAAATTCTCTATCTCGCTGTGACCCGTGACAACGCGGTCTGGCGCGTGCCCATGTTGCCGGGCGGCGAGGTTACCAAGGTTGGGGTCTTCGTGCAGATGTCGGGCGGCCTTGCCGGCCCCGACGGCATGGCGCTTGATGTCGCCGGCAATCTGGCAGTGGCCCATGCGGGGCTGGGAACGGTGTGGCTGTTCAGCCCTCTTGGAGAGCCGGTCGCACGGGTGCGCAGCTGCGCCGGCGTCATGACCACCAATGTCGCCTATGGCGGATCCGACAACAAAAGCCTTTACATCACCGAATCCGAAAGCGGCAGCATACTCGTTGCCGAGATGCCAGAGCCCGGCCGCAAGATGTACGGTTGAGGCCGAGCCGGAAGCGCCGCAACAAGTCTAACGCGCGTCGAGGAAATCCAGCACCGCCTGGGCGGCAGCGGTGCCGTGGCTCAACACCACACCATGGCGGGCACGGGAGAACAGCATCAACTCAGCGCCGGGCACCAGAGAATGAGTATCGGCGAGCGTTAGCGGCGACAGGAAGGGGCTCGAATCGCCGGCAATCATGAGTGTGGGCGTGTCGATACGTCCCAGCTCATCAGAGAGATCGACCTCGGCCAGCATGTCGCCCTGGCCGAGCACCACATCGCGATTGCAGGCTGACTGAACGGCGTGGAACCAGTTCCATTCGCGTTCGCTTATGCCACCAGGGAAGAAGCGCCGACCCATCATGGTTTTGGACCAGGCGACCATGCCATCGTTTTCGATCTGCTGGCGCCAAGCAAGCAGCCCCGAGACAGCACCGCCTTTGTGCGGCGCGGTGCACGAGGTGAGGCTCAAGAGAGCCTCGCCGTGGTGGATGGCAAGGTAATAGCCGAGCGCGCCTCCCATCGATTCACCGACGTAATGGAACTGCTCGGTCCCAGCTGCTTTAGCCACGGCCAGGGTATCGGCGGCAAGACCCGGTATCGACCAGTCGTAGCCGACACCGGCGCTTGCCGAACGGCCATAGCCGCGCACGTCGAAGCGCACCAGGCGGAAGCGCCGCGACAGGACAGGCCACCACTTGCACCATATGCGGTGATCTATACCGACGCCATGGTGAAACAGAACCGTCTCGGGTGACTCCACCCATGGCGGGTTCAGATCGATAATGTCATACCAAATATCACCGTTGGCGGTTTGCAGCATGCTCATGCGCTGGCTCTCCCTGAAAGCTATCGACCACCTTTGGTATAGGCGGAAGTGGCATGCCTTGGCGAGCCCGCTATGATAGCGCTCCCCGCAACCCTGCCCAGACTGCCATGCCCCGCTCGCCCCGCCCCAAGGATGCCGCCACGCTTATACTGCTGCGTCACAGCCATGGCGCAGCGGAAGTGCTGCTGGGCCAACGTAACGCCAGACACGCCTTCATGCCCAACCGCTATGTCTTTCCCGGCGGGCGCGTCGACGCCTATGACCACCGGGTACGCGTCGCCAGCGAGTTGAGGCCCGAGGTGCGCGACCGCCTTGAACGCGCGACAACGCCGGCACGGGCGCATGCGCTAGCCGTAGCCGCGGTGCGCGAGACCTGGGAGGAGACCGGACTGCTTCTGGCCCAACCCCTGCCTTACGGCATGTCCTCAACCAAGCGGGCGCCGTGGGACGCTTTCACCGAGCGCGGCTTAGCGCCCGCATTGGATTGCCTTGACTACATCTATCGGGCGGTGACACCGCCGGGGCGGCCACGACGTTTCAATGCGCGGTTCTTCTTGGCAGATGCAGCCAATGTCAGCGGCGAGTTGGCCGGCGACGGGGAGTTGCTGGATTTGCGCTGGGTGGCGCTTGACGAAGCGCTTTAGCTGCCCATCCCCCAGGTCACCCATCTGGTTCTCGAGGAAGTGCGGCGCATCATGGACACACGGCCTGATACGCCCAAAAACCGGCCGTTGCCGCGCTTTCAGACGGTCAACGGCCGCTTCGTCTTCGATCACGAATAGGCGCTATCCGCTCTCAACCCGTCCGGCCTTGACCTCGGTGCCGGCGGGCATATCCTCGCCCGCCACCAGCCAAAATCTATCGCCGCCGCACGCCCGGCCACGGCCGTTGCTGATCGGCTCCGCCAGGGTATAGATACGGTCGATATACTAGTCAGTGCGGCGGTTGAGGTCGGGACGGTCGTTCTCCACGTAATCGGGCCGCCAGGACTTTCGCCCTACACAAATACTGACGATCGACAGTGCTGAAAACACGAGCATCTGATACCGCCAATCGAACTCGGGCATGGCCAGCAGCAGAAGCCCGGTAACGCCAGCCGAGACGCCAAACCAGAGGAACAGAGTTCCTGGTAGTAGGGCCCCGATAATCATGAAGGTGACGCCGGCGATCCACCAATGCCAATACTGAACCTCGGTGAAGAAGGCGGGATCCATTTCCATGGCTTAGGCTTCCCGATTCCAGGGCCCGTCGCCACCGCGCGTGACCCCAACCTGCTTGCCAAGCTCAGCGACACCGGCCACCGCTCCCATCACGTCTAAAGCCTTGAGCGGCATCAGCATGACCCTTTCGTTATTGGCATTCCCAATCGCTTCCAGGGCCAAGTCGCCGTTCTCAACGGATCCACACTTGCGGTTTATGCGGAAAAGGCAACCGCCACCACCGTTGCCACTGCTACAGGCCGTGTTTGCATGGTCCCGTCCACTACCAAATTTCGAATAATCTTTTCACTCGATGGCAGAATGGTCAAATAAACGCCGATATCGCGTTTTAGAGACGGAGGGAAAACATGGTCAAGATCGCAACTTTTGAGACTAACCTTTACCGTATTCCGTTGCCGACACCCGTGCGAGGTGCCAGCACGGGCATCATGAGCGACTTCGACATGGTCATGGTTCGTCTAACCGATGACGATGGCGTCGAAGGCACAGGCTATACCGCCGTGATGCTGGGGCAAGGGGCATCCATCGCCACCATGATCGACACGGTTTACGGCGACATCGTCCGTGAAGGCGATCCGCGCGCGATTGAAGGACTTTGGGCCAAGATGTGGAAGCGCCAGCACTATGCTGGACGCGGCGCGCCGGCCAGCTTTGCCATCGCGGCGATCGACACGGCGCTTTGGGACTTGCGCGCCCGCGCTTTCGACGAGCCTCTCTGGCGCCTGCTCGGCGGCCACGATCCTGCGGTGCGCGCTTATGCCGGCAATATCGACCTCAATTTCCCGCTGGAGAAGGCCGTCGAAGGTGCCTGCCGCAGCGAAGCGGCAGGATTCCGGTCGATCAAGACGCGCCTGGGCAAGCCGACCTTGAAAGAGGACTTGGCGCGCATCACCGCCGTCCGCGAAGCGCTCGACCCTGACACGGAACTCATGGCGGATGCCAACGAGGCCTGGCGGCCGGACCAAGCGTTGCGGGCCTTGCGGGCACTACGCCCCTTGGATCTGGTATGGGTGGAGGAGCCTATCACCCCTGACGATTTTTCCGGCTATGCGCATTTGCGCGCCCATGGCGGTGTGCCGCTGTCGGCCGGCGAGAACTTGCACACACTCGCCGAGTTTGCCCAACTCATCGGCGCCCGCGGCATCGACTTTCCCGAGCCCGACCTGACCACCTGCGGCGGCATCACCCCGTGGATGAAGGTCGCGCATCTGGCCGAGGCGAATGCCCTGCCGGTAACCTCCCACGGCGCCCACGATATTCACGTGCACCTGCTCGCGGCAGTGCCCAACGCGGCCTATCTGGAAGTGCACGGCTTTGGCCTCGACGCCTATATGGCCGATCCGCTGGAGATGCGCGATGGGCTGGCGATCGCGCCCGAACGTCCGGGACACGGCATCACCTGGAATTGGGGCGCACTGTCTGCCCACCGGGTGTGACTCGCTATCAGATAGCTTCCGCTGTGAAGGCGAGCTTGTCTCCCGCAGTCAGCGCACGGTGCAAGAAAATAGCGTATTTTTCGGTTTTCAACACCTCAGCCAGGCTCTCGGTCCTGGTCCGATCGGTGCTGGGCACAGGGAACTCGTGTTCAGCGAGGCCGTCGCGGAGTTGTAGTCGGCCGCCCAAGCCGCAACATTGCCGCGTAGGGTGTGTCGGCGAAGGCCGGCACGCCAAGTTCGGCAAGTGCACCGACCAGCGCGATTGTGCGGCTACCCTAGCCGCCAGCAATGAAAAAAACAGCTTCACCCGGCGCGACGGTCGTTACGCCCATGGTCGGGCGGGTCGCAAAAAATACGATCCGGGTCGAGCTGCCCGAAATCACTGATCCCCGCCTGGCCCATGACCACGTCAATCTCACCACGCAGGATGTCTATGGCGTGCGTCGCGCCCGCCAAGCCGCCGACCGTCACGCCGTAGAGTGTCGAGCGCCCGAGGAAGACGAACTCGGCGCCGAGGCAGAGCGCAGTCAACACGTCCGAGCCGCGCCGGATACCACTGTCAAACATCACCGTCATACGCTCGCCGACTGCCGCCTTAATGGCAGGCAGTACGTCGAGCGGTGACGGCGCCCGGTCGAGCTGACGGGCGCCGTGATTGGAGACGATGATACCGTCCACGCCCATATCCGCAGCCCGCACAGCATCAGTCGTGCTCATGATTCCCTTGAGCACCAAAAAGTCGGGCCAGAGATTGCGAAAATTCTCGACATCGCGCCAGGTTATCGGCGCCGGCGTCTGCGTGGCGACCAGGTCTGCGACCTGATCAGATGTCGGATCGTCACCCGCATAAGCCGCCCAGTTGGCAAAGGTCGGTTTGCCGTTTTTGAGATAGCCGGCCAGCCAGTGGGGATGGCGCAGCGCCTCGATCTTGGTGGCAAGTGATAGCTTCAAGGGCCGCGAGAAGCCGTTGCGCCGGTTGCGCTCACGTTTCGCATGGATCGGCACGTCAACGGTGAAGACCAACGTCTTCAGACCGGCCTCGTGAACGCGGCGAATCATATCTTCCGATATCGCCTTGTCGCGTGCCGCATAGAGTTGGTACCAGCCGTGATCGGGCGCCAGCTTGCCCAAATCCTCAATCGAGCCCGTGCTCGCGCCCGACAGGATGAAGGGAATGTTCGCCTCGCGCGCGGCTTGGGCCAACATCATATCCGCGCCAGGGCGAAACAACGCCGCGAGCCCGGTCGGCGCGATGCCGAACGGCGACGCATAGTCATGCCCGAACAGCCGCGCCGTCTGATTGCGCGTGGCGATATCAACCAGATACTGCGGGATCAGCCGGTGCCGGCGAAACGCCGCCTGATTATGGTTGAGGCCGTCCTCGTCATCGACGCCACCCTCGATGTAGTCGAAGGCTATCTTCGGCAGATAGCGCTTGGCCATGTGCCGCAGATCCTCGAGATTTATGGCGTCGCGAATGTTCATGACACTCCTCAATAAGCCGGCGCTATAGCATGCATGGGCTTAGGCTGGTACCGCGAATCCGACTAACAGATTTGCGCCCCGGGGATCAGGATTGTTGAGCCGGTCGTGCGACGGTCTTCAAGATCAGCATGCGCCCGGGCTGCGTCCCGCAAGCCATAACGCTGGTTGATCTCGATGCGCAGGGCGCCGTCCGCAATGAGCTTGAACAGCTCCGCCGCGTTGCGCGAGCGCTGTATGGGATCCTTGACAAAACAGGCAAGCCCGCCACGGGTGACATTGAGCCCCTTGGGCGCCAGCCGCGTTGTCTGCAAGAGTGGCGTTGGGCCAGACGACTGGCCATAGCTCACCATCCAACCGCGCTCGGCCAGGACATCGATGCCCTTGTCGAAAGTGTCCTTGCCGATGGCGTCATAAATGGCATTGACGCCCTTGCCCTGGGTCAGGTCCATGGCTGCCTCGGCAAAATTTATCTTGCGATAGAGGATGGGATGGTCACAGCCGTGCGAGGCAGCAAGCGCAGCCTTGTCGGCATTCCCAACCGTGCCGATGACCGTGGCGCCGAGATGCTTGGCCCACTGGCAAAGCAACAGGCCGACCCCGCCCGCCGCGGCGTGCACCAGTACGGTGTTGCCAAGCTTAACAGGATACAGCTCACGCACCAGATAATGCGCCGTGAGCCCTTTCAGCGTCGCCGCCGCGGCGGTCTCGTCCGAGATGCCGTCCGCCAACTTGATCAGCCGGTCGCACTGGATGAGGCGCCGCTCGGCATAGCTGCCGAGCATCATACAATAGGTCACACGGTCACCCTCGGCAAAATCGCTCACACCAGGACCGATGGCCTCGACAGCGCCCATGCCTTCCATGCCGAGCGTCACCGGAAGTTCGCGCAGAGGATAGGCGCCAGAGCGTTGGTTGACGTCAATGAAATTGAGCCCGATGGCACCGTGACGGATGCGCACCTCACCGGGTCCGGGATCACCGACCTCGACCTCCTCCCAGCGCATCTCCTCGGGCCCGCCGGTCGCGTGGATACGTATCGCATGGCTCGTTGTCATGTGCCGCACTCCTCCAAAGAATGGGACTGGACCATTGCCTAACCACAGGTCAGAATCGCAGCGCCACCGCAAGGACAAAAGGATCCAGCGCATGAAGCTCTACGATTTCGGCCCTGCTGCCAACTCCAAACGCGTTCGAATGTTCCTGGCTGAGAAGGGCCTTAAGCTTCCCACCGTAGAGCTCAACGTCCGCGACGACGAGCAATTCAAGGAGCCCTTCACCTCAATGAACCCGTTCCACTGCGTGCCTTTCCTTGAACTCGACGACGGTACGGTGATCGCGGAATCGATCTCGGTATGCCGCTATCTCGAGGAGCTACATCCTGAACCCTCGCTATTCGGGCGCACGTCAGCCGAACGCGGCATCATCGACATGTGGACCCGGCGAGTTGAGCTCGACGGCTTCCTGCCACTGCTTCATGCGACGCGTAACGACATGCCTCTATTCGCCGGGCGTGTCGTGCCCGGCACGCGCACCGATCTCGCCCAGCTGCCAGCCATGGTCGAGCGCGGCCAGGAAATGGCTCATGTCTTTTTTGGGCGCCTCGAGCCACACATGCAGGACAACGAATTCATTGCCGGCGCGAACGTAAGCAACGCCGACATCACTGCCTGGTTCGTGGTCAACATGGCCAACCGCTTCAAGATGGGTATCGGAGAGCGCTATCCCGGCATCCAACGCTGGCACACCATGTTCTCCGCCCGGCCAAGCACAGAGGCTTAGCACCCTTACGACAACCGGCTAATGCATCGTGGCAAGCATTCCAGAAGACTTCCCGATTTCCGGTCTGAAAGCAGCCCGGATCGATGGTGCCCATATCGGCCTATCGGGCGAGACTATCACGGACACGGGCCACACTCACGAGGCAGGTTAGATTCTTACTTCTATTTCTGCATGACGAATAGTTGCCAGGGATTGGCTTCGCTATCGGGATCTATCATTATCTCGATCAGCGCGGGGGCGTTCCGTTCTATGGCGGCGGCAAGCACTGGGCGCAGGGCTTCCGGGTTGTCGACGCGCGCGCCGTGCACGCCAAAGCTCTCGGCGAGCGCCACAAAGTCCGGGTTCTCGAGCTCTGAGGCGATGATGCGGTCCTGGAAGCGAGTCCGCTGGTCACGGCGGATATTACCGTAGGCCGAGTTGTTGAAGACCAGCACCACGACGCCAAGGTCGTGCTGCGCCGCGGTCGCCAGCTCCTGCACGCCGAACATGAAGCCGCCATCCCCCGCCACCGAGATTACCACCCGGTCCGGGTTGGCCGCTTTAACGCCCAGCGAGGTCGGATAGCCGAAGCCGAGCGTGCCCTGGTAGCCGGCAGTGATATATTGCCGCGGCCCTGCCATGGGCAGGCCGTAATAGGACGCATAGCCGACTTGGCAGAGCTCCTCGACGAAAAAGCCGTCGGCCGGCATGATCTCGCGGATGACATCGAGATAGCCCATCTGTGGCTGCAATTCCTGCAGCCGCACCTGCGCACGGTCCTTGGCTGTAGCCGTCTCGGTCCGGCGCCCCGCGCCGGCCGGGCGAATACGCCCGGAAAGCGCCGCCGTGGCCTCGGCTGCATCGCCCAAAATGCCAACCTGCGGCACCAGGCGCGCGAGCTCTTCCTCGTCGATATCAATGCGAATGAGCGCCGGCGGCGGGCGCACCTCGGTGATAGCATTCATGAAGCCGCGCCAGCGCATATAGGGCAGCTCGAGCCGCGTGCCGATGCCGAGCAGCACGTCGGTCTCGCGCCACAGCACCTGCGCCGCCAGCGCCGAGACCGCCAGCGCATGGTGCTCGTCGATGACACCACGTCCGGCGCGGAACGACCCTACTGGCGCGCCCAGCGCCTCGGCCAGCGCCAAGACCCCGGGCCCAGCATGGCGGGCGCCGCCACCGACCAGGATCAGCGGCGCGCGGGCACCGTTCAGCAGTGCCGCCGCCTCGTCGAGGGCAAGCGGATCGGCGCGGGGCGGGCGGTCCGCGCCGGCGGGCGGCAGGAAACACACCTCGGCGCTCTCGCCCATGGTGTCCCAGCACATCTCCAGCGCCGCCGGGCCGGGCCGGCCCGAGAGCATGGAGCGGAAGGCGCCCTCTACCGCTGCCGGCACGTCCTCCGTGCGATCAATATGCGTCGCCCATTTGGTGATCGAGCGCAGAGTGGCAAGCTGGTCGGGGATCTCATGCAGGTGTCCGCGCCCCTTGCCGAGAAAGCCAGACGGCACCTGGCCCGTTAGGCAGAGCACCGGCTGGTTGGTGGCTAGCGCCGTGCACAATGCGGCGCCGGTATTCAGCACGCCGGGCCCCGGCACCACGGAATAGACGCTCGGCTTGCCGGTCGACTGCGCATGGCCAAAAGCCATATAGGCAGCCGCCTGCTCGTGGCGCGTCACCACGGTACGAATTTTATCCCGGACGCCGTAAAGGGCGTCGAACAGGGGATAGGTCTGCACGCCGGGCACGCCATAGACGGTGTCGATGCCGTGGGCAATCAAGGCTGCGACGATAGCCTCGCCGCCGCACACGGTCTCAGGTGCGCTCATAGCTGCTGTCGCAAGAAATCGAGCACACTAATCACGGCATATTGCCGTACCCGGTCGCGATCGCCGGGCAGGCGCACGAGGCGACTTTCGGTGCCACGTTCGCGCGCCAGGCCGAGATAGACTGTGCCGGGCCTCTCTCCGCTGGGGTGATCGCGCTCGAAGATGCCGGTGGTCGCCAGCCCGATATCGGCGTCGAGCGTCTCGCGCACTGCCACCGCCATGGCGCTTGCCGCCTCCGGCGTCGGTTGTGCCGCAGGTAGGCCAAGCGGCGGCTCGCCCTCGAGCGGGCTGACGACGGTTCCACGCAGCACATCGTCGGCGCCAGGCACCAGCGCCAGACGGGTACCGGCGATGCCGCCGGTAACCCCCTCGGCGACCGCCAGTGTCAGGCCCTTTTCGCGCATGGCCCCGATCACCACCGATTCCATGGTCTCGTCATCGGTGCCAAAAATGATCGGCCCGAGCATGTCGCGCAACCGCGTTTCCTCTTCGGCGAGTACGGCTTCGGCAGCGGCCTCGTCGGCAGCCTTAGCCGTAATGCGCACCTTGATACCCTCGATGCCGCTAGCCTGAAACGCCAGCGTCGGCGAGCCGAGGCGGTCCAGCTCCGCGATACGCTCGGCTAGAATTTCAGCCAAGCCTGATTCTGTCTGGCCCCAGGTGCGCACGACGCGACTGCGGATCACCGCTGTGGTACCAGCTCGGCGCCGCAGGTCGGGCAGGATGGTGCCCTCCATCATCAAACGCATCTCGAAAGGCACGCCGGGCACGGCATAGATCACCTTGTCACCGACCGGGCAGATTAACCCCGGCGCGGTACCGGGCATTTGCGGGATGGCGGACGCGCCTTCTGGCATGTCGGCTTGGCGTAAATTGTTAGCGGCCATGGGGCGACCGCGCGAGGCGAACAGATTGCGGATGTGCTCGGCCATGGCCTCGTCGCGCAGCAGCGGCACGCTCATGATCTCGGCGATGGCCTCGCGTGTGATATCGTCCTGGGTCGGACCCAGCCCACCGCAGGTGATCACCGCATCGGCGCGCGACAACGCGAGGCGGATGGTCTCGACCATACGCACCTGGTTGTCGCCGACCTTAGTCTGGTAATAGGAGTCGATCCCCGCCAGGGCCATCTGGCCGCCGATCCAAGACGAATTCGTATCGACGACCTGGCCGAGCAGAAGCTCGGTGCCGACCGCCACCACCTCGCAGCGCATGTTTCCTCCGCATCCCGAAGCCACGCGCCGGCATCTTAGCGGCGCACAAGCAAGGAAGCGAGGCTCGCCGAATGCGGTGTTATTAATTAGTGACTGCCACCTATTTACCCACACCTATTCAGGTGATTTCAATATGTTATATAAAACCAAAAATTTTTCTTTCTGTATAACTACGCTAATTATATGAATTCACGGAAAAAATAGAACATTAATTAGTAACTGTTACCTTTATCTTGCGGTATATAAAGAAAATTATGGAACGAACTCAATCTCTCTTTTTGCCTGAATATCAATTTCTTGTATCGGACACACGGTGCCGGACACCGCCTCGCGACCGAGCGCATTAGGGCCTCAGTTGAAGTGTAGCGCTGCCGGGGGTAGGTGGTCGGCGTCAAGGCAGCACCAATCGGCGACTTCAATGCCAAGGTCGGCGAACAGTGGACGCAGAATGGCAACGCGGCGAAAGGGGGCATTGCCGAGGGCGTCGCTGTCACCGGCGCGGCTGCGCGCGGCAAGCCCCTCTATCGCGGCCTTGAGCGTGGCGAAGTCGTCGGCCATGGCGACAGTCGCGGCGCCCTCGCCAGTGATGTTCCAGGACAGACTGACGGAAAGCCAGGCATCGCCCGCGGCGGAGCGCGCGCCAAGGCCACTCACAGTGTCGCGCAGGGCAAAGGTCGCCCGCCAGTTTTCGCCGTCGCGGCGCAAATTTCTGTCCTCGACGGCCAGGCCGGCAGGCGCCGCGGAATCGGAGCGCAGCCGCGCAACGCTGCCACTGCCATCGCCGCGCAAACGCCCGCGCAGCACCAGGCTACCGTCAGCAAAAGGCTCGCAAGTGAAGCCGAACTCGTCGCCGTCGGCGCGCACCGCGCACGGTGTCACCACCTCGCGGACCACTGTGGCGCCGTCGCGCAGGCGCGCATCGAGGCGCTGGATATCCACCAGGGCCATGAAGTTACCCAGCCCGGCAATGGTCTGGCTCACCCAGAAGGGCTCGACAGACGGCATGCCGGCAAAGGACGCCGGCACTCCCCAAACGCTCTCTGGCCGCCGCTCATAGAGCGGCTCGTAGGTATCGTCGAATTGCAGCAGAGCGGGCGTGACCAGCGCCCTGAGCTCAGCGAGATCCATCTCGCCGTCCACGCGGCCAGTGCCGTAGCCGGCTTCTGCAAATGGGTCGTAGTCCGCGAGATCTGCGCTAGCGAGGGCGGCCCCTGCAGGGAAGCGTGCCTGCCAGCCCGCCACGACAGAGGCGGCGAAACGGTCGCGCGCGCCGTCGCCCGCCTCGGCAAGCTGGTAACCGCTGGTTAGACGGTAACGCAGCGCCGCCACCAGACCGTCGCGCCGGCACCCCACCGCATCCTCCGAGGCCTCGCACGCCTGTTGCCAAGCCGCCTGATAGGCGACGAAATAATTGGCGCGATTTGTCGACTCGTCAAAGGATTCGGGAATGTCGAATGGCACCGTGGCATCGATACCGTAGAAACGCTCGCTGGTATGGCGCAGCAACGCCGCCACCTTAATGTTCGTATTGCTCTCGGCCCAGGGGCGGTCGGCATAGATCAGCGCATGGTTATGGTGGCAGGCGAGGCAGAGCCCGCGGTCAACATAGCCCACCGTGGGGTTACCGCCTTCACGGTAATCGCTGATGACCTGATAATCGAAGCGCCCGGCGGCCTCATTGTAGCTGATCGCCTCGACCGAGTTGGTGCGCGGCTGATAGCCGAGATAGAGCCTGTCCTTCATCATCAGACCCGATTCCCCCGCGGTGGGCGCCGGCTCTGTATCGACGGCACCGACCGCCCGCGGGTAGCGGAAGAAGTCCGGCTCAGCCTCGTGGCGGTGCAGAGAGCGGCCGATCGGGTGCAGTACCCGCTTTATGGGCTCCCGGAATCCGGGTCCAAGCCGCGCGGCGATGCGCTCGATTAACGCCTCAAAGGGATAGGGTGCGACGATCTGCCAATCGCCATCGACCTCCTCGGCCAGTACGAAGTCGAGCAGCGAGCGCCCGACCGGCGGCAGGTCCGGTCCGCGATTAGCTTCCGAGGTTAGCGCTTCGGGCTCGGCCAGTACCGGCGCCACAAAGGTTAGTACCAAGAGTATTGGGAAAAGTTGTCGCATCACCACGGCCGCACCATAGGTCGTATTTACCGATTATACACAGGCTTTCTGTGCCGACGTCGGCTCATGGCGAAAGCCGCGTACAAGTTTTCTGGGTGCGATACCCCACACCTGGCATTTACACCATCAACAGTTGAAGATATTTGGGTATTGAAGGTTTACCAAAATGACGCCAAATTAAGGCTATGTGACCCAATTCGCAGAAGATTTTGTTGGAGAAATTAGTGGACTTTGTGGCGTACTGCTTCGTAGTAAGCTAATGCAAAATAGTGTTAAATCTTTTATTTAATTGAATGCCCCTGTGGTGGAATTGGTAGACACGACAGACTCAAAATCTGTTGTCCGCAAGGACGTGTCGGTTCGAGTCCGACTGGGGGCACCACCGCTTAACTAGCTTTTTGCATCGGTATTAATGCTTTAGTGCGTAGTGGGCGCCGGTCTGTCGGCGCTAAGCCGCGTGGGTAAGTGCGACTGCTGCATCCGGATTCGTTTTTAGTCTCCGGAAATACTCGGTTTTCGAGACCCAACGCTCAACTTGTCACGCGCTCATGGGCCGGGTCATAAAACGGCCGAGCGCTCGCCTTAGCGGCGAATTGGCTACCGCCAATCTCTATCTCGTAGGAGGCCTCTTCGATCCAGGCTTTATCGGCGCCATCGGGCATGTCGAGATAGCCCATGCCCACGGACCGACCCAGCGTGTAGCCGAAGGTGCCGGACGTCATCATGCCGGCCAGATCGCCATTACGAAAGATCGGCTCGTCATGCAGCAAGATCGGCTCGGGGTCGTCCATCAGAAAATGCGCGAGGCGCCGGCTCAGACCCTTCGCCTTTTGTTGCTCCAAGGCTGCGCGACCGATGAAGTCGGTAGTCTTCTTGAAAGAAACGGCGAAGCCGAGTCCCGCCTCGAGCGGCGTGTCGGCTGGCGTAATGTCGTGGCCCCAATGGCGATAGCCCTTTTCGCTGCGTAGCGAATCAAGAGCATGATAGCCGGCCAGGCGAAGGCCGAGATCCGCCCCATCGGCCATCAGCAGATCGAAAACCGGGCCGCTGAATTCCGTCGGCAGATAGAGCTCCCAACCCAGCTCGCCGACATAGGTGATGCGCATTGCGCGTGCCTTAGCATAGCCGATTTCGATCTCCTGGCTTGTACCAAACCGAAAAGCCTCGCTCGAAAAATCGGTATTTGACAGACGCGACAGGAGCTGCCGTGAATTCGGGCCCATCACCGACAGCACGCCATAGGCCGAGGTCACGTCCTCGATGGTAACGAACGCCTCGTCATCGAGATTGCGGCGGATCCAGTTGATGTCGCGCGCTTGCGAGGCAGCAGCCGTAACCACCAGGTACTTATTCTCGGCCAGACGCGTCACGGTCAAGTCGGCCTCGATACCACCACCGGAATTGAGAAATTGCGTGTAGACCACTTTGCCGACCGCCACCGCCATATCGGCAGCGCAGATTCGTTGCAGTTGGACTTCGGCATCGCGCCCCTGAACCACGGCCTTGCCGAACGACGAGAGGTCGAACATACCGACGGCCTCGCGCACCGCCTTGTGCTCCTCGCCGACAGGATCGAACCAATTCTGCCTACCATAGGCGTATTCGTATGCAGTGCTAACACCGTTGGGTGCGTACCAGTTTGCGCGCTCCCAGCCAGCGACCTCCCCGAAGCTCGCATTATGTTTTGCCAAGCGACTGTGCAGTGGCGTCTCGCGCACAGGGCGCGCAGTCTCCATCTGCAGATGCGGCCAATGCATAGCGTAGAGGAGGCCAAGGCTTTCCCGCGTGCGGTCGTGCAAGTAGCGACAGTTGGCCTGAAAGCGCTGAAAGCGAACAATGTCGATCTCTGACAGATCCATGGTTGGTTGCCCCTCGACAATCCATTCCGCGAGGGCGCGCCCGACGCCAGCCCCACTGAGGATACCTTGGGAGTTGAATCCAGCGGCAACGAAGAAATTCTTCAACTCTGGCGCTTTGCCGAGAATGAAACGGTTGTCTGGCGTAAAACTTTCCGGGCCGTTCATAAAATGCCTGATACCTGCGTTCTCGAGTAGGGGTATCATCTCCATGGCGCGGCCCAGTGGCGGTCCGAACTGGTCCCAATCCTCCTGCAGTTCGCCGAACTCGAACTTGGCCGGAAGCGCGTCGAGCGACAACGGCTTAGCATTCGGCTCAAAGGCACCAACCAACAGCTTGCCGGCATCCTCTTTCACATACACGGTGCCGTCGGTATCACGCAGGACAGGCAAGTCAGAAGGTATCGCCGGATCGGTCTCGGTCGTCACATACATGTGCTCGGCGGCGTAAAGCGGCACGTTGACACCGGCCAGGCAACCGATATCGCGGGCCCAAACGCCGGCACAGTTAGCAACAACCTCACAGACTATGTTCCCGTGGTCGGTTACGACCGCCGTGACCGCCCCGTCGACAATCTCGAAGCCTGTGACGCTAACCCCCTCGACAATTCGAATGCCACCTCGGCGCGCTCCCTTGGCGAGCGCCATGGTCGTATCGATGGCATTGGTCTGGCCGTCGCCCGGAATGAAACCGCCGCCGAGCACGCGGCCCTCGTCGAGCAGGGGGTAAAGCTCTTTGGCCTCGGCCGGGCCGACCATCCGCGTCTCGACGCCAAAGACCTTGCCCAGCGAGATCATGCGCGCAACCTCGGTTAGACGCTCTGGCGTGCGCGCGACCTGTAACGAGCCATTGGCCTTGAACCCCGTGGCCTGTCCCGTTTCCGCCTGCAACGCCCCATAAAGCAAGGGGCCGTAGCGGCAAAGCTCGGTCATCGTATGGGTAGCGCGGAGCTGCGTGACCAGCCCCGCCGCGTGCCAGGTGGTGCCGCAGGTCAGTTTCCCACGCTCCAGCAACGTAACGTCGCTCCAGCCCAGCTTGGCGAGATGGTAGGCGATCGAGCAACCGGCGATGCCACCACCGATGATGACGACCCGGGACTGGCTGGGAAAGGCTTCGGCCACGACAACTTTCTCCTCAATAGGTCGACGGCGTGATCGCTCAGATCACGACGGTTTCGATCTCGCCGGGATTGCGATAGCGGTGCGGGAAACTATGCGCCGTTGCGTGCTTCCTTCAGGGCTGCGGGTAGAGCTTCTTCAAGCAGGTCGAGGTCGCCGGGCAGGCCGGCGCTGATACGGATACACCGATTGAGAGGAGCGACGCCGGGCATGCGAACGAATACATCGCGCCTGGCAAGTGCTTCGAGAACGCGTATCGCTAGGTTGCCGTCACCCGCGCAATCGACGGCCACGAAATTGGTCGCAGTCGGCAGGCTATCGAGCCCATTCGCGGCAGCGATGGAGGCAATGCGCTCGCACGCAGCAGAGACCTTGATAGTCACCTCGGCCAGATGAGCCGCATCGCCGAGCGATGCCAGCGCCGCTACCTGGGCCATTCGGTTAACGCCAAAATGATTGCGCACCTTATCAAAAGCACCAACCAAACCAGCTTCGCCAAGCGCATAGCCGACACGCGCACCGGCCAGGCCGTGCGCCTTTGAAAAAGTGCGAAAGCGCAGCACCTTGCGGCAAGAGATATCGAGTGGCGGAACCGTGCCGGCCGGTGCGAAGTCCGAGTAGGCTTCGTCGAGCACCAGCACACAACCATCGGGTACAAGCGCGATCATGTCCTCGATCTTCGCCGCATCGGACCAACTGCCCATGGGATTATCCGGGTTAGCGAGATAGATCAGGCGTGCCTTCTCGCGTACCGCCAGTTCGAGCAACGCCTCCGGATCCTCACGGTCCTCACGATAGTGAACCGTGGCTAGCCTGCCGCCAAAGCCAACAACATGAAAATTAAAGGTGGGATAGGCGCCGAGTGAGGTTGCCACGGTCACGCCAGGCTCGACGAACAGCCGCACCATATAGCCGAACAGCGCATCGATGCCCTCGCCCACGACGACATTCTCGGGCGCCACGCTGTGATGCGCGGCGAGCGCCACCTTCAGATCGTGGTTCTCGGGATCACCATATTGCCACAGCGCGGTCGCTTCGGCCTGCATTGCCGCGACAGCCTTCGGCGAACAGCCGAAAACACTTTCATTAGCACCGATGCGGGCACAAAACGGCTTGCCACGCCTGCGCTCCAGCGCCTCTGGGCCGACAAAGGGCACGCTTTGCGGCAGGCTCCTGGCAAGCGGCGTGAAATCGTAATCTGTCACGCCAGCCTCCGTTTTCAGTTAGGCTCTGGCCAGTATAGCAGGAAGCCGTCACGGTTCGGCATCTTCACACCAGGCAGGCTATCGGCATCCATGACCTGGCCGTCCTTGATGATGCCGTTCAAGCTCAACAGGTATGCCGTGACCGCATAGACATCGTCATTGCTGAGCGACATCGGCCGATCATAGGGCATGGCACGGCGCACGTAGTCAAAAATAGTGGTGGCATAGGGCCAGTAGCTGGCTATGGTTTTCACCGGCTTGTCGCCGGCTAGAGAATCGATGCCACCGGCAAGTGCATCAGCAAATTTCTCGCCGCCCCTGGCGCCCCCGCCATGGCAGCGCCTGCAGTGCTGATGGTAGACGTGAGCGCCGCGTTCGGCATCACCCCTACCGGGCGGCAAGGTGGCACCGTCGGGCGCGATGCTGATATCCCATTTAGCGACCTCTTCCGCCGATACCGGCTCGCCCAGCTTTGGACCGGGCTCAGCGAGAACGGGACTGGCAACAAGCAGGACCACGGCCAAGGTCGAAAGCGTGCAACGATCAAATATAGACATTGCTGACCTCCCCGTTGCTTGCAATGCCCCAGGTTTGGATGGCGTTGCAGTGGTAGAGATGGCCTGCCGCATACTGCTCGGACCACACTTCGCGTCGTAGCTGGGTGTTACCTTTCTCGTCGGTCGCGCGGCTTTGCACGACAGCTGGCGCGCCGTCCCAACTCCAGGGCAGGCGGAAACGCGTCAGCGCCATCGGCTGCACCGGCCCGTCCAGCGCCGCCTCCGCCCAGCTCTTGCCGCCGTCGGCCGAGACCTCGACGCGGGCGATTCGGCCGTGGCCTGACCAAGCGAGGCCCGAGATCTGATAGAGCCCCGCGCCGCGCATCGTCAGACCCGTTGCCGGGCGTGTGATGGTTGATTTCACATCCATGCGGAAAGTGAACTGGCGCGCCATGCCGTCGGGCATCAGGTCGGAATATTTCGAGGTCTCGTCCTTTGTGTGAGTTGGTCCCTCGGTGACCTTGATGCGGCGCAGCCACTTGACCGACATATTACCTTCGTAGCCCGGCAACACGAGGCGCATGGGGTAGCCGTTCTCGGGGCGTAGGCGCTCGCCGTTCTGATACAAAGCCACGATGGCGTCGTCGAGTGCCTTTTCCATGGGAATGCTACGGCTCATGGCGGCGGAATCAGCCCCCTCGGCAAGAATCCACTTGCCGCGCGGATCCAATCCAGCTTCATCGAGTAGGATCGAGAGCGGGATACCCGTCCACTCGGCACCGGAGATGAGACCGTGGATCATACCTACCGGCACCTGCATGGGCTCGGAGAACAGGTTGCTGTTGAAGAAACTATTGCCAGCGCACTCGATAAATAGAAGTCGGCTAGCCATCGGATAGCGCAGCAGCGCCTCTATGTCGAACTTAAGCGGCTGCACCACCAGACCATGGATCAAAAACTCATGCCTCTCCGAATCGATGATGGGTCGGCCGTTGTGGCTGCGCTCGAAATGCAGACCGTTGGGTGTGATGGTGCCTTCAAGGTTCTGCAGTGGCGTCATGCCGACACCAGCGCCGGGCGCCAGATCGCCATAGGGCTGAAGAACGGTACGAGCTGTCTCCCGTTCGGCGCGAGCAGGATCACCGTAGGGCCGAAACGTGATGCCCGGCACAGTCATCCAGCTCGGCGCTTCATCGCCGATGGATTCCGCGGCTACAGCCGCACCGGGCAGGGCCGCCGCAGCCACCGCACTGCCAGCGAGAAAGGCGCGCCGGTGCAGCAGACCACCGCTCGCGACTGGCTCGCCGAGCGCCTCGGCGGCGGGCACAGTGTTCTTCTTTGACATCGGTTCTCCTCCTTCTATTTTGCTGCCACCGGCACGGCTTCCTCGCGCGGCCCAATACCGGAACTACCCGACAGGCGCTCGCGGCGCTCCCTCCTGGCCACCAAGGGCGGACAGACCTGATCGTCCTGATAGGCCACCTGGCAGGCCAGACAGTGATAACACTCATTGAAATTTATGCTGCCATCGTTGCCGATCGCCTGCACCGGGCAAAGCGGCTGACAAGTGTTGCAGCTACTGCCGCATTCGGGCCGACGCTTTAACCAGAGCAGCATGCGCCAGCGCCCGAGGATGGCAAGGCTGCCGCCCAGCGGACAGAGATAGCGGCAAAAGGCGCGCTCAACGAAGAGCCCTACACCGAGTATAGCGAGCGTAAACAGCACATAGGGCCAGGCGCGCACGAAGCCGAACAGGATCGCCGTGTCGAAGGGCTCTATCTCGACAGCGCGTATGACCGGGGTCCGATCGATGAAGACCAGCGCGACTAGTGCTATCGCGACAACATATTTGAGCGCCCACAGCCGCTCGTTGAGCGCAGCCGGCAGTTGCCGCTGGCGCAGCCCAAGCCACCGCGCAGCTTTGTTGAGCAACTCCTGCAAAGCGCCAAAGGGGCAAAGCCAGCCGCAGAATATGCCGCGTCCGAGCAGCAGCAGGGTAAGCCCCGCGAAGCCTAGCACGATCAGTGTCAGGGGATCGAGCAGCATTGCCTCCAACCCACCGCCTTCGAAGGGCGCCCGGGCAATCGTGAAGAGATGGCTGATCGACAGTTGCGCGCCTGCATACCAGCCGATCCAGCCCAGCGAAAAGACAAGAAAGACAGCGCGTAGCCAGCGCATACATTGGGCGTGTCGGACGAGCCGGTTTTGGGCCAATAGCACAGCCGAAAGGGTTGCCAGCGCCAGCAGCAGCACCGCGATCTTGGCTTCCTGGTCCTTCCACACCGAGAGCCAAAGGGCCGGCACCTCAGCGGCACGATTATCGACAGCGGCAACGAGCCGCGGAATAGGCTCGACCACCAGCTCAGCCGGCGGCGCGTAGTCAAGCCCGAACCGGGCTTCTCCGCCGAAGGCGATCTCCAGCAACCACGGCCGGCTACCATCGAAGCCGCTCGTCGCCGGAATTCGCAACAGAACTAGCTGCTCCATGGCCGGCGCACCACTCACGGCGACACCGTTCAGGGCAACCGACTCAAACTCGTTGAGTGATAGCGTCAGCCCGCCTTGACGCAGGCTAAGCGCGCTTGACACCGGCGCTTCGGCAAGGGTCGCAACGCCCCGCCGCAGACTGGCCCGTCCGGCACTTGCGACGAGCAGAAGTGAATCACCTTCCGCGAGCCCGGCCGCGGCATGAGCTTCGGCGCCAAGCAGATTGCGCCCGATCAGTGCCGGAGTCGCGAGCGCCGTAACGAGGTCAGCAAAAAGCATGTCGGCTGGACCGCTGCTAAGCTTTGCGGCATGGGCGGCGACATCACCATTGCTGAGCGTCAGCCGGCGGACCGCACCAATGGCGCGCAGCCCTGCCCAATCGAGGGGGCGGAAGCTCACGAGATCGAGGCGGCGGGCCTCGCGGGCGCCGGGACCGAGCAGGTCACGCGAGACCGCGACCATGCGCCCGGCCCGGTAGATACCGTCGAGCAGCGCCAACACGCTGATATCAGCACGCCCGCCATAGTCTTCGGGTGCGGCAGGCCGTGGCGCGAGCACATCAAGGCCGACCAGCCCGGTAAGCGCCGCTTCCAGCGCCCCGCGCCCACCGAGATTGCGCAGTAGTGGCTCGTTCTCGGCAATCAGCACTGCGCCGGTGACGCGGGCGTGCATATCGAGGCCGAGCAGAATGTCAAAACGACTGCCGCCGTAGCCACGCGGCTTGGCCAAGTCGCCGACCGAAAAGACATAGCCCACAATGTCACCGTCGCGAAGAACCTCGGCAGCAGGCGGGCGCCCATCCGTCGGTTGAGCGCGATCTGCGCCGGGAAAGGCTTGCGCCAGGCGGTCCGGCGTCAAGCGGTCGGCCAGGGGGTCGGGTTTTGCGGCCGGGGATTCCGTTGCCATCCCAAGCCCGCAGAAAAGCCCCAAGATGACGAGCCGTCCGATCGATTTTCTCACAAGGATCCCCTACGTACCTGTCGCCCGCAATGGCAGTGGCCGTTGCATAGCAAAGATGGGTGGGCACGCAAAGCGCCGTTTTCCCTTATGTCGCCGCCGCCCGCGCAGCGCGCTTGCGCTGCTGGATCAGCGGCGGACAGCGCCCCTCATCGAAATACTCGACCTGGCACTCCAGGCATTGGAAACATTCGTTCATATCGATGCTGCCATCGCCGCGGATCGCATCGACTGGACAAATCTGGCGGCAAACCGCGCAAGGGCTGCCGCATTGCGGGCGTTGCCTGAGCCAGCGCATCACGTGCCAACGCCCGAGAAGACTCAGCGCGCCGCCGAGCGGGCAGAGAAAGCGGCAGAAGAAGCGCTCAATGAAGAGACCGAGAACAAGGAGGATCCCAGCATAAAGCACGTAGGGCCAGTGACGCGCGAAGCCGACCACGATGGCGGTCTTGAAGGGTTCCACCTCCGCGGCCACCTGGGCGGCGTCGAGCGACCATATGGCGAGTCCGAAAATTACCAATGTCACCAGATATTTGGCAGTCACCAGACGTTCACCCAAGCTCTCCGGAATCTTGACACGCGGCAGGCGCAAACGGCGCGCGACGGCGCCAGCGAACTCCTGCAAGGCGCCGAAGGGGCAAAGCCAGCCACAGAAGACGCCACGACCCCATAGCAGCAGCGTGACCAGCACATAGAGCGACAGCAGAAAGATTAACGGGTCGAGCAGTACCAGCGCCGGGTCGAGGCCGGAGACCATGATCCGCGCATAGGTGACGATGTTGAGGATCGTCAGCTGTGCATCGACGATCCAGCCAAGCCATACCAGAACCACCGCCAGAAAGCCGAGGCGCAGCATGCGGTAAAGACGGCGACCACGGACCAGGCGATCCTGCCACAGCAACATCAGCGTAAGCGTGGTGAGCAAACCTACAAGAGCCACGATATCGCCGGCCCGGGCCACCCAGACCCTTTGCCAGTCATTGAGCAGGCTTCCGCGCAGCAGACCGAACAAGACATAGGTGGGCTCTTTGTAGCCAGCCTCCTCCAATGCAAAGTCGCTGCCGGTCACGAAAAGCGCGGGCAGCGTGTAGGGTAGACTGTGGGTTTCGTCCCCGATATCGAACTCGAACGCCCAGGGCTTGAACACGTCAAAGCCGTCGCGGGCGCCGAGGCGGAACATAACTCGCTCGCTGAAGCACGGCGCGCCGTCACCAATGATGGAGGGCTTACCGAGCTTGTTATCGCGGCTCAGCGGCAGGGTTTTGCCGTCCTGGACAATGCGCACATTGGGATAGGGTTCACCACCGCGCGGCCTTTTGCGGAACAGCGCCGGATTGCCGGTACCGGCGAGGACGAGCAGGTGCTCGTCAGTGCCGAGCTTCGAGACATGGAAGGTATGCCAGCTACCGCCAAAAAAATTGCGGCCGATGCCGGGCGGTGTGGTAATCGCGGCATAGACCTCCAGGGTCTCGCCAGCCTCGCTCGGCACGGCGAGTGTCGTCACCGCGCCCAGCGCAAGCAGGGTTTGCCAGTCGCGTGGCTCGTAGCTCCTCATATCAACGCTGACGCCCGTTTCCAGCCCGTCGATCAAACCGTATTCCGTAGCAATCTTGCGCGCTGAAGACAGCACCGCCGAGCGCATCAGCTTGCTGCTCACCGTGGCACCCGAGATGGCATCGGTGGCCTCGCGTACATTGCGCAGCGATTGATCCACGGGAAAGCCGGAGAGCTGAAGCAAAAATCCATCCAGACGTGAGAGCGGGATGGCGTTGTGGCTGATGATCGGCTCGTGGTGCTCGATCACATGCACGCCGCGCAGGCGGCCATCCAGATCAATGCCGACCAGTAGATCGAAAGCGAGGCCGGTGAAACCACCGATGGGATCGATGTCGTAGGTCGAGAGCACGTAACCCGCCAGGGCATCGTCGATGAGCACTTCCGCCACCGCGGGCCGGCCGCTGATCTCGCCGACCTCGTCGGCCTCGGGAAAGGCCTGGTCGAGGGCGCGGACCGACAGGCGACGCTCCAGCGGATCCTCCTTGTCAATTGCCTGAGCATCGCCAGTGAGCACACAAAGCAACGCGGCAACAACAAGAAACAGGCGGTACGTCGGAAAGGCAACCATGGGGCCCGGGACGGATACGGCTTTGCTGTGCCCTTGTCGAGAGTTAAGCCGGTGCAAGGATCGGCTGAGCGAGAATCCACAGGCTCAGGACCGAGTATGCGACCATCAGCAGCAGCAGTGGCAATTGCGCGAGATTGCGCGCGCCCCGAGGTGGGAAGAACGCCGGGTTGTCACGCCTAGAACCTAGGACCCGGCCAACCGATATCGTCGTCAGTCAATCACGCGCAGATTATCCGCTGCCATCCGGCCGCGATTATCGGCAACCATGTCGAACTCGATCTTCTGTCCTTCGGACAGGGTAGACAGGCCCGCCCGCTCGACGCTCGAAATATGGACAAAAGCATCCTTGTCACCTGTCTCTGGTGTAATAAATCCGAACCCCTTTACGGAATCGAACCATTTCACGGTTCCCGTCGTCATACGTACCTCCTCGCACCAGTGTTTACCCCATCCCTTCGGACAGGGTCTCTCTATAGAGCTTCGACTTGCTATCCCGGAGGAGGCAGTCACGAAAACTCACACACATAACCATAGCAGTGGCGAGCCCTGCGTCACAAGCCAATGCGTGTAACACTTTCGTGACTTGCTGGAAAATGCCGCTCAACCGCGGCCGCGGAACAATTGCCGTGGCGCGGGACTGCTCCGCGAGTAGCCATCTGCGCAAAACGCGCCGCCCTGATAGCGCCTGGCGACGGGATTCATATCGTCCTCGCTGCCTTCGACGATCGAGCCATAGGCGTCAGCGCTGTCTTCGGACGAAAAACCGATCTGTTCCCGGGCCAGATCGGACCACCAGCGCCCGGTATTCTCGGATACACCCCAATAAACCGCATGGCCCAGAGTGTCGGCCGCGAGACAGCAGCGCACTAGTGCGGTCAGATCGGCAAAGCTCAGCCAGGTGTAAAGCTGGCGGCGGTCGACGGGCTCGGCAAAGCAGGAGCCGATCCGCAAGCAAGCGTTCTCCACCCCGTACTTATCCCAATAGGTGCGCCCAAGTAGCTCACTATAGGCCTTCGATAGACCATAATAGCTGTCGGGGCGGAGCTGGCAGTCCTCGGTCAGCGCCTCGTCGCGCTGGTGAAAGCCGATGGCGTGGTTGGAGCTTGCGAAGACCACACGCGCACCGTTACGCCGGGCGCCTTCGAAGATGTGATAAGTGCCGCGCAAGTTGGCCTCAAGGACTTCTTCGAAGCTCGCTTCCGTAGAAATAGCGCCGAAATGCACGATGGCATCGACACCTTCGCAGAGCGCCAGTACCGTGTCCTTGTCGGCGAGGTCCGCCAGCCGAAAAACCGCGCCATCCGGTATCTGGCGAGCGGTCACGATGTCCATGAGGCGTAATTTGTGCTCATCAGCCAAGCCGGCGCTGAGTACACGCCCGAGATTGCCAGCGGCACCGGTCAGAAAAATGGTGGACATGGCTTATTCTCCGAATTGGCCAACGGGAACGCCTGCGACGTCGACCTGCAACATAAGAATGCTGCCGGACAGGGGATAGCGCTCGATGAGCTCGGGCGCGCGGCCATCGCGCAGGCTGCTAACGAAGAGTGTGCGCATGTCTTCGCCGCCGAAGCAGCACATGGTCGGTGCTGGGACAGGAAGTGAGATCGACTCGATCACCTCACCGGTCGGCGAAAAGCGGTTGAGACGGCCGGCCGAGACCCCGGCGCTCCAATAGCCGCCTTCAATATCGCATGCGGCACCATCCGGACGGCCTTGCTCGGGTGTCGGCTCGGCATAAACACGGCGAACGGCGATGGTACCATTGGCGGCATCAAACTCCCAGACATCGATGCGGTTGGCAGCGCTGTCGCTGTGAAACATCAGACTGCCCTGGGCGTTCCAGGCAAGGCCGTTCGAGACCATCAGGCCGTCAATCTTACGCTCGCAAGCGCCGTCCGCCGTGATGCGATAGAGCGCGGCAATAGGCTTGCGCTCGGGCCGGTCATCCATGCTGCCAATCCAGAAGGCGCCGTCGGGGCCAACCTTGCCGTCGTTAAGCCGAGTGTGCGGCATGTCCGCTTCGATCGCCACCAGCGGTTCCAAATCGCCACTGGCCGGATCGAAAAGCGAGACACCGTCGCGTAAGCCCACAACCAGACGCCCATCAGGGCAGAGCCCGAAAGCGCCGACCTCGCTGGGAAAGTTCCAGCCCTCATGCTTCGCCGAGGCTAGCGTGTAGACATGAATGCGCCGGCCCGTGATGTCGGCCCATAACAACCTGTCGCCAGCGGCATCCCAGACTAGGCTCTCCCCCAGTCGGCAGCGACAGTCGACCAGACAGGAAATCTCGTAACCCACGGCACCCCCTGCAATTTCCAAGATTCGTGTGCCGCCTACCCCGCTTAGTCCGCGTCGGGGACAGCTAAAACCTCTGGCGGCGGCCAGGCCTCGAAGGTGGGCGCCTCGCTCTGCCAGTTGCCGTAGTCGGCGCTTTCGCCGGTGAAGATGCGCGCGACCAAGGCCAGACCGCTTGGTCCTTCCAGGTTGCCGCCGGCGATGACCAGGCGGTCACCACCGTCGCGGCGGTAGAAGAGGCTCGAGCCGCATCTGTTACAAAAGCCCCTCTGCGCCTTGTCGGAACTGCGGTACCAAGTTAGTGCCCCAGCCGCGTCATGGATCTCAATATTGCTCAACTTAGCCGCTGTACCGTGCCAGAGCCCGCCACTGACACGTCGGCAGCTCTCGCAGTAGCACTCAATGACGCCCCGCATGGGACCATAGATGTCGAACGATACAGCACCGCAATGGCAGCGTCCTTTGGTCTCGCTCATGATCGCCTCCCTATGTCGTATCCTGGCCTCCGAGGATAGTCGTGACCTGGCTCGAGAAAACACCACCATTGCCGTGCACAAGCGCCACCTCGGCGCCGTTGATCTGGCGCTCGCCGCATTCGTCGCGCAACTGGCGGACGGCTTCAATGAAGGGGAAGATGCCGTACATGCCGGGATGGCAACACGACAGCCCACCGCCATTGGTGTTCACGGCCACCTTGCCGCCGGGTGCAATGGCACCGCCTTCGACGAACGCCCCGCCCTCGCCCTTGGCGCAAAAACCGAGGTCTTCGAGGAACATCAGCGTGGTGATGGTGAAGGCATCGTAGAGCTCGACTATATCGACGTCGGCAATGTCCAAGCCTGCCATCTCGAACGCCCGTGCTCCGGATTCGGTGGCTGCCGAGACCGTGAGATCGGGCATGTTGGTGATGTAACGGTGCCAATGGGCCATGGCCACGCCGAGCACATAGACCGGCACCTTGGGCAGATCGGGCGCGCGCTCGGGCCGGGTAAGCACCACGGCACCGCCACCGTCTGTGACTAGGCAGCAGTCGCGGACCGTGAAAGGATCGCTAATCAAGCGCGCCGCCAGCACCTCCTCCAGCGAAGTCGGCTCGCGGCAGAAGGCTTCCGGGTTCAACTGGGCCCACTGCCGCGCGGCAACGGCGATCTCCGCCAGCTGCTCGCGCGTGGTGCCATATTCGTGCATGTGCCGCGCCGCAGCCAGCGCGTAGGACGTGATCGGCTGGCGCGGCCGGTAGGGCGCCTCATAGGGGTCCGGACGCGAGCTCGACACCAGGCGCCCCGCTGCCGAGCGCTGGTTGCTGGCATAGGCGATCAGAGCCACATCGCAGATACCGGCCTGCAGCGCCATGGTGGCGATCAGCACCTGGGAGAGGTTGGACGAGCCGCCGATCACCGTCGAATCGGAGAACTTCGGCTTGATACCGAGATATTCGGCAAGGCTGAGCGAGCCCATATTGAGCTGCATCGAGGTGCAGAACACAGCGTCCACGTCGCTGATGGCAAGGCCGGCATCGCCGAGCGCAGCCTGTGTCGTGGCAGCCAGCAGCTCGAGCTCGGACAACCCGGACATCTCGCCAAGGCCATAAGTGCCGGCGCCAGCGACGATGCTCGCCGCGCGCAAGGTGCCGCTCATTGCCCAGCTCCCACGGCTGGGCGGAAGACGAGTAGGGCCGCCTCGTCTTCCTGAATGATCTCGGCCTCGACGGCCATGCCAATGCTTACCTCTTGCGGCGCGATACCCTGGACCCGGCTCATCAGGCGCGCGCCCTCCTCGAGAGTGATCAAGGCCACATTGTGGTCGCCGCCCTGGTTCGGCTTGCGGCGCACGATGCTGGTCGAGTAGACCGTGCCGCGGCCCGAGGGTTTGCGCCAGACCAATGCCTCACTGCCACAATGGGGGCAGACGGCGCGCGGATAGAACACCCATTCGCTGCAGTCATCGCAGCACTGTAGGCGCAGACGCCCAGCCGCGAGATTGTCGAAATAGGTTTGTTCCGGCCCGGCTGTCATGCCTCGTCTCCCTCTTGTCTCCCCAACAGCGTCCGCCACCAGGGGGGCAACGCAAAGGCGGCGCGATGAATGTCGGGCGTATAATGGCGCCCAGCATAGTGTGACACCGGATTTGAATAGTCGTGCCCGTCAGCGCTGTACAGGAAGAAACCGAAATCCGCGCCCGGATAGATGGGCACCACCGAACGGTAGGCCGCGAGATGGGGCAGTAGGCGGTGCACGCGCATAAGACTGACCAAATTAGGCGCACCGTCGTTGCACAACTCCTGTAAGAAGCGTGGTCCGTCGGTGGTGAGAAACAGGCTGTCGGAATCGACCACCACCCCACCCTCAGCGAGGCACGCGGCGAGATCGTGGCAGAACGCTTCGCCGAACAAACCGCCTGAGGGGCCGACCGGCTCGGTGAGGTCGAGCAGGATGACGTCAAAGCGCTCAACGCCCGCCCGCGCCTCACGCAAATAGGTGCCGGCGTCCGCCACCACGATCTCGGCGCGGGGGTCATCACCGTCCTCGGCGAGGCCGAGAAAGCGGTTGGATACCTCAATCACGCGCGCATCGATTTCGACCATGACCACGCGCGCAACAAAAGAATGGACCAGGGCCTGGCGCAAGGCACCGCCATCGCCCCCGCCGACGATCAGCACCGAGGCGCGCTCGCGGTGGCGACCCAGCAGCGGCACGTGCAGCGCCATCTCGTGATAGAGGAATTCATCGGCCTGCGAGGCCTGGATCAGCCCGTCCAGCACCAGCACGCGGCCGAGCACCGCATGCTCCCAGACCTCAATCTCCTGGTGCGCGCTCCGCTCGCGGTGCAGACGCCGCATCTTTAGAGCCTGGGCCACGCCCAAACCCTCGTCGCGCTCGCGCCACCAGATCTCATCTTCGCTCATGGCCCCGTCCCGCCTCCTCGCCGCTGCCATTGCATAGCATGACAGGCCTGCGCAGGATGCTATTTTTGCGGCACCCTGTGTTAGGCTTTGGCGCACGAAAGGGGCAAGACGATGGGGGTTAAGCCTATGCTGCGTGTCACCATCCAGATATTGGCAGCAGCCTTAGTGGCGACCAGTGTGGCGGGCGTTGCGGCCCAGGGCCTGAAGTCAGAGGCCCCGGTCGCCTACCGCTCTTTCGCGCGGGCGCCGCTGTACCGTGCCTTCCCACCCACCTCAGTGGACCTGGCCTATGCCTCCCCGACCCCGGGCGGCCAGGGCTCCTGCGTCGGCTGGGATATAGAAAAAGGCGCGGCCAAGGTGATCCCCGAGAATAACAGGTCGTGAGCGTCTATGCGGGGAGTGCGCGGGTGCCGGCGGGCGCATGCGACTGTCACATGCACATCTTCGGCCCCACCGAGCGCCATGCGCCGATCACCGCAGCCGACTACGTGCCGGCCGATGCGCTATACGAGGACTATATCGCGCTGCGCCTCAGCCTTGGCTTAAGCCGCACGGTAGTCGTACAACCGAGCATCTACGGCCTCGACCACGCCTGCACGGCCGAGGCCGTCGAGCGCCTCGGCGAGAGTGGGCGCGGCGTGGCTGTGCTGGCGCCTGACGTGCATGACAGCGAGATCGAGTACTTGCATTCGATCGGCTTTCGCGGCATCCGCTTCAATCTGGTCAGCAGCGGCGGCGTGGCTGCAGATGCTTTCGAGACCATGGCTGCTCGGGTTGCGGAATATTGCTGGCACGTTCAGGTGATGGTCACGGGCGACGCGATCGCAAGCTTGGCGCCGCGCCTCGCCGGCCTGCCGGTGGACGTGGTGATCGATCACATGGGGCGCTTCGACGCCATAGCCGAGGCCGAGCCGGCGGGCTTTCGCAGTCTGCTCAGCCTGCTCGAAGGCGGGCGTTGCTGGGTCAAGCTGTCGGGAGCCTACCGTATCGATTTCGGGGGAGCGCCCTGGCCGATGGCAGCACCCTTGGCCAAGACCCTGATAGCAGCCGCGCCAGAGCGTCTGGTCTGGGGCACCGACTGGCCGCACCCGGATCTCGGCACCAGCCCGATGCCGAACGATGCAGCATTGCTTGACGCCCTCGCTGCCTGGACCGCTAAAGATGCGCTGCTGCAGCGCATTCTCGTCGACAACCCGGCAGCGCTTTACGACTTTGCGCCGGAGGTAGGATCATGAACAATGTAGCAATTGCGACCGGCCTCATCAGCTTCGCGGTAGGAGTCGGGATCGGCCTTTGGGGCGGCGGCGGGGCGGCAGTGCCTGAGCCGGCGCCCGTGGCTGGAGCGCCAGCAGCGGAGCAGACAGCGGCACCCGTGCGCTGGAAAGTCGCCAGCACCTTTCCCAGCACCCTGACGCTGGTAGGGGAAGGCGGTATACGCTTTCAAAACCGCCTCGCCGAGATCTCCGGCGGCGAGATCGCGCTCAAGTTCTTCGAGCCCGGCGCCCTGGTGCCAGCGTTCGAGGTCTTCGATGCGGTCTCCGCTGGCTCGGTTGATGCAGGTTGGGCGGCATCAGGCTACTGGGCCGGCAAGATGCCTGCGGCGCAGGTCTTCAATTCCGTTCCCTTCGGGCCGATGTTCAACGAGTTGATGGCCTGGATGCGCTATGGCGAGGGCCAAACGCTTTACGAAGAGCTCTACCATCCGCACAACGTCCACCCGCTGGTCTGCTTCTTCGTGCCCCAGGACGGCTCCGGCTGGTTCCGCACCGAGATCGCTTCGACCGAGGATTTTGCCGGGCTCAAGGTGCGCTATCTCGGCTTCGGTGCGCGGGTGTTGGAGAAGTTCGGCGCCTCCACCCAAATTATTGCCGGCGGCGACATCTATACTGCACTCGAACTCGGCACCATCGATGCGACCGAGTTCTCCATGCCCGCCATCGACTACGACCTCGGCTTTTACCAGATCGCCAAGCATTACTATCTGCCTGGCTGGCACCAGCCGGCCAATATGGGCGAGTTCATTGTCAATCTGGACCACTGGAACGCGCTGTTGCCACGCCAACGCACTTTGATCGAAACAGCGTGCAGCGAGTCGGTGGTGGACAGCCTAGCCTCGGGCGAGGCGGCCCAAACCGAAGCTCTCAAGAAGATAGCCGCCGAGGGCGTCACCATACACCGCTGGCCGCCCGAGATGATGCAGGCCTTCGAAGAGCAATGGATAGTGGTGGCCGAGGAACAGGCCGCGGCCGATGAGGGCTTCGCCAAGGTCTGGCGCTCGTTGCAGAACTTCCGCGCGAATTACAGCGATTGGGCCAAACTCGGGGCTATGGACTGATGGCGGATTACGTCAGCGGCAAGACTGCGGTCTACGCTATCCTTGGTGACCCGGTGGCGCAGGTGGGCTCGCCTGGGCGCTTCAACGCGCTGTTTCGCGAGCGCAACCATGACGGAGTGATGGTTGCTATGCGCATTGGTGCAGACGAGCTGGCGCAGGGCTTTGCTGGCCTGCGCACGATCGGCAATCTCGCTGGCCTGGTCTTCACCATCCCGCACAAGCTGCCCATGGTCGGGCTCGTCGACAAGCTAGCGCCCAATGGGCGACTGGTCGGCGCCATCAATGCGGCCAAACCGGAACTGGACGAATGCTGGATCGGCGATATGTTCGACGGTCGCGGCTGCGCCGCGGCTGCACGCGCGAAGGGTCATAATCTCGCCGGGCGCTCGGTGCTTCAGGTCGGTGCCGGTGGCGTCGGCAGGGCCATCGCTTTTGCCTTCGCCGAGGCTGGCATCGCCCGGCTCAGCATCTCGGACCTAGATTCGAAACGCTCCCGCATCCTTGCCGATGACCTGTCCTCTGCCTTTCCGGCCATCGCAACCGAAGTAGCCGCGCCACGGGTCGCCGGCCACGATGTGGTGGTCAACGCGAGCCCGCTGGGTATGGCCGAATCCGATCCCATGCCTGTACCTGCCGCTGACCTCGCCAGCGACATGCTGGTTATCGACGTGGTGTTGCTCGACCGCCCGACGCCGCTCCTCGCCACCGCCGCCGAGCGCGGCGCGGCGACGCAAAATGGCCATGCCATGCTAGCCGCTCAGGTGGGCGAGATCGCGAGTTTCTTCGGTATTACCACTTGAGGACGTCAGCAGCGGCTTTCCTAGCCCGGTAGCGAACATCCCAGGCGCGCAAATTCGGCTGCCCGCCGAGTAAATCGGCTTCAATGAAGCGCAGGAACTGCAGCGCGGCCTGCAAGGTACAATCCGCTATCGAGACCCTCTCACCCGTCAGCAGGGGTCGACCATCGCCGAGCAGAATCTCGAGATAGTTGAGCGGTGATTGCAGCGACTCTTCCATCTCAGCTGCCAACGAAGGATCGGGCGGCCAACCCAGGGGGGACTTCGTGGCATGCGCGTACCTTGCCATGGGGATGGCGACGCGCAGATCGACCACGCGCTCGAGATCGCGGGCATGGGCGCGGGCAAGAATATCATCGCCCAGCAGAGCGCCTTCAGGGAAGCGCTCCTCGAGATATTCCATGATCGCAAGCGACTCGATCAGGTAGGAGCCGTCGTCGAGTTCCAGCACCGGCAGGGTGCAGAAGGGATTACGCGCAAAATGCTCAGGGTCGCGGTGGTGCCCCTTGAGGGTGTTGACCATGACCTGCTCGATGCCGAGGTCGGTCCCGAGATAGCCGCGCTCGGCAATGTAGAGCATCACCTTGGTCGGGTTAGGTGCCAGCGGCACCATGTAGAGCTTCATGGCTCTCAGTGATTCCACCAGGGCAAGTCGGAGAACGGCCGCATGTCAATTTCGTGCGTCCAGGCCGAGCGGTGCTGTTGCGAGATGTGAAAATAGGTGTTGGCTACCTTTTCCGGCAGCAGCAGCCCGTCATGCTCCAGACCACGGGCCTCGCGCAGCTCCTGGAACTTCTCCGGGCCCAGCATGCGACCAAGAGTGTCGGGGGCGTCCACGGCGCCGTCGATGATGATATGGGCAACGTGGATGCCTTTGGGCGCGAACTCCGCATTGAGAGACTGACACAGCATGCGCCGACCGCCCATGGCCGCCGCGTGGGAGTGCTGTCCTTTATTTCCGCGCACCGCGGCCGTTGCCGAGGTCACTAATATAGTGCCTTTACGGCGCTCCTCCATACGCGGGCAAACGCTCGAGGCGACGCGGAAGAGGCCGAAAGTGGCAAGGCGCCAACCCATCTCAAAGGCCTTGTCCGTGGTGTCGGCCAGTGCCCGATCACCGATCTGAGCGCCGAGATTGTAGACCACAACTTCGATCGGACCGATTTCGGTCTCAACGGCCGCCACCCGATCCTCGATGCTATCCGCCTCGATGGCGTTAAGCAGAAAGCCTGAGGCCGAGGCGCCTTCGCTTTCGATAGCGCCTACCAGCGTGTCCAACCCCTCCTGATCAGTACGCCGGCAAAGCACAGCATGATAGCCCTCGCGCGCAAAGCGCTTACCGACATTGCCGCCGATCCCGGCACCAGCACCGATTACTAGACAGACAGGTTTCATGGCGCACTAACTCCTCGCGATCTTCATTTTTTCTGTTACTCGACCTTTCTGCGCTCGACATATTTCTTGGTCGAGGCTGAGACCCCGCGCTCAGCAAAGGCGCGCCGCCGACAACATCACCGCCGACTTTCAGAGCCTGCGCCTTGATCGCCTGGGTCAGTTTCTTTCGGTCTGGTTTTTTGCTCTCCTGCGCCGTCATGGCCCGCCCTTTACGCCACTGCCAGACACAGGCTCGTCACTCGGGCGTTAGCTGTCAAGGCCTCAGCAGGAAACGGCTCGGCCCCTTCAGTGCCTCAAGCGTCGGCTGGGTCCATTCGATCCAGTCGCAGAGCCGGGCGCGGGTCTCTCGCGGATCGATGATGTCGTGGCTGGAAAACGCTTCAGCGCGGGGAAAAGGTGACTGGCGCGCAGCGAGCTGCTCCTCGAGTTCCCGCCGGCGCGCTTCCGGGTCGGGCGCCACGGCGATCTCGCGCCCATAAGCCACGGCGACGCCGCCTTCTACGGGTAGCGGACCGCTTTCCGACGACGGCCAGGCGAGCACATAGGCACCGTTACCGTAATGGGCGGCTTGCGCCACGCCGAACGAGCGACGCACCACCACCGAGGCCCAGGGCACGTTGCAGGCGGCCACCGATAGCACGGCGCTGGTGCCGTGGCGGATCGTTGCCGCCTTCTCCGCCTCGCTGCCGATCATGAAGCCGGGCTCGTCGACGAAACTCAGCACGGGCAGGTGGAAGGTCTCACAGAGCTCGACAAAACGGCGCACTTTGTGCGAGCCATCTGCCGTCATGGCGCCGGCGAGATAGCGGCAATTATTGGCCAATACACCGACCGGTTGACCATTCATACGGGCAAGTCCAGTGATAATCCCGCGTCCGTAGCCAGCGCCGATCTCGAAGAATGAGTTGTG
>MPLX02048511.1_pt1 | contig 37479 bp, 33 predicted proteins | sample 1617341 | NCBI WGS metagenome assembly MPLX02 (sample SAMN05944804, study PRJNA350692) | marine metagenome | biome: marine; feature: ODZ; material: water; isolation source: 120 m water sample filtered on 0.2 um supor filter | place: Pacific Ocean | collected 2012-04-08 | depth 120m m | reverse complement strand
CGAAGAAGGCATGAGGAGCAAGGCCCGGGAAAATTGCGGAGAATCGCACGGATTCCTAGCTCCAGCGCCAGCCAAGGACGGGCAGAAGGGGCTCCTGGCCGGGCCCCGGGTCCTCCGGATTGGAGGGAATCGCGCGACCTGCCTCCCCTCATTCGGGTAATACCTAATTCCCTGACTCTAAGGGATTCGTCCTTTGATCGCTGGGAGAAGGCAGGCGGGAACACAAGTTGGTATCACAAGGAATTTTTTTCAAAACCAGTCTTTACTCGTCCTCGTCACCTTGGAGAATCCACCCCCCCCCATTGCACCCCGCATAACGAATCCGGACCTATCATGATCTATACAACCAGGAAACGTCTCCTCCGCGTTTTTTCGCTAGTTCTCACCTCGTTTTTTCTCTCGGCTCCCGCCCTCATGGCCGCGGACGGGGACGGGGACAAGAACGCCCTTGAGAAATGGGTCCTCGACGGAGGCTGGCCAATGATTTTGATCGGCCTTGCAATTATCGCTCTACTGGCGCTGAGCGTTTTCAATTTCATCAACCTCACCAAGCAGAAGTTCTGCCCCGATGATCTCAAGGCGGCCCTCCTTGATCACATGATGAACTGCCGTGTGCGTTCCGCCATCGAGCTTGCCGCTTCCCATCCCAGTTATGTCGGACGCATGCTCGCTTATTCCCTTCCCAACATCGATGCCACCAGGCCCGAGGATCTGGGACGTGATGGAGTTGAGGATGCCATTGCGGATTTCACCATCAATGAGAGCCGTAAGAACATGGTGTGGATCAACTACATCGCCCTGATTGCGCAGGCAGCACCCATGCTCGGACTGTTTGGAACGGTTTACGGGATGGTCGGCGCCTTCGGGTCCCTGAGTACCACTGGGGCAGCCGACCCTGCCCAGCTGGCCGGCGATATCCAGATCGCTCTCCTCACCACCTTCTGGGGCCTGCTCACTGCCATCCCCTCGCTGATCTCCTACTTTTACTTCAAGAACAAACTCAACAACCTGGTGGCCGAGGCGCACCACTCTTCCGAGGAGTTGATCAACGCCTCGATCCAGACCGTCAACCAGGACGCATATTTGGCTAAGATTCCGGAAGGGATTGCCGTCTAAAGGGACGGGGCCGTCCCTGTTCCCCGGGAACCAATCAGTCCTAACGATGTCTTCTACGAAACTGCGTGCTGCCCAGGAGGAGCAGGATGACGATACGGAGGTCGACATGTCGCCCATGATCGACATGGTCTTCCTCCTGCTCATCTTCTTTATCGTCAACGCCACCCTGATCGTCGTTGAGATGGACAAGAAGGTGCAGGTGCCGATCGCGCGCTACTCGAAGAATCAGGAGACCAAGATGGGCCGCATCGTGGTCAACGTCTACAGTGATGAGCACGCCGGTGAGGGGCGCTTCCGGATGGCGGATGGCAAGAAGGTCTTCGCGGATGACGAGGACATGGTGGATTTCATCAAGAAGGAGAAGGAACGGTGGGACGGCAAGGGCCAGAAGGCCCGCCTGCATCTGAGGGCCGATGGCAAGGTGCACTTCACTTACGTTCGCCGGGTCATTCGCGCAGCCGCGGCTGCGGGAATCAACGAAGTGATTTTCGTGAGTCTCTGGTCCCGCAATAACTAGTGTAGCAAGGAGCCCCCATGGCCAGACATCGACGCGTCACACCCCCTGAGGAAGACAAGCCTGAACTGAGCATCTCTCCGCTCATTGACGTCTGCTTTCTGCTTCTTATTTATTTCCTGGTGACCACCACCATCAAGCAGAAGGAGCGGGACAACAGCATGGCCCTGCCCTCCGCGGCCCCCTCGGAGGCTCAGCCGGATATCCAGCCCTTCTTCATCAAGATCAGCAACGAGGGTCACATCTACGCCAATGTGGGGGCGGCCCAGGAGTTGCTCGATACGGAAGCGCAGGGTACCGAGCGGACCCTTCCACGTCTGGACCAGCGCCTTGAGATTTACGCGGCGGCAGCCAAGGCGGGCAACAACAAGCCCCTGGTTCAGGTCTACGTGGAAGCCGAGGCCGAACAGCAGGTGGTATCCGATGTGCTCAACCATCTCGCCAAGCACGATGTTAGCACGGTCACCTTTACGGATCTGGTGGTCCAGGACGAGCAGCACAAATAGGGTATAGGTTCGTCCCGACGCCGCCCCGGCACAGCGATTTTCTGATGGATTCCCCGGGCAGGATCTAAGAAAAACCCAGCTTGTCCGTTGGGGTTCTTGCTGGAGGGCCCGGTTTTTGAGAGAAGGACAACCCAGACTAGAAATCCCATACGTCATGATTCAATCCACCAAGAACCGGATCCTGTGCGGGCTCCTGGCCCTTTGCGCCTCGGTCTGTCTGCCGGAAAAATCGGTCGCCCAGGGAGGGATCGATACCGCCTGGTCCAATTCACTTACCGCCATGCGGGCCAAGGAATGGGCCAAGGCCCATGCAATTCTGGCCAAGGCGGTGGCGCAGTACGACGGGCGGGCCAAGACCCTCTTTGGCCCGAAGTTCGGCTGGTTCTGGTACCACAAGGGATACTGCGAGCTGAAGCTCAAGCAATGGGAGCCGGCCATGGAGTCCTTCAAGATGTGCTACACCAAGTACCCCAATAAGAATGCCGGGGGGGCGGGCCTGGACGGGGCCACCCAGGGGAGCTTCAACCATTACCACACGAAGGCCCTTCTCAAGTGGGGGGACGCCGCCATCGGCGCGCAGGAGTGGGAAGTTGCGATCAGGATGTACAAGAAATTCCTGCAGGAGCGTGACCCCAAGCGTGACACGTATCAGAAGGGGGCCTTTTACGTGAACATGGCGATGGCGCACTTCAAGCTCTTCCAGATTCCGGGAGGGATCGAGAATCTCGAGATCGCGATCGACAACAAGGAGACCTTCCCCACTCCCGACGAGGGCATCATGGTGGGATTTCAGGCCATGGTGGAAGCGGTTATTGAGAAGGAGAACGAGCAGGCCCTGCTGGATTTCCTCGGGAAGAACCGGGCTGACATCAGGCTGGAACCCTTCAAGATGCACAGCTTTGCTCCGGTCTTCATGAAACTGGCGGCGGATGCCCTGGCGGCCGAGATGGAACGTTCCGCGTTTGAACTTTATGCCCTGGTGCCCAGTACCAGGGCCTCCATTGACGACATCAAGGCCCGCCTGGCCCAGATCGGGATTGTCGATCGCCAGTTCCAGGACCCGCCGCAAAGCAACCGCCAGATTCACAAGGAGGTGCTGGAGGCTGACCTGGAGGAACTGACCAGACAGTGGAGTTCCGGGGATCCTCATGAGGTGATCACCACCGCGGCCACGGCCTACATTCACGAACAACACAAGAACGTGCGCGGAGCCTTCGCGGCCTACGAGCAACTGGAGCTCTATTACAACAAGTCGAAGAAACGCGAGGAGTATCTCTATAACCTGGTGCGGACTTCCGCCATTATCGGGGAAGTGCTGGTGACCGAGAAATACGGGAGCCTCTTCCTGAAGATCTTCCCGGACAGCAAGCACGTGGAGTCGGTGCGCAGCATGATGCTGACCAGCCTCTTCATGGAAGGGGAGTATGAGAAGTGCATCGAGGTGGCCACGGTCATGCTGCCCAAGCTGGCCTCGCCCTCCAAGCAGCACGACATCTGCCTGCACGTTCTGGGTGGGAGCTACTACTACACCGGGAAGTATGATGTGGCCCGCAAGTATCTCGACGAGCACGTGGAGATGTATGAGAAAAGCCAGTTCCGCATGGCGGCGCTCTATTTCCAGGGGTCAAATCTTTCCCGGCTTCAGTACTGGGGCAAGGCGGCCGAACTCCTCGACTCCTTCCTCTCCAAGTATCCGGACCCGGGCAAGAACATCTATCTGCCCTTTGCGCTGTATGATCGGGCCAACTGCCATTTTGCCGAGGACGAGCTCGACCCCGCCCTCGTGAAGCTCAACCGTCTTGAAAGCGAGTTTCCCAACAGCGACATCATGGACATGGCCCTCAACCTCAAGGGCAACGTCCTCCAGACGCAGGAAGAGTGGGATCCAGCTGAGACCTACTACAAGAAGGCCATGGAGCTCGCCAAGCGTCGTGAGAACACCATCGTGGTGGGCGAGTCCCTGTTCTACCTGGTGGGGCTTCTGGGTCCGGAGAAGCGGGGCAAGAAAGAGAACCCGCGGGTGGAGGACGCCGTTCCCTACTACGACGAGTTCTGGAAGGATCATGGGTCGGCCTCGCCCTTCAAGGCGCAGACCGCGGTGGCCGGGGTGCATCCCCTCACGGTGGTGGGCCGTGAAGAGGAAGCCCTTGAGCGGTTGCAGGGAGTGATTGCAGAACTCGCGGCCGTGGCCGGGGCCTTCGGGCTGGAGGAGGCCATCAATTCCTACACCCGGGCCTATCTGAAGAACCACAGCGAGGACGAGCTCAAGGAGCACTATTACAACTTCCCCGGGATCGATTCCGGCAACAAGGAAGCCCAGGCCCTCCTGCGGATCGCACTCATCACGGTGTTTGAGGAGAAGAGCAAGAAGGCCGTCAAGGAGGAGAACCCCAGCGACAAGCGGCTTGCGGATGCCATGGTTGGCGTTCTTTTCCGCGATCTGAAGGAGGAGTTCCAGCCCTCCCAGCTCACCAACTACGTGCTCGTGCGCCTCGGCGACTACCTGCGGGAAAAGGCTGGGAAGCCCCGGGACGCCCTGCCCTACTACAATGAGGTGGTGGGCCGCGAGGATCAGTCCTACCGGTTCAATGCCAACTTCGGACTGGCCGATATCCTCGGAGACTCTGACAGCCCGACGGAGAAGGGGAAGGCAGTAGAAAACCTGGAGCACATCTTCAAGAATGCCCCGCAGAAGAAGCAACAGGAAAGGGCCCTCTATCGCATCGTTGAGATCCTGACGGAGAAGAAGGACTGGGGGGACGTGACCACCCGCGCGAAGGAATACCTTACGACCGAGGGTTACCGTCGTTACGCGGCAGAGGTTTCGTTCATGCTGTCCGAGTCCTATGACAAACGCGGGATGCAGGAAGATGCCATCTCATCCTACAACAAGACGTGGGCCAGCTACACCGGCCTCATCCGGATTTCCGCCCCCTCCATGACGCGGGTGATGGAACTGGTCTGGGCGCGCGACGCCGGGGAGGACCACCAGCAGGCGTATGAAATCGGCTACAAGTTCTGTGCTTCGACGGAGCACCTTCTGGCGCAGATGAAGGATGAGGAAAAGGAGGCCTGGGAGCAGGTGAAGAAACTCGTCCAGCAGTATGAGGATCATAGTTCGGTCACCAAGATCGTAGAGGAGAAAAAGAAGGGGAGGTAGGTTCTCACCCACCGACGAACACTCAACTGACTGAAACCATGAAAAAACTGATTCTCGGCACCATCTTCCTGTTTGTCTGCGTGGTCAGGCTTACCGCTGCGGATGCCCTGTCCCTCATCGGCTACACCGAGCCGGTGAGCAAGCAGGACGACATCATGAAAGTGTGGATCACGGCCGCCAGTTCCACCCAGATCGAGTACAAGACCACCCCGCAGAGCCTGAACCGCAACCGGATCAAGCGCTCAGAGGTGAAATCGGTCTATTTCTTCGAGCCTCCCATCTTCAAGGAGGCCATGGAGCTTTATGAAAGTCGCGATTACCGGGGCGCGCGCGAAAAATTCGCGGCGTGCAAGGAAGCCTTCGACAAGCTCGACAACCTCAAGGGGAACTACGGAACCCTGGCAGGATTCTACGAGCTGGAGACCTGCCGCAAGATGTTCGACCTGGAGAGCCTCAAGAAGCTGCTCGCTGTCTACCAATTCGGGTCCCTGGCCCGGGAACACCAGCGCAACCAGCTGGAAGTTTATGCCGTCTGGGATGCAGTGCGCACCAAGAGCTGGTCCCGCCTCGATGCCCTGGCGGTGGAAGTCCTGGAGAAGAAGAAGTGGGTTGGAGAGCACGTGGCCCAGATCAAATACTGTCACGGACTCGCTCTCGAAGGCCTGGGCCGCGATACCGACGCCCTGATCGCCTTCAACGGGGCGTTCACTGCGGACTACACCGCCTCGGAAGAACTCACCCAGGCGGCGGCCGTGGCCTGCCTGCGCATCATCAAGGCTAACGAAGAGGTGAAGCTGGCCATCCAGCTCTGGGGGACGGAGGATGAGGATCCGAATTCCCCCGGCTATTTCCTTCTGCAGGAGGGGCTCGCCATGTGCGATCTCTGGAAGAAAGCCCTCGGTGGGGGCAAGGCGCTGCCCTCCGACTACACCTTTTTCCTGCGTTACCGGGAGGACAATAAGCCCAAGCCGAAGCCCAAGCCGAAGCCGAAGGCCGATACGGAAGAGAAGCCCAAGGAAGAGAAGGCCGAGGAGGAGAAGCCCGAGGGCGAGGAAAAGCCCAAGGAGGATGGCTAACCCGCGTCGTTTGGGGGGCAACCTCTAGCGATCGAACCTGATTCAACCCGGGCCCCGGGACCTTCGGCTCCAATGTCCGGACAGGGAGGAGTCTTCAGCTGCGTGGTTTGGCCTGGCGGCCCTCGTCGATGAGACGCCAGAACTGCTTGGATTGCGCGAGTTCCTCGTCTTCTGCCCGGAATGGCAGCTTGGACCGGAAGATGAAGTCCTGGAAGGTGTTCTTGTGGAGGACGCGATGGACCCTCACATGATCATCGATCACTTCGAAGTAAAAGCGCCAGTCGCGGGAACGGAACCGGTAGAGGGTCTTGCCATCCCTCTCGATCCTGCCGAAGCGATTGTCCTCCAGATGCTCCAGGTCGTCCTCGCTCACCTTGAACTCGTCGAGGAGTTCAAGTTGCTCCAAGGTGTCGAGCAGGGAGATTTCGGCCGCGCTGACCTCATTGAAGACGATCTGGAGCACGCCCGATGCTACACCGTGGCAGGCCGGATGAAACGGGAAAATGGAAGAGGATCGGCCTGCTTGAACCTCAGCTCCGGGCTCTAGTGGTGATGCCCATGGTCGTGATCATGATTGTGGTCATGCCCGTGGGAGTGGGGAAGATGCAGGGCGTGGACGGCCTCGTGCCTGACCTGGTCGTAAATCTCCCGGAGAGGGGTCGCGCTCTCGGCGGCCGCCTGGCGGCAGTCCTCATATTCGGGGGTGACGCGGGACTGCCCCCCCGGCAGGGTCGCGATCTTCACGCGGATCCTGCCAAACTTGGTGTCTACCGCCTCGCTGCGCCGGGGGAGGGAGTCCCGTTGCACTTCCTGGCGGCGCACCCCGAGGGTGGAGCTCTCGTGGAAGAGGAGGTGCTCCAGAGCGTCGGCGTTCTGGGGCTTGGCGAGGGCCTGCAGGAGTATTCCGGGGCGGCCCTTTTTCATCTGGGCCGGAATGACGGAAACGTCCAGCGCACCAGCTTCCATCAGATGGCCGGCAAGGTGGCCGACGAGCTCTGGTGACTCATCGTCCAGATTGGTCTCGAGTTGCACGAGAGTCTCGGTGAGGAGCCCGGTGGTGCCCACCGCCTCCCCGATGATGACCCGCAGGACATTGGGGATCTCATGGTCATTGCTGCCCGCGCCGTAGCCGATGGCATCGAGGGTGAGGGCGGGGATGGGACCGAAGCCGGCGGCCACCTCCGAGAGGACGGCCGCCCCGGTGGGAGTGACCAGCTCGGCATCGATGCGGGTGCCCGTCACCGGACACCCTTTCATGAGAGCAAGGGCGGCGGGAGCGGGCAGGGGAATTTGGCCGTGAGCCCCCGTCACGAACCCGCGACCGAGGGGGAAGGGCGAGACCCGGACCTGTTCGATCCCCAGCGCTTCCAGTCCGGCCAGGGTGCCGCAGACGTCAACGATGGCATCGACCCCGCCCACTTCGTGAAGGTGCACTTTCTCGACCGTGGAATCGTGAATGGCGGCCTCCGCTTCGCAGATCCGGGTGAAGATGCGAATGGCGGTTTCCTTCACCCGGTCCGAAAGGTGGCTGCCCTCCACCACTCCGCGAATATCGGCAAGGTGGCGTTCCGGGGCGTCGTCGTGGACATGGACATCCACCTTGACGGCGCTGAAGGCATTCTTCGAAACGCGATTGATGTGGAGGTGAAAGTCCTTGAGGTGGAGCTTGGCGAGCTCTGCTTCCAGCTGGGCGGCGGGGAGCCCGGCGTCCACCAGGGCTCCCAGCATCATGTCTCCACTCGCTCCCGCGATGCAGTCGAAGTAGGCCGTACGCATGGACGGATTGGAACGGGGAATGGCTGCAAAGGAAAGCCCCAACCCTTTCCGGCCTCAGGAGGAGCCGCCGGTCCGCATGATCGCGCTGGCCACCATGGCGGCCCCGAAGCCGTTGTCGATGTTGACCACCGCCACCCCGGAAGCGCAGGAGGACAACATGGCGTGGAGGGCGGTTTCCCCGCCGCGGGAGACCCCGTAGCCCACGCTGGTGGGAATTCCGATCACCGGGCAGGCCACCAGTCCCCCGATCACGCTGGTGAGGGCGCCCTCCATCCCCGCCACGCTCAGCACCACGCCGGCCCCGCGGAGTTTCCCCAGCTTGTCGAGGAGACGGTGAAGGCCGGCTACACCCACGTCAGTGAGGCGCTCCACGCGGTGGCCGAGAAACTCCAGGGTCTGGGAGGCTTCCTCCGCCACGGGAAGATCGGAAGTGCCCGCACAGGCCACCACTGCGTAGGGGTGGGCGGGAGCTTCGGGGCGCTCGCCGAGGGTGAGGAGCCGGGAGAGACTGTTGTAATGGGCCTCGGGCAGGGCCTCCTGCACGGCCCGTGCCTTGCGGCGGTTGACCCGGGTGGCGAGGGCGCGCTGGTGGGCCTGGCAGAGTCGATCGAGGATTTCAACCAGTTGCTCCGCGCTCTTGCCGGCGCCATAGACGGCCTCGGGAGCTCCCTGGCGTAGCTCGCGGTGGGTGTCGATGGTGGTGTGAGCGAGCTCTGCGAAGGGCAGTTCCCGCAGCTTCTCCATGGCCTCGGCGGTAGAAATCTCTCCAGAGGCGACCTGCCTGAGCAGTTTCTCAATGTGCTCCGGACTCATTTCTTTCTGAGAACGTCATTCATGCTGCCGGAACGGAATCCCGCGAGGTCCAGGGTGGCGTAGAGGAAGCCCGCCTCCCTCATTGCGCCCGTGATGTGTTCCCCATGCTCCACCGCCAGCGGGAGCTCGTCCCTGCTCACCTCGATGCGGGCCACCTGGCCGTGATGGCGCACCCGCAGTTCGTGAAAGCCCAGTTTGTGCAGGGCGGCCTCGGCCTGTTCGATCTGGGCCAGTTTTTCCGGAGTGACCTCGGAGCCGTAGGGAACCCGGGAAGAGAGGCAGGCATTGGCAGGGCGGTTCCAGTTGGAAAGTCCCAGCTCACGGGCCCAGGTCCGGATCTCCTCCTTCCCGATTCCGGCTTCCTGGAGAGGGCTGCGCACGCCGTGTTCACGGGCGGCCTGCAAGCCGGGCCGGTGGTCCCCGGTATCGTCCGCATTAGTGCCGTCGAGGATGCAGGGGAAGCCCTCCCGGTCCGCGAAGTCGATGAGGGATTGATAGACGTTGGTCTTGCAGAAGTAGCAGCGCTGCGGATCGTTGCGTCGGTAGCGGGAATCCTCGGTTTCACCACTCTTGATCAGTTCGTGGGGGGCTCCGATCTCGCGCGCGATGTCCTGGGATGCTTCCAGATCACTGCGGGCCAGGCTGGGCGAGACCGCGGTGACGGCCACGGCGTTGGCCCCGAGTTCCTGGCAGGCGAGTCGCAGGACGAGGGTGCTGTCGATTCCACCTGAGAAGGCAACCAGCACGCGTTCAAAACCCCTGATGAGGTTCGAAGCGTGGCGACGGGCGGGATCGTGCATGAGCAAAACGCGGGCGCGAGCCATACGCAACGGCATGCCGGGCCGTTCGGCAAGGCGACAGACGATGAAAGCGGGAGTTTTCCGGCTCTTCGGCTGAAAATTCGGGAGCCTGATTTCTCCGGGACGGGGTGGAGGGGAGGAATCCTTTTCCCTCGACAGGAGGCCCCGACCCGTGCGAGTTGTCCGGCCGATGAGCAATTGGACCACGGCATCTACCCTTCCCGTGCTGCGACTCGGACGCTAGTCCGGGCTCATATGTGTGTTGGTCCAACTTCTCTTTCCCGGGTTTCGGGGCGAACTGTGTCCAATGCGCTTGCCAAGGCTCTGACAAAAGATCAACACCAACCAACCGAACCATGAACACCCAGAACATCCGAAAGTACCGACTCTTCCCCGAGGTCGGCCTTACGGATCGGCAATGGCCGGACCGTGCGATAACCGAGGCGCCCATCTGGTGTTCGGTCGATCTCCGGGATGGCAACCAGGCTCTGCCCGTCCCCATGAGCGTGGAAGAGAAGCTGGAGATGTTCGAGCTCCTCGTGGGAGTGGGGTTCAGGCAGATCGAGGTCGGGTTTCCTTCGGCCTCTGAGACCGAGTTCAATTTCCTGCGTCGACTGGTGGAGGAGAAACTGATTCCGGATGAGGTTCAGGTGCAGGTCCTGGTGCAGGCCCGCGAGCACCTGATCCGCCGCACCTTCGAGGCGCTCGAGGGCGTGAAGAATGCCATCGTGCACATGTACAACTCCACTTCACCGCTGCAGCGCCGGGTGACCTTCAACGATGCCAGTCGCGGGGACATCAGGAAGATCGCGGTGGATGGAGCCAGAATGGTGAAGGAACTGATCCCCACCGTCCCGGGGACCAACATCAACCTCGAGTATTCGCCGGAGTCGTTCTCCGACACCGAGCTGGAGTTTGCGTTGGAGGTTTGCGAGGCGGTCATGGACGTGTGGGAGCCCACCCCGGAGAAGCCGGTCATCCTGAACCTGCCTGCGACCGTGGAGTGGACCACCCCCAACATTCACGCCGACCAGATCGAGTGGTTCTGCCGCAACGTGAAGAACCGGGAAAGCGTGCACGTTTCGCTGCACACCCACAACGACCGGGGCACCGGGATCGCGGCCACCGAACTGGGCCTGCTGGCCGGTGCCGATCGGGTGGAGGGCACTCTTTTCGGCAACGGGGAACGGACCGGGAACCTGGACATCGTGGTTGCGGCGCTGAACATGAACAGCCACGGGATCGCGACCGGTCTCGATTTCACTGACTTGCCGCGCATCCGGGAGGTTTACGAGCGGACCACGCGGATGGAGGTTCCCGATCGCCAGCCCTACGCCGGGGAACTGGTGTTTACCGCCTTTTCGGGCAGCCACCAGGATGCCATCAAGAAGGGTTTTGACCGGCGCCGCAAGGAGACGGCCGGGGAGGAAGGGGAAGTGGTCAAGTGGGGCGTGCCCTACCTGACCATCGACCCGGAGGACATCGGCCGCAGCTATGAAGCGATTATCCGGATCAACTCACAGTCCGGGAAAGGCGGGGTGGCCTATATCCTCGACCGCGAATACGGGTTCGATCTCCCCAAGACCATGCACCCCCAGGTTGGAAAACAGGTTTACGATCTCGCCGATCAACTGGGACGTGAACTCAATCCCGGCGAGGTGAAGGACGCCTTCTTCAGGTATTTCGCCAACGTGGGGGAGCCGCTGCATGTGATCGACTACGAGCTCGATCAGCAGGCGGGTGAACGGGGAACGGTGTGTTGCCGGGCGGAGGTTCTTCTCAACGGAGAGAAGCGTCACATCGTGGGCCGGGGCAACGGACCCATCAATGCCTTTGTGCACGCGCTGGAGGAGAACGATCACAAGGATTTCGTTCTCACCGACTACCGGTCCCATGCCCTGCGGGATGGATCCAGCTCCGATGCCGCCGCCTATGTGCAGCTCAAGCACGATGACGGGCGGCTGGTCTGGGGGGCAGGAATCGATCCCTCCATCGAGATGGCAGGGCTCAAGGCGCTGGTGAGTGCCTGGAATCTATTGCGGTAGATCCGGGAGGCCGGAAGGCGCTACCAGATTCCCAGTTCCTGCAACTGCCTGGTGGCGGTTCCCGCCCAGTCCCTGTTGGCGGCGGGCGAGGCGGGACTGGGGTGGAGGATCCTGCCGATGGTGGCCCCGGATCCGAGATCCGCCGCCGTGCCGGCCAGCTGTTTTTCGGCGTAGGCGCCGACCCCGATGAGATACTGCGGGTCGAGGAGTTGGACGAGGGTGCGGAGATGGGCGAGACAGGCCTCATCGACGGGCTTCATGGATTCGGCCGGAATCTTGTCCGGGGTCAGGTTGGCCCCGGTGTCCTTCATCCAGACCAGGGGGCAGTAGTTGGCCACGAAGTGATCGGCAAAGAAGTCATCCGGATTGGGAAAGCGCTCGGCGAAGAGCCCCCAGAGACGGCGGCCACTCACTTCCGATCGTTCGCAGTCAAATCCGGTGATGGGGCGCCTGGGGTGTTCAGGATCAGGTGTTCCTACCGGCCCTGAAATCCCCATCCAGTCGCGGACGGAGGAGATTTCGCCAAAGGGAACACCGGTCTGGGCCATCCCGAAGGGTCCGGGGTTCATGCCGAGAAGGAGAACGCGTCCGCTCCCCTTCCCGAAGCGCTCAAGGTAGTCACAGTGACGCTCCCAGGCGTAGTCCAGGGGATTGTAGGTGTGGGTGACCGGGGAGGAGAAAGTGAGGGGTCGGAGCGCCCTGCGCAGCTGGTTGGCAGCTTCAATGAGGGTTGGCACAGGAGGCAGATTGCGGAGGAGGATGGAGATGTCGAGAGCGGATGCGAACCCCGGCGAAGAGAAAGGGGAGACCTGCCGCCACCCCTTTCCCCGTGCGAGAGGTCGGGAAAATGGTGGCCAACTGCTGGAGCCGCGTATGATTCGAGCGAAGAAGCAACCGGTGACGCGGTCGCGGCGAGCAGGAGAGCAGCGGGAACCGCAATCATGGGATGGCGGAAGGTTCGTTGAAATGTCAGCATGGGCCTGGGACGTAACGCATCCGACGGGGGCGCGACGGACAAGAGCTGAGCCCTCCGCTTCCCAATCCGGCCCCATCCATGAAGATCCACACGACTCCTCGGCCCACCCTCCTCCCCCTCTGCGGTGCCCTGTTGTTCCTCTGTCCGACCGTACAAGCCGGGCAGGAACTGCGGATGCCTAACATTTTCGGCAACCACATGGTCCTGCAGCGGGATCAGCCGATCCGTCTCTGGGGCTGGGCCGGGCAAGGACAGGGTCTCACCGTCGCCTTTGCTGGACAAACACACACCGTCACCCCGGGCGCGGATGGAAGGTGGTCGGTGACCCTGAACGCCCTGCCAGCCGAATCCTCCGGGCGGGTCCTGACCGTGAAAAGCGCGGTCAGCACGCTCAGCTTCGAGGATGTCCTCATCGGGGACGTCTGGCTCTGCGGTGGTCAAAGCAACATGGAATGGCGGCTCCGCAGCACGCGCGATGCCGATGTCGAGATCCCTTCCGCAAACTACCCGGGCATCCGCTTCATCCGCATCAAACCGGAGGGAACCCCGGAACCCCGCGATAATTTCCCGGCCGAGAACAGCGACGGAATCTGGCTGCCGTGCACACCGGAGACGATCGGTGACTGCTCCGGGGTGGCCTACTTCTTCGGCCAGCGCCTTCACCGTCGGCTTGATGTTCCCATCGGCCTCGTCAACGCCGCCTGGGGCGGCACGATGGCCCAGCATTGGGTCACCCGCCAAACCCTCGAGTCTCTCCCTGCCGCCAAACCCTCCCTCGAAAAATACGAACAAAAGTGCCGTGCCTGGATCGAGGGAGGAGGCGAAAAGGGCGCCACCAGACGCTTCGCCGCCGACCAGAAGACGTGGGAAGCGCTCGCCAAGGTCGCCAGGGAGAAGGGAGAGAAGGATCCGTCGGGCAAACCCAACCCGAGGAGCTACCTCAACCCGGCTCAAGGCCGCATCCCGGCCGGGCCCCTCAATGCGATGATCATGCCGATCGCCGGCCTCAGCATCCGCGGGGCGCTGTTCTACCAGGGCGAGAACAACTCCTTTGGCGACACCTGGATCCCCTTCCGAGAAACCTTCCCCGCCGTCATCGCCGACTGGCGCAGGCTCTTTCGAAACGACGAACTGCCCTTCGGCATGATCCAGATCGCCGGGTGGAGCACGCGCCGCTCGATGACCTACGACATGAACCACCACACCAACGTCGTCCGGGAGGTGCAGTTCAAGACCTGGCGCGCCACTCCGAACACCGGCCTGATCGTCAGTTTCGATGCCAACAGCAACAGTAACATCCATCCGGGACGGAAATACCCGGTCGGTGACCGGGCCGCCCGCTGGGCCCTCTCCGAAGTCCATGGCCTCACCGATGCGGTCCGCAGGGGACCGCTGCAGTGGCACGGGCCGGTCTACAAATCGATGGAGAACACGGAGGGCAGGATCCGTATTCTCTTTGAGAAGGAAGGCGCGGAAGGTCTGCGGCTCGACAGGGCCGATGCCCGGGGATTTTATGTCGCCGGGGCCGACCAGGTCTTCCACCACGCCGAGGCCCGGGTCACCGGCGACCGCAACACCCCACCGGGCGTGGAGGTCTGGTCCGCCGATGTCCCCAACCCCGTCGCGGTCCGCTACGCCTGGTCCAACCTGCCCCTGGGCTCCCTCATGAATGGCAAGGAACTGCCGGCCTTCCCCTTCCGTACCGATACCTGGCCCCTCAAGCCCCACTACGGCGAAACGCTCTACCAGGTGGTTCCGGCAAACGGGGATTGCCCCGGACAGTGATCGTTAGCCCTCCAGCCCGCCCCCCGATGCCATGATGCGAATCCTGTGTGCTCTCCTCGCCCTGGGGATCGGTGCTTCCGCAAGGGATGTCGATCTCCCGGAAACCATGCTGGCCTGCCAACGCCAGTCCGGCGGTTGGCCGAAGAACTACGATCGCACCCGGAAGCTGAGCAGTAGTGAGCAGCGCGACCTCCGCCGGCAACGCTCCCAGGGCGATGCCACCATTGACAACGGGGCCACCCACACCGAAATCCATCTTCTGGCGGAAGCCTTCACCCGCACCGCTGATCCGCGCTTTGAGAAGGCGGTTCTGGATGGAATCAATTATCTGCTGGACGGCCAGATGCACAATGGAGGATGGCCCCAGCGATTCCCGGGTGGCCGCGGATATGCCACCCAGATCACCTTCAACGACAATGCCATGATCGGGGTGATGAACCTGCTCAAGAACATCACGGACGGACATCCGTCTTTCTCCTTTGTCCCCGGGCGCACCCGCCGCGAATGTGCAGAAGCGGTTGAGCGCGGCATTGCCTGCATCCTCAAGTGCCAGGTCGTCATCGATAACGTCCCCACGACCTGGTGCGCCCAGCACGACCGCCGCACCTTTCGTCCATGCCAGGCCAGGTCCTACGAACTCCCGTCCCTCAGCGGATCCGAATCGGTCGGCATCGTCCGCTTCCTCATGCGTATTGAGAAACCGGATGAGAAGGTCATCCGTGCCATCGAAGCGGCCATCGCGTGGTTCAAGCAATCGAAGTTAAACGGGATTCGGCTGAAGCGGCTGGCCGACAAGAGCAAGCCCAACGGTTTCGACCACGTCGTCGTCAAGGATCCCGGTGCCCCTCCGCTATGGGCCCGCTTTTACGACCTGCGCTCCAACCAACCCATCTTCTGCGGCCGCGACGGCGTCCCGAAGAAGAGCCTTGCCGGAATCCCCCATGAGCGGCGCACCGGTTACTCATGGCTCGGATCTTACGCCCGGGATCTCCTCGCCAGGGACCTGCCACGCTGGCGTCAGCAGCAGGGCCGGACGCCGTAGCCAGAAAGCGGAAAGTGGCACTCAGCTGCCGGCGCCGGGATCAGGCCGGGGGCCCGGCGTGGCTCGGGCGAGGAGACCGTTCCAGTAATGCAGGTCGGCGCGTTGCAGGGCCCTGATGAGAGAGTGGCTCTTTTCCATTTCGATGCGTCTCGGCGTGGGGAAGTCCTCCCAGGTGCCGTTTTCCATCATGGCCTGCCGGATGACTTCGTATTGCCCCAGCATCATTTCGAGACGTTGCAGATAGCGCTGGGCGAGCTGCATGTCCGGTTCCGGATGCTCCGTCAGCATCTGGAGACAGTCGTGGGCGGCGGAGGCCCCCGTGATCATGGCGGGGGCCTCTGCGGGCAAGGCCCAGCAGTATTGGAGCGTCCGGTGGGCAAGGGTGTGCGCCTCACGCCGGCGATCGAGGATGAGGAGGCTCTCCCCGGACTCTCCCTCCACCCGGGCAAGCGCTTCGCTCTTGAAGAGAAAGTAGGCCCCGTAGGCGGCAAGGTTGCTGGGGTCCAGTTCGTAGCCGACCGCCAGTTTTTTTTCCATCTCTCCCATGATGTAGGCCTTATGGCGGGGAGACTCGGCAGTCCGGTTGGTCCGTGAATTGTATGCGGTTCGCATTGTCTCGATCCTGTCGAGGAGATAGGGGCGCACTCCGGAGAATTCCTTTCTGACTGCGACGGGAGGGCCATGCGCATGATCGCAGTGATCGTGTTCGCACTCCTCGTGTTCGCACTGGTGATCGCCCTCCTCAAGCAGGCTGACCAGGTAGTCGAGCTCGCGGTCTTCTCCCGCCGCCAGGCCCGGCTGATGGCTGTGATCGTGGCTGTGTTCCTCCCCCGGAGGGTGCTCATGAGGTTCGCCGCGATGCCAGTAGACATCCACCGGTCCGCGCATGGCGAGTGACAGGGTCCGCCCGAAAGGACTTTGCTTGAGATGGAGCACGTTGTGCTCCTTGGCAAACCTGCCGCCCCGGTAGAGCCTGCTTGTCTGCAGCCCCCAGGCCGTCAGGCCGACGGCGAGGAGAAGAATCTGGAGGCAATGGATCCGGTTCATGGAGGATCAGTTCAGTTGCGCAGGGGATCGGTCCGGAACAGCAGGGTGGCAGAGCAGCCGAGGACCAGGGTGATGGCCAGAAAGTAGAGGAGGAAGCTGGTGAAGTCGGCCCAGGGCAGGTGCCCCATCTTGAAGATGAGGCGGGGGGTGAGATCCGCGAGGTGATACTGTGGAGAGATTGCGTAGAGCCACTCCAGGACCTGGTTGTCGTCACGCAGGCGGATGGTCATGCCGAGGTAGGTGACCCCGTAGAGTCCATAGAGGCACAGCCCGGTGGGCACGACGTAGCCGATCAGGGTTCCGAAGCGACTGGCCAGTCCCACCCCAAGGAGGGCGAGGGGGCCGATGGCGAGCAGGAAGAGGGTCGCGAATTGCAGGTTGGTCCATACCCACATGGAGGCCTCCTGGGGGTGGGCGGGCATGGCGAAGAGGAGGCAGGTGCCCACCGCGACCAGGACCACGGGGAGCAGGAAGAGCATGATGGCGCTCCAGATGGCAAAGATCTGGCGCAGGGAGCCCACGCCCTGGGCCCGGAAATAGGATCCGATGCCGCTGCGGGAGTTGCTCTCCCCGAAACGGGCGGCCTGGGAGAGGGTCCAGAGAATTCCGATGAGCCAGGTGCAGGTCCAGGCGCTCTGGGCCCGGGCCGGTTCCAGGAGGGAGGTGTTGGTTTCGTGGGGGGTGAAGAGCGGGAAGACGATGGGAGTGATGACGGCCACAAGAAGAACCACGACCCACATCCTGCGGGCCATGAGAGTGGAGATCGTGAGTCGGAAGAGGTCCATGATCAGCGGGAGGTGGCTCAGTTGAGGCGTTCCTTGAAGTCGGCCCAGGTGAGGTTGCCATCGCCGCCGCGGAAGATCTTCCCATCGGTAATGAGGAGGGCGCTGGGCATGGCCATGGAATCGAAATCGGGGTGGCAGGAGACAATCCGCACAGCCTGGTCCCCGGTGGCCTTCCAGCGCTCGCTGATGGCCTCCCGGGCGGGAGTATCAAGCCCGGTGAAGGGCTCGTCGTAGAACAGGAGATTGGGTTCGTTCTCGCGGAGCCGGAACTCGGCCACCACCAGGCCGACCTTCTTACGGTTGCCGAAGGAAAGCTTGCCGAATTCCCTGCCCACATCGAGTTCGAGTTTGTCGGCGAGACGGAAGGCATCCTTGCGTCGCGCGGCGGGAATGAGGGCCCTGAAGATGGCCTGTGATTTCAACTCGCGGTCGAAGAAGAATTCATCGCCGATGAACTGGCAGTGCCCATGGGTTTCAAAGCTTCCGGAAAGCTTCCGGATGAGTCCGGCGACGGTTTTGAGCAGGGTGGTCTTACCACGTCCGTTGCGAGCGAGAAGATAGTGGGTGCCGTTTTCGAGCGGGATATCCTCGGTGACCTCGGCCAGAAGAGAACGGTATCCAATTCCGAGCCCTTGGGAGAGCTTCACCGAGGCCTGGGGGTGGGCACTGGCGCTGGGAGTCATGTTGAAGGGGGTTGTTGCGTTCCCCGCGGATGAACATGAGCCCATCAGCAGTTTGGCGGGAGCTATCCGGCGGCGGGTGAACAGCGGCCTGCTATTTAGTTAGGATTTGCCTTTATTTAAGCAAATTAACTTAACTTCTGCAAGGGCCGGACCAGAAAGAAAAAGGCCTTTGGGGGTGGGGACCCCGGGAATCCCACCTGTTTAATGATTCCCTACCCCTTGTCGGGGGTCGTGGGGTGGTCGTAATTCATGGAATCGGGGGCCACCGCACCTCCTGACATGATGAAGGCCATGGCCTCGTCGAGGGTCCAGTCGGTGGAGGTCACGCGTTCGAGGGGGACGATCTCAAGGTAACCGGAGGTGGGATTCGGAGTGGTCGGAACATAGACTGCGGCGAGTTCCCGCCCGGTGTTGGTGTCGGTGAGCACGCGGGTGACGAGGCCCACGGTCTTCATCTCGGGGGAAGGGAAGTCGATGAGGACCACGCGCTGAAGTCCGCTCCCGGGCTTTTCCTGCAGGACGGTGACGAGTTTCTTCACCGCGCCGTAGATGACGTTCACGATGGGAATTCTGGCGAGCACAGCCTCAAAGAACCCGAGGATGCGGCGCCCCACCACCACGGTGGTGAGTCGGCCGATCCCATAGAGGACCGCGATCACCAGAAGGATAGCCAGGAGGCTGGTGAAGAGAGGGTTCTCGAGGATGGCCTTGAGCGGCTCGGGGCACCTGGCGGCCACCCACTCGATAACGGGTGCACCTGCCCTGGTCAGCAGGGTGAAGAGAAAACGCAGGACCAGCCAGGTGATCCAGAGGGGGATGATGGTGAGGAGGCCGGCCAGGATGTAACGCCGCATTTTCATCATGTCAGGGAAGATGCTCCAAAAGGAGCGGGAGGAAATGAAAAAGGAGGCGGGGGCCTGTTGACAAAAAAGGGCGATCCGGAAGCACCGGATCACCCTTGGAAGGATCAGAGGGGGCCAGCCTAGTTTTCAGGTGCAGGCTCGGATTTCTCCTCCACCGGGGCGGGGGCTTCTTCCGGGGCGGGAGCTTCCTCCGGGGCAGGGGTTTCCTCCGGGGCGGGGGCTTCCTCCGTGGCAGGGGCTTCCTCCGGAGCGCCCGGGTCGAGGCCCTCGGGCAGGCCGAGGATGTTGGGCAGGACCACCTGGCGCTTCTTGAAGGCGGCCTCGTCGATGCGGACCAGGGAGAGACCATCCTCATCATCCCCACTCGAGAGCCTGAGCTTGTCTTCCCCGATGATGATAGACCCCGATTCTGTTTTCCCATCTGGGTCGGTGATTTCCACGGTGAGCGTCTTCGTTGCCTTATCGACGGTTTGGACGGTGTAGGACATGCTCTGGGAATCCCCCATCATGTGCATGACCATCTTGCCCTTCTCAGGAATCTCGAACGCCAATGCGTCAATCATGGGCCCCATCATGGCCTTGGTGGCAGCCAGTTCATCGGGGGAATCCTTAAACTTCTCCTCCATTTCCTTCATCATGGCCTCGGCATCGGCAGCCCAGTAACCGATGACATGGCTTTCCAGGTCCCCGGCGGGCGCGGCCGCCTCACTTTCAGGCGCGGGATCGGGTTTCTCCTCTGCGGCGGGGGCTTTCTCGGTGGCCGGTTCTTCGACGGGCCCCTCGGGCAGGTCGAGGCTGTTGGGCAAGACCACCTTGCGCTTCTTGAAGGCTGCCTCGTCGATGCGGACCAGGGGGAGAGCCGGCTCATCACCCCCAGTCGAGAGCTTGAGCTTGTCTTCCCCGATGATGATAGACCCCGATTCTGTTTCCCCATCGGGGTCGGTGATTTCCACGGTGAGCGTCTTCGTTGCCGCATCGACAGTTTTGACGGTGTAGGACATGCTGAGGGAATCCCCCAGCATGTGCATGACGATCTTTCCCTTCTCAGGAATCTCGAACGCCATTTCGGCAAACATCTCCATGCGCAATGCATCGATCTCCCCCTCCGCCGCCAGGCCCATTTCCTTCATCATGGCCTCGGCATCGGCAGCCCAGTAACCGATGACATGGCTTTCCAGGTCCCCGGTTGGTGCGGCCTCCGCCGTGCCCGGATCCGACGTTTCGCTGCCGCTGTCGGCCTCCTCACTCTTGTTGTCACAGCTGATGGTCATCAGGGAGATGCCCAGTGCCGCGAGGGTTGAACCTGCCAATAAGAATTGTATTTTCATGTTGCCCGGGAGAATAGGGATTGCAGGGCGGTTTCAACCAGCACAAATCGATAACCTGATGAAAGCCAGGGAGTCGAGACGGAAGCGGGGGATCGTTTTACTGGCATCGGGTTATGATTCACGGCAAATTTCGCCTCGTGAAGCTCTCCCGCCGCCTGATGGCCTCCGTTCTCACCCTGGGCAGTGCCCTGCCGGGGCAGGCTGGACCGTGGGTCGCGGGCAAGGAGGACTGGCCGTGCTGGAGAGGACCGAACCGCAATGGTCATGCTGATCCGACGCAGAAACTGCCGCTGGCCCTCGATCCGGGCAAGCACGCTCTCTGGGAAACGCCTGTCCCGGGACGCGGACACGGTTCTCCGATCGTGGTGGGTGACCGCATCTACCTGGTCACCGCTGAGGAGAAGAAGCAGACCCAGTCGCTGCTGGCCTATGAGCGCCGGACCGGAGTTCTCGCCTGGAGCACCGTGATTCACAGCGGAAAATTTCCTCCCAAGATCAACCGGAAGGCCACTCATGCTTCCAACGCCCCGGCCTTTGACGGGGAGAGACTTTACGTTTCTTTCGTGAACGGGGGCGCCGCCCACACCACGGCGGTGAACCTGGAGGGCGAGAAAGTCTGGACCACGAGGCTGACGGACTACGTGGTGCACCAGGGCTACGGAGCCTCCCCCATGGTCTACAAGTCTCTCCTGCTGGTGTGCGCTGACAACAAGAAGGCCGGTGCGATCTTCGGATTGAATCGCAAGAGCGGCGAGGTGGTGTGGAAGGTGGATCGGCCGAGGATCCCCAACTACCCCTCCCCGATCGTGCATCGTCTCGGCGGCCGTGATCAACTGGTTCTCTCCGGCTGCGAGAAGGTCATGAGTATTGACCCGCTGAGCGGGAAGGTTCTATGGGAGGTCAAGGGATCCACCCAGGAGACGGTGACCTCCTCCGTGACCGATGGGGAGCGGGTTTTCATCAGTGGCGGCTGACCCAGGAATCACGTCCATGCGGTGGAGAGCGATGGTTCCGGGAAAGTGACCTGGCGCAACATCAGCCGGGTTTATGTCCCCTCCATGCTGGTGACGAAGGGACACCTTTTTGCGGTGATGGATGGCGGGGCGGCCATGTGCTGGGACTGCAGGACCGGCGAGCGCAGGTGGAAGGGTCTATTGGGCGGAACGTTCTCCAGTTCGCCTGTCCTGGTGGGCGATCACATTCACGTCATCAACGAGAATGGAGAGTATTTCCAGTTCAAGGCGGACCCGGCGGGGTTCGAGGTGGTGCACAGGGCGCGGATCGGTGAGCAGGTCTTTGCCACGCCGGTTTACTGCGGGGGCCGGGTCTATGCCCGGGTGGCGGTCTTCCAGAACGATGTCCGAAGGGAGAAGCTGCTCTGCCTGGGCGAGCGCCCCTGAGCCGGGTGTTGCTTACTCGAGGCCAGGGAAGGCAGGTGGCTGGGCGGCCGCATTCCTGCGCTTCTCGAATTCCGAGGCGGTGATGCTGTTGAGGACGATCTTCTCGCTGTCCTTCTCAAGGGTGAGCGTTTTGCTGCCGTCCTTCTTTTCCTCAATGGTGGCCGACCCCTCCGCGACGCCCTCATCGTCAGTTATCTGCATGGTGAGCTTGTTCGCGGCCTTGTCGACCTTGGTGATCCGGTAGGTGGCGGTCTGCTTTTCTCCCATGGCGTGGATGGTGACCTGGCCCTTCTGCACCTCCACCGCCATGTTCTGCACGAGGGTCTGGATGAGGGGGAGAGCGGCGGCGGCCCCGGGATCGTCACCAAGGCTCTTCTGGATTTCCTTCAACATGGCCTCGGGATCGGGAGCCCAGTGACCGATGATTTTCTTTTCCACTGTACCGCCATCGACAGTCTTGAGGGCAGGGGCCTGCTTCCCTTGCTCCTTCTCTTTCTGCGCGGCGGCAGGGAGCAGACTGAGGGCAGCAAGGGCTCCAATAGTCGTGATGAGAATTTTCATGGGGGAGAATCCTGGGTCCGAATGCGCACGGGGAAAAGAACTAATCCGGGAATAAGCCCAAGCCCGCTGGTTGAAACGGCATTGCGCCGGGAGAACCACGGGGGAGAGAAAGAGGGCGCCTACCCGGGGATCTGGGCGTGCTGTTTGCGGGTGGAGGCAAATTTGTGAGATCCCTTCGTGGGTCTTGACGGTTTGGGGGGACTGGGGTGAGGTCACGCCCTGCACGGGGCAAGTCATGCGGCGAATCCTCGTTCGCGGAGAAATGAGGAGAGTCCATAAATTGCTGGTGACGGGTGTGTGGCTGGGATCGCTTGGCGGTCTCCAGGCCGGAAAGCCCAGCATCGCCGCCCTGCGACTGGGGGCGGAGGAACGCGTCGAGGTGGATGGCCGCCTGGAAGAGGAGGCCTGGCAGCGGGCGGAGAAGGGCAGGGGATTCCGGCAGTATGATCCCGGCCGGGGGACTCCTGCCACCGAACGCACGGAGTTTGCGATGGTTTATGACCGTGATCATCTCTACGTCGGGGTGTGGTGTTACGATTCCGAACCGGGAGTGGTGATGGCGCGTTCCATGCGCCGTGACAGGATTTTCACGGGCTCGGACTTCGTTTACCTCTTCTTCGACACCTTTCACGATCAGCGCAACGGCTACGTCTTCGCGGTCAACCCAACCGGGGCCCAGTCAGACGGTCTGATCACCAACAACACGGGGATGAACTTTTCCTGGGACGGGATCTGGATGTCGAAGGCGCGCATCACGGACGAGGGATGGTTTGTCGAGCTGGCCATTCCCTTCAAGACGGTGAGCTTTGATCCGGACGGGACGGTGTGGGGCTTCAACATGTCGCGGCGGATCCGGAGAAAGAACGAGGCCATCCGCTGGACGGGGTGGAAGGATGAAATCAAGTCCCACAATGCCAGTGAAGCGGGAGACATCACCGGGCTGAGAGGGATGCGGCAGGGACTCGGGCTGGAGTTCTCCCCCTATTCGGTGGGGCGCTACGAAAGCCGCAAGGGGGAAAGCGACAGTTTCGGGGGAGACCTGGGGGCCGATCTGCGCTACCGGGTTACGCCCAATTTCTCAGCCACGATCAGCTATAATACCGACTTCGCGGAGACGGAGGTTGATCAACGGGTGGTCAATTTCACCCGCTTCCCGCTCTTTTTTCCTGAGAAGCGGGACTTCTTTCTGGAGGACAGCGGGACCTACAATTTTGGACCGGGATCTCGGCGGAGGGGAAGGGGTTCGTCCCTTATGCCCTACTTTACCCGGCGGATCGGATTGGCGGACGGACGGATCATTCCCATTCAACTGGCCACCAAGCTGGCGGGACGGCTGGGAGATTATGATGTCGGCTTTACCCATGCCCGCCTGGAGGGTCCCCCCGGGTTGGATGAACAGAACGTCTTCGCGGCCCGGGTGACCAAGCAGGTGTTCTCCCAGTCCCGGGTGGGAGTGATCGCGACCGGGGGAGATCCCAGTTCCGGTCTCGACAACTATGTGGGAGGAGTGGATTTCACCTTCCGGACCAACGAATTCCTCGACGACAGGATCCTGGAAGCCAACCTCTATGGCCTTGGGAACTATGCCGAGGCGGCGGGAGGGGGGCACGGGACGGATTATGCCTTCGGGGGGCGGCTCTCTTATCCCAACGACCGTTGGGATGGGTCGCTCAGTTACCTTGAGATCGGCCCGGGATTCGATCCGGCCCTCGGGTTTGTGCGACGGACGGGGATCCGCACCGTGTCCGGGCTGATTCGCCGGAAGCATCGGCCGGGAGGATCAGGCTGGTATCGCGAGCTGGCGGGGGGAGCGGATGTGAGCGTGACGTCCCGGACGTCCGGGGGACTTGATTCCGCCCGGTTTGGGGTCGCGCCCTTCAACCTGGAATTTGCCAGTACGGATGAATTGAGTCTGCGCCTCTCGCACAACATCGACCGCCCGGACGAGGCGTTCGAAATGGGAGACATCATGGTGCCGGCGGGCGAGTATTCCTGGACCAAGGCCCGCCTGGAATTCGAAGCCACCAGTTCGCGTCCGTTGTGGGGGGAGTTTTCGGTGGAGGCGGGGGAGTTCTATGATGGATGGCGAACTCAGGGGTCGGCGCAGTTGGAGTGGAATCCCAGCCGGCACTTCCGTATCAGCGGGACCTATCAGTATAACATGGTGGACCTTGGTGAGGGCTCGTTCGATGCGCATGTGGGGAGCCTTGGAGTCAACTGGAACCTGACTCCCGATCTCGGGTGGTCCACCCTGGCGCAGTATGACAGCCTTTCCAACGAGGTGGGATTCAACTCCCGGATCCGCTGGGAATATCGACCGGGATCGACGATTTATCTGGTCCTGAATCAGTCGCTTCTGGCCGAGGAGCGCGGTCTGGATCTGCAGCGATCGGACCTGACGCTGAAGGCGGATGCGACCTTCCGGTTCTAGGGGCCCGTCCCGGGATCAGCCTAGTAGTCCCGGTCCAGGAGATAGTGCGCGATCTGGTGGAGTCGGGCAGCCCGGCGGCCGAGCGGGTGGAGGGCGGTCAGGGCCTTTCGGGTGAGGCGCTGGGCCTCCTGCCTGCTCTTCTCCAGGCCGAGAATGGCAGGGTAAGTGGCCTTCTCCATCGTGGCGTCCTTCCCCGCGGTCTTGCCAAGTTTCTCGGTGGATTGGGTGACATCGAGGATGTCATCGATGACCTGGAAGGCCAGGCCCAGGGATTTCCCGAAGTCAGTGAGGGACTGCAGCCTGGAGGCGCTCGCATTGGCGCTCATCCCTCCGAGGCGAAGGGATGAGGTGAGGAGAGCGGCGGTCTTGGCCTCGTGGATCCGGACCAGCTGGGCCCTGGTGAGGGCTTTGCCCTCGCCTTCAAGATCCATGATCTGTCCGCCGATCAGGCGGCGTGAGTCCGACGTCGAGGCCAGTTCCGTCACGTAGTCACGGGTCCGGTATCTCTTGCGCTCCGGGGTTTGGGCGATGATGGCAAAGGCTTCCGTGAGGAGGGCATCGCCGGCCAGAACCGCCACGTTCTCACCGAAGAGGACGTGGGTGGTAGGTTTACCACGGCGCAGGTTGTCATCGTCCATGCAGGGCAGATCGTCATGGACGAGGGAATAGGTGTGGATCAGCTCGACTGCGCAGGCCGGGGCAAGGGCGTGTTCGGAGTCTCCGCCACAGGCCTCCGCGGCAGTCAGGCAAAGGATGGGCCGCAGACGTTTGCCTCCCGCGAAGACCGGATGGCGCATGGCGCGGTGGATGGTGGAGGGGCGGACCGAGGAGCGGGGCAGGAACCGTTGCAGGGCCGCGGCAATCATGCGTTGCTGCTCCCGGAGGTAGGCCTTGAGGTCGGACACGCTCCTAGGAAATACCCAAGGATCCAATTACCCAAGCCCCCAATTCATGTGGGCAGACGGATCCTGGTGAAATCAAGGTGGAGGACCCGGTCTTTTGGGGGCTGTTGCCGGCGATTCCCCTCAGAGTAATTCCGCGATCTGCACCGCATTCAAGGCCGCCCCTTTTCTGACCTGATCCCCGACCACCCAGAGGGCGAGGGCATTTTCGAGCACCATGTCCTCACGAATGCGGCCCACCAGGCAGTCGTCCTTCTCGGTGGTGTCGAGCGGGGTTGGATAGAGGGCATTTGCGGGATCATCCACCACGCGGATGCCCGGGCAGCCCTCGTAGGCCACGCGGGCCTCCTCCACACTGACTGGCCGCTCAAACTGGGCGGTGACCGAGACCGAGTGCGAGCGGTAGACCGGGACGCGCACGCAGGTGCAGGTCACCTGCAGATCGGGCAGTTCAAGAATCTTGCGCCCTTCGTTGAGCATCTTGAGTTCCTCCCTGGTATATCCTCCATCCATGAACTGATCGACATGGGGAATGACATTGAAGGCGATCTGGTGCGGGTAGACATTCCTTGTGAAGTCGTTCCGGCCTTCCGAGAGGGCCCTGACCTGGTCCGAGAGTTCCATGATGCCCGCCTGGCCACTGCCCGAAACCGCTTGGTAGCTGGATGCGATGACGGACTTGAGTCCGAACTTCCGGTGGAGCGGATTGAGCCCCATGATGGTAACGATGGTGGTGCAGTTTGGGTTGGCGATGATGCCCTTGGGACGGGTTTTGGCCGCTTCAGGATTGACCTCGGGCACCACGAGGGGGACCTCGGGATCCATCCGGAAAGCCGAGGAGTTGTCGATCACCACCGCACCTGCGGCGGCGGCGGAGGGTCCGAATTCCAGGGAGAGACTGCCTCCTGCACTGAAGAGGGCGATATCGACCCCCTGGAAGGAGTCATGGCCCAGTTCCTGGACCGTGACTTCACGGTCCCTGAAGCGGAGTTTTCGCCCTGCCGAGCGCGCGGAGGCCAAAAGCGTGAGTTCCCCCACCGGAAAATCACGTTGCTCGAGACACTTCAACATTTCCTCCCCGACGGCGCCCGTGGCACCGGCGAGGGCAACATGAGGGGAATGGGACATGGCGCGCCGGGTATTAGTCGAAAGCGCCCGATCGTCTAGTCCCAAACGTGGCCGGGGAGTGAAATCGCTTCAGGGTGCCCCAGGCGGAAAGATCGAAGGGAGCCGGGCTGGAAGGCGTAAAATAGGGGCGAATGGGCTGGTGCTTTCACGCTTGCGGTCAATTTGGCGTGGGGTATGCTCAAGCTCATCAGGCGCATCGCCTGATCAATTAGCCTGAACCAATAACTAGCGAGACAATGAAATTCCTGAAAGTAATCGCGATCGCGGTGGCCGCCCTTGGGGCCTTGGCCTTCTCTTCCTGCTCAAATTCGGGTCCCGCGCCTCCGAGCTATGTGGCACCTGGGAAATAATGCTTAAGGTGCACTGATCATCGGGCAAATGCTCTCCATTCCGGAGATCAGCCTGAAACACACAAAATTCTACCATGAAACTTTCTAAGATCGTTGCCGTCCTTGCGGCCTTGACCGGTTTGGCACTTGCATCCTGCGCGTCGAACCGGAGTGCTCCTGCCCCCACAGCGCCGCCGAACGTGGTGGTGCCCGGAAAGTAAGCATGCTTTAAACGCAAGCCCGGGGTCACTGATTTGTGGCCCCGGGCTTGATTTTTGCCTTGAGATGCGGGGAGCCTCCCCTGAGATTCCCGCCCAGCATTTACACACTTACGATGAAGAAGCTCATTCAACTGATCGCCCTCGCCGGAGTAGCGGTGACCGCCCTGGCCCTGACCTCCTGCGGTTGCTGCACGGGTGAGGCCAAGGCCCCGGCCCTGCGCCCGCTGCCCAAGTTCAAGGAACTGCCCACCATCGACTACGGCAAGTAAGTGAAGCGAAGCAGTGGTCTCAACGGAGCACGTTCCTGTTGAAGACCGCCGTCTCGCTCCCGGCAAAGCCACGGTGTAAGCCGTGGCTTTTTGACGAAGGTCCATTGTTCACAATGGGCGGACCTTCAGGGATTGTCATTCAGCGGCGGGTGCGTTTTTCTTTTATGGCGCTACGGTATCAATGGATCGCAAGTTCATCATAAATCTCTGCATCCTGGTTGCCCTCATCTGTGTGGCCTGGCTGATCATGATCGGGTTGGGGCCCATCACGCAGGAGGTCCCGACTGAGCAGGAGCTGGAACTCGCCAGGAGCGAGGGCCGGACCGTCGAGGACAAGTATGGAGAGGAAAAGATCGAGGGCTGGGAACCGCAGGGAGTTTCGGCTGGCGCCAAGATCCTGGTGGCAATCGTTCTCATCCTCGTGGTGGCAACCTACGCTGCCATCGTCTTCGGATATTTCATGCTGCCCAACCTGGTTCATCGCTTCACCCACATGTTCTACGGGTCGGCCGAGGAAGTGGAGATCGATCCCATGCACGATGCGCGGGCCTTCCTCGCGAGAGGCGACTATGAAGCCGCGATCGCCGCCTATCGTGCGGTGGCGCTGGCGCAACCGGAGAACCGTTTTCCCTGGATCGAGATTGCCAAGATCCAGCATGACAAACTGGAGGATTTGGATGCCTCCATCAAGACCCTGCGCACCGCTCTTGAGAGCCGCGAGTGGCGTGTCAACGACACGGCCTTCTTCATGTTCCGCCTGGCGGAGCTCTATGAGGTTGACAAGGAGAACAAGCCACAATCGGTGAGCATCCTGGAGCAGGTGGTCGAGCTCTTTCCGGAGACGCGGCACTCTGCCAATGCCACGCACCGCCTGCGCGAGCTGGGAGCGATCTAACAGCCCCGGCCTGTGAACAAAGGCGAGGCGCATTTCCTGACCCGGGTGCCGCTCCTCGTCCCGGCCCTTGGGTGCGGTCTGGGAATCTTGTGTGCGGGAGCCGGGTGGACGCTGCCGTGGCTTGTCCTGCCCGCGGTCGGGATGCTGGTCTCCGCAAGGGCGGGTCGCTGGATGGTGACGGCAGGATGTGTGGGCTGGGCCCTTTTGTGGGGTGTTCACTACGACCGTCTCCAGCGGCAGTCGGATGGGGAAGCCTGGATTCATGCCAATGGCCGCACGCGGGTGGAAGTGGAGGGGACCGTTCTTAGTTTGCGCGATCGGGGCGGCTTTCTTCCCCGGGCGGTTTTCCGGATCAGCGCCAGCGAGCGGAATCCCCGGGGCCTGCGCCGCACCCTGGTTGCGGTACGTGATCTGCCCAACGAGGTGAAGCCCGGCGACGTGCTTCTTCTGCGAGGGCAGACCTTTTTCCCTTCGGCCGCCCGAAACCCGGCCGAGTTCGACGGGATGAACTGGATCCGGAGCCACGGACTGGCGGGTGAGATTCGGGCCGGGACCCACGAGATCGTGGCCCGTCCGCGCCTGAGCCTGACCCTCCATCGCCTTGCCTGGGATTTACGCACCGAATTGCGGGCCCGCATCGTATCCGGACTCGAAGAAGAGGAGGCGGGGGCGATCCTTATTCGGGGGCTGGTTCTCGGGGATCGCTCGGAAGGGGCCGACTACTACGGTGCGTTCCGCAAGAGCGGAACGATGCACATCTTCGCGGTGAGCGGATTGCACGTGGGCCTGGTGGGGGCCCTGGCCTGGATGCTCATGCGTGTCTTCCGGGTGCCGCGGATGTGGGGCTTATGGGCCGTGTTCGCCATCATGTGGGGCTATGTCTTCGTGACCGGCCTCCGGCCGCCTGCTCTACGCGCGGTCTTCATGGCCTCGGTCTTTCTGGTTGGCTTTGCGGTGAGACGGCAGCCTTCGCTGGCCAACAGCCTGCTAGCCAGTCTGCCCGCCGTGCTTCTCATGGATTCTCACCAGCTTGCGCAAGTCGGCTTCCAACTGTCCTACGTGGTGGTCGGGATGATTATCCTGGTGGCTCCCTTCTTTTCCCGGTGGCTGCAGGCTGTCACCGAAGGGGACCCGTTCCTTCCCCACGCACTCTACACGCGGGGACAGCAGTGGAACCTTGCGCTGCGCAAGTACGTGGTGGGCCTGCTGGTGGTCTCCCTGGCGGCCTGGCTCGGCTCAATGCCCCTGATCGGATACCATTTCGGGATCGTGACCCCCGCCGCCGTGTTTGCCAGCATGCTCCTGGTGCCGCTGGTCTTCCTTATTCTCTCGGTGGCCCTCGTGGGAGTGGTGATTGGACTGGTGGCCGAGCCGCTGCAGACGGGAGCAAACCGGGGCAATGCACTGCTGGCGGAAGGGGCATACCGGATTGCTGAAAAAGTGACGGAGATTCCGGGCAGCCACTTTGAGCTGCAGGGACGGGGAGGATGGACCAGGGGCATGCTGGTCTTCGATCTCTGGGACGGCGATGCTGCGATCTACGTGGGAGCGGGCGAAGGAGTGCTTATAGACGGGGGCGCCCAGGACCAGTTCCGGAGGATGGTGAAGCCTGCCCTGAAGGATGCGGGCGCGGTTCCACAGTCGATGGTCCTGACCCATCCCGAGACCGGTCACGCAGGGGGGCTGGCCTTGGCCGTGCCCCACTATGGACCCCGGCAGCTCCTCCTCCCTGTTGAGCAGGCTGCCAGTCCGGCTTTTCGGGAGCTGGTGCAGGGGGCCGCCGAGTCAGGTTGTCGGGTGCACCTTGGGAAAGCGGGAAGACGGTATCCCCTGGGGGACGGAGCGGAACTGGAAGTGTTGCGCGTAGCCGACCGGGAACATGGCAGTCGGGCGGATGATCGCTGCATGGTCATGCGCCTTCACTGGCGCGGCTGGCGGGTTCTCATCACCGGAGATGCTGGATTCGATACCGAGAAGGAAATGCTGGAGAGTGGGGTGGATCTGAGTTGCGACCTCTGGATCATGGGGCGTCACCGTTCCGACTATTCGGGCATCATGGAATTTGTGCAGGCGGTCGATCCTGCCGTGATCGTGGCGGAGGAGGACCGGTATCCCCTTTCCGAACGGGTGCCCGAGCGTTGGGCAGAGGCGGTGAGGGGAGCGGGGATCGCCCTTTGGCGCCAGGGCGAAACCGGGGCGGTCATGATGGAGTTCCGCGACGGAGAACTGGAGCTGCGGAGCTTCCGCAATCCGAGCAAGCGGATGATCCTGCGCAAGTAGGTCTCTCAGGCGGTCGGGTTGCGCATGCGGAGCTGGTGGACGGCGCGGCCCTCGGCTCGCCACTGCGTCTCGAAGGTAGTCTGGGGGTAGAAGGAAAGTTTGTCGGCCCCTTCATCCCAGGGAAGGGATTCGAAGTGATCGAAGAGCGCGAGCTCTTCCCTGGCCCACTCGAAGTAGTCTTCGTGATCGGTTTTGAAGAGAAACTCCCCACCCGGGACGAGGACCTTGCGCAGCGCGTGAAGGAAGTCGCGCTGCACGAGACGGCGGCGGTGATGCTTGGCTTTGGGCCAGGGGTCGGGAAAGAGCAGGTGCAGCCGGCTGACGGAGGCGTGGGGGAGGAGCCATTCGACGGTGTAGCGCGCTTCCAGCCGGAGCACGCGCAGGTTTTTGAGCCCGGTCTCGGAAGCCCGCTTGCAGATCTTGCGTACCCGCCCCAGCAGGCGCTCGACCGCCAGGAAGTTCCGGTCCGGAAACTGCTGCGCCATTTCGAGGGCAAAAGTGCCGTTTCCGCATCCCAGGTCGACCTCCAGCGGGGCCCCCGTTGTGAACAACTCGGCAGGAGTGAGCCGCCGAAAATAATCCTCGGGGATGATCTCCCCCGGTTCAGCAGGGCGCAACGTCGATTTCACGGGGGCAAACTAAGGCCCAATTCCCGGACACCCAATCCCCAATCACCGCTTGCTTGGCGCTTGACCCGCCCAGCGCGGACCCTGACTCTGCTGCCAACTCACCTGCGCGCGCTGTGGACCTGGAGGAAATTCGCAAAATCGTCGAGCTCATGGAAGAGCAAGGGCTCAGCCTTTTCCATCTGGAGAAGGAGGACTTCAATTTGAAATTGAAGAAGGGGACGGACGTGGAAGCGATTCGCGAGGCTCTTGGGGGACTCGCCATTGCCCCGGCAGCTCCGGTTGCGGTCCCGGGGGCTCCGGTGGCACCTGCTGCTGAGGACGGCGAGGCACCGGTCGAGAGCGGGGAGGTTATCGAGTCGCCCATGGTGGGGACCCTCTACCGCAAACCCGCGCCGGAGGCAGACGAGTTCGTCAAGGTGGGAGACCGGATCAGCGAAGGGCAGACCCTCTGCATCATTGAGGCCATGAAGGTGATGAACGAGATTAAGGCGGAAGTCAGCGGGACGATCTCGGAGATTTGTGTAGAGGACGCCTCGCCGGTCCAGTATGGGGACGTTCTTTTTCGCGTGACCTGATCCGTTCGCGTATCTTCCTCCCGCGGGTTTTCCCGATTCCACCATCCTTTCGCGATGTTTTCCAAAGTCCTCGTAGCCAACCGCGGCGAGATTGCGCTGCGCATCATCCGGGCCTGCCGGGAACTGGGGGTGGCCTCGGTATCGGTATACTCCGAGGCTGACATCGATTCCCTGCACGTACAGTTGGCCGACGAGGCAGTGTGCATCGGGCCGGGGCCAAGCAAGGACAGCTACCTGAAGCCCGATCGCATTATTGCGGCCGCCGAAGTGACCCAGGCGGACGCCATCCACCCGGGCTACGGGTTTCTCTCGGAGAATCCGCGCTTCGCTGAGATCTGTGAGAGCTGCAAGATCAAGTTCATCGGGCCCTCCGCGGAGTTGATTCGTGCCATGGGCGACAAGAACACCGCCCGTGCCACCGCCACCAAGTATGGCGTGCCGGTCACCCCCGGGACGGAGGGGCTGATGGCGAGCGAAGGCGACGCCCTCGCCGCGGCGCGGAAGATCGGATTTCCGGTCATGATCAAGGCCACCGCGGGTGGGGGAGGGAAAGGAATGCGCCCGGCCCTGAAAGAGGAGGAGTTCCTCGACCAGTACCGGGCCGCGAGCAACGAGGCCCAGGCTGTTTTCGGCAACGGGGACTGCTATCTCGAGAAACTCGTGCTCAATCCCCACCACATCGAATTCCAGGTGGTGGCAGACTCCCAGGGGAACGTGGCCCACCTCGGGGAGCGCGACTGTTCCATGCAGCGGCGCAACCAGAAGATCATCGAGGAGTGCCCCAGTCCGCTTCTTACCCCGAAGATGCGCAAGGCCATGGGGGAAGCCTCGGTCGAACTGGTAAAGAACATCGGCTACGAGAACGCGGGGACCATCGAGTACCTCGTCGATGAAGCTGCGGAGAATTTCTACTTCATGGAGATGAACACGCGGATTCAGGTGGAACATCCCATAACGGAGGAAGTGATGGGGTGCGAACTCATCAAGGAACAGATTCGCGTGGCGGCCGGCGAACCACTCTCTTCCCATGTTTGCAACGCGCAACCCCGCGGGCACAGCATTGAGTGCCGCATCAATGCCGAGGATCCCTACAACAATTTCGCGCCGAGCCCGGGCAACATCTCGCTGTGGTACGCCCCGGGGGGTAAGGGTGTGCGTGTCGACACACATGTCTACGCCGGCTACACGGTGCCTCCCTACTATGATTCCATGATCGCGAAACTCATCGTGACGGGTGCGCGCCGGGATGTGGCTATTGCCCGGATGCGGCGCGCCCTCTCGGAGTTCATGATTCGAGGGATCAATACCACCATCCCCTTCCAGCAGGTGATCGTGAATCACCCCGACTTTATTGAGGGCCGCTACGATATCGGGTGGGTGGAGCGCTATCTCAAGGCGCGTGACGGTGAGGCCCGGACCGAATGAATGGCCGGAGCCAGCGAAGAGAGAGCGAGGCCCGGCTCTACGGCATTGTGGACCTTGGTTACATTTCGCCCGGTGACTGCGAGTCGGTGACCGGGGCACTCCTCCAAGGCGGGGTCGATATCCTCCAGCTGCGCGCCAAGAACCATGAGGAGTCCGCCATCCTCAGGATCGCGCAACGGCTCGTCCCGCTCTGCCGTGCAAGGGAGGTGCCTCTCATCGTGAACGATTTCGTGAACGTTGCGCTGGAGGCGGGTGCCGATGGTGTACACCTCGGCCAGGAGGACGGGGATCTGGCGGAAGCTGTGGCCAGCCTGCCCGCGGGATCGCTGGTGGGCCGCTCCACCCACACCCCCTCTCAGGCGTGGGCGGCCCTCAGGGAGGGCGCCTCCTACATCGGGTTCGGTCCACTGTTCCCCACACCGACCAAGGAAGGGCGCCCCGGCATCGGACTCAACGACATTGCAGAGATCGAGGAGACCGTCGGCGGGCAGATTCCGGTTTTCTGCATCGGGGGGATCAAGCCCGGCAATCTCGATGAGGTGCTGGCCTCCGGGGCGCGACGCGTGGCCATCGTTTCCGGTCTCCTGCAGGCGCCCGATATTGCGGAGTGCTGTCGCGGGGTACGGGAGCGACTCGGGGAGCAGACCCCCGGGGTTCCGGCGGGAAATATCGGGCTTGAATCTTCGCGGGATTGAGTCCGAACTCCGTGCCCATGTCCGATACCCTCCCTCTCCTGGTCGGTGGCTCCATTGCTATCGACAATGTCAAGACGCCCACTGATGAAGCGACAAATCTTCTTGGGGGATCGGCTTCCTACGCTTCCCTGGCTGCCAGTTACTTCACCGATCCGGTTCATCTTGTCGGGGTCGTCGGCAGCGACTATCCGCCTGAGCATCTCGCCATGCTCGAACGGCATGGAGTCAATCTCGGGGGAGTGGACCGGTCCGACGGCGCCTCTTTCACCTGGAGTGGGGAGTATCACCAGAACATGAACGACCGCACCACCCACAACGTGGCGGTCAATGTCCTGCAGAACTGGCAGGTTGGCCTCTCTTCCGAGTTGGCCGCTTCCCCGGTAGTGGTGCTGGCCAACATGGCGCCGGCCAACCAGCTGGAAATGCTTGCTCAATGCACGGCCCCCGGCCGCTTTGTGCTGGCAGATACCATGGACCTCTGGATCGAGATCGCCCGCAAGGAACTCGAGGAGGTTCTTGCCGGGATTGACCTTCTGGTCATCAATGAGACCGAGGCTCGTGAGTATACCGGGTCCACCAACCTGGTGACCGCCGGGAATCTTCTGCGAGCAAAGGGTCCGGAATATGTGGTGATCAAACTGGGCGAGTTCGGTGCCATTCTCTTCGCGCCTCCGGAATGCAATCATGGCCTGTTTCGCTGCGGGGCCTTCCCTCTTTCCGAGGTGGCCGACCCGACCGGTGCCGGGGACACCTTTCTGGGTGCCATGGCGGGATATCTCGCCTCCCTCGGAACCACCGACTACCGCTTCGAGCAGATTCGGGATGCGGTGGTGCGGGGCACCGTGATGGCCTCCTTCACCTGCGAGGCCTTCTCAACCCGGAGGATCGAAGAGCTCTCCGAATTGGAGCTCCTTGAACGGTTGGAAATATTCCGCGAAATGAGCTGCTGGTAAAATTCCTCGCAGGCCCCGGGGAGGCGCTCCATAGCGCCAAAAAACTATCGAGATTGGTTCGTTTCGGCCTCAATTCGGGGTCACAGGTTCGACAGATTGCCTTTTGGGGTATTTATAGAGGAAATTTTTGAGGCCTCGATAAGTTATAATAGGTTAAAATAGAGGGAATTAACGAACGTCGGGATCCTTCGGTTTAGCTAATTTGTTTTTTCTCCGATCTCTTAAAAAAAAATTGACCGGGTGCCCCTACGGTAGCTATTTTGCAGGTGGATTGCCTGCGGAAACTGAGAACACACTCCTAAAAACAAAAACGACCTATATCAGAGTCATCCAATAGCCATGAAAGCAACGACACTAAAGAAAGCGGTCCTCGCGGCCGGTTCGCTTAGCTTCCTCGCCGGCACTGCCCTCTCGCAGGAAGCAGTATCAGGCGCAGGCGGTTACGAAACCCTCACGATCAACGCAGGCAAATTCAACGTCCTCGGACTTCGTCTCCATGAGCCCCAGGTGGTTTCCGGAACATTTGATTCCCAGACCGCGACAAGCCTGAGCGACGCCGATGTCAACTTTACCGACGTCCTCACCGCAGGAGCCCGTTACCTCGTCGAGATTACCGGCGCCACGGCTTCCGAAGGCACCGTCATTGAAGTGGACAGCTGGAGCAACAACGACCTGACCGGTCTCGCCGGTGTCGCGGCTGACGATGCCACGGATTACACCATCCGCGCCGCCAAGACGATTGGTGACGTCTTCGGTGCCGACAACTCCGCGGGCCTCACAGGTTCCGCCGCCGCCGACCCCACCGAGGCAAGCACCATCTACGTTCCGAACGGAGCGGGCTTCACCCAGGTCTTCTACTCCACCCTCGCCGGCTTTGACGGCTGGTTGGATGCATCCACCTTCGCTGATGCCAGTGGCCTGCCCCTCAACTATGTTGACGGAATCATCGTCAACGAGAAGGGAGCCCAGGACATCTCGCTGGTCGTGACCGGAATGGTTAAGACCACGAGCACGAACCTCCCCGTCAGCGAGGCCTTCACCTACCTTGGCACCGCCTACCCCGTGGGTTCCACCCTCGGCAACAGTGGTCTTGCCAACAGCGTGACGGGTTCCGCCGCCGCAGACCCCACCGAGGCTGACACGGTTTATCTCCCCAAGGCAGACGCCAGCGGATATGACCAGTACTTCTACTCGACCCTCGCCGGGTTCGATGGATGGCTTAACTCCGCCACCTTCGCCAGTGGTACGGACGTCGAACTGACCTCGGGCATCATCATCAGCCAGAATGGCACTGGTGCAGACTTCAATGCACCTGTTACCCCGCCGGCGTATTACGAGGATCTTTAATTTGGGACTTTCCTGGCGAGCAGTGAGGGGTTGCCCCCTGCTGCTCACCGGAAACCCTTCCCTTACCAACCACTCATTACACACCACTATGAAACTGAAGCACGTAGTATCTATTATCGCCCTGACGTCTGTCTCCGCCTTTGGCGCCAGCGTCACGGTGACAAACAACGCAGGACCGGTGAATACCCAGTCGGTCGTTGATAATTCGGGGGCCGTTGTTGACGGCGGGTTCGCTGCCATCGGAAGCATTTCCGATCCAAGCGCGCTCAACACCCTCACTTCGGGGTCCGGCCTTGCCGACCTTTTCACCGTTTATGACGGTGCCACTGGAGCAGTTAACAATGCGCCCTTCAACGGGACCTACAGTATCTCCAACGAAGGAAGCGACATTACAGGCACCGCATGGGCCGGAGCTCCTATTTACCTCGTTCTCGGGAACGGTGTTGATCTGGCAAGCTCCACCCAGGGAGCTGTGCTCGAAGTTGGGAACTTTCCCGGTTCCGAGCCTGCAGTGCAGACCGTGAACGTCAACAACACCGCTGAGGTTCTTCTTGGCAATTTTGAGACCTTCACGCTCCAGCCAGGACCTATTCCTACCCAGAATGCGGCCCTTGCCCTTGTTCCCGTTCCGGAGCCTTCCAGCAGCCTTCTCATTGGTCTCGCTGGGCTCTCGCTCCTGATCCGTCGCAGGCGCTAAGGCGCAAAGGTTCTCAGAATCAGATAAAAGTAGTTTTTTACCTGCCGGTCGGAAGACCGGCAGGTTTTTTCTTTCCTGGAATGGAGTTGCTGGAAATCTGTTCGGTTCCCAGCAGGCAGGACGTTCTTGCCCATCAATGGAACCTCCTGTTCCCTAGCCCGTGCACCAGCGTAATTGCCTCCATAGCATGAGAGCACAACTCACCCTTTTCAGTAGCCTGCTCATCCTCCCGCTCCTCGGCGCGGATCTGGCGGTCACCAATCTAACCTGTGAGCATAGAACCAATCCAACCGGCCTGCATGCGGCGATTCCCCGCTTGAGCTGGCGTTTCAAAACGGAGGGAAAAGGGAAATCCCAGCGGGCCTATCGTATCCTGGCGGCCAGTTCCGAAGCCACCCTGGCCCGCAATGAGGGCGACTTGTGGGAT
>MPLX02296861.1_pt1 | contig 38033 bp, 33 predicted proteins | sample 1617341 | NCBI WGS metagenome assembly MPLX02 (sample SAMN05944804, study PRJNA350692) | marine metagenome | biome: marine; feature: ODZ; material: water; isolation source: 120 m water sample filtered on 0.2 um supor filter | place: Pacific Ocean | collected 2012-04-08 | depth 120m m | reverse complement strand
GATAATTGATATCACGAGGGATCCAGTCTCCTCTGTCTTGTACTGGCGGAACTCCTTTTTTATAGGTCACATAGGTAGCATTTCCTTCCATAGCCAGCATGGCCTGGGCCTTGCTAAGCGGAATCCAAATATGTCCCAGGTCTAACTTGAAATTCTCCGTGTCCATAATATATATCACAGTTCCTTCATCGGCATCATATGTACGATCTGCGTCAAGCCAGCGAATAGTAAAAGTGTCGCCCACTTCCATCTTGGTATCCCTGGCCATTCCTTTCCCAATAAGTACTGGTATGGCAATCTCTTTATGTCCGGTAAGCGCATCTGTTGGCATGTTAACTATGTTTTGATCAGGGGGAATGCCCTTCATGATGGCCGGCATAATGCGGCCTCCGGGATAGATGGATACCTGGCTTACTAAAACTGGGAACGCTTTTTTCTCGTCCACAAGTGTTTGTACTGCTGCAGGTGGTGTTGAATGTGCATCTTCAAAGGTCATGGGGTCCAGGGGGTCATATTCTGGGTGCCAGTAGGCGCCGCCGGCGATCTCAGTTTCCATGGTAACCTGTTTGGCATGTTGGAGCATGCCACCGTAAACTGCCATTACAGACAAAATTAGAAAAAATGAAAAAGCTGTAACTAGAACATTCAGAAAAGTTCGCAACCTAGCGCCCAGGAGGTTTTTCAGTGCAATTTTAAAAAGCATCTCTATGTCTAAGGTTTTGGGGGTTCAATTTTTTCATCTTTAGTTATTTGGCCATCGTCCAGGTGAACAATTCGCCTAAGATAGGCCATGATCTTTTCATCGTGAGTTGCAAAGATAAAAGACGTGGAAAGCTCTTTATTTAATTGTGTTAGAATTTTCATAATATGATGAGAGTTTTTCGCGTCTAGATTGGCCGTGGGTTCATCGGCCAGCACCAGTGCGGGCTGGTGCACGATCGCCCTAGCAATGGCCGTCCTCTGGCACTCGCCGCCGCTGAGCATTGCGGGACGGGAATCGCGTTTATCGCTCAACCCAACCCACTCTATTGCCTGATCTACTTTTTCCTGCCGCTCCTGTGTTTTTATTTTATTCAGGATCAGCGGGAGTTCTATATTTTCAAAAACCGTATATACAGGAAGTAAATTATAGCTCTGGAAAATAAAACCCATGTGCTTACGCCGGAGACCTGCCCGCTCTCTATGGGAGGTGTTATTTAGGGCCTGACCCAGGACACTTACCCGCCCTTCGCTGGGAGAGTCCAGCCCACCTATAATATTCAGCAAGGTGGTTTTTCCAGAACCGGACGGCCCAACCAGGCCAGTGAATTCACCCTTGTTTAGGGCCAGGTCTATATCTTTGAGGGCGGTGAAGAAATCAACCCCCACAGGGAAACGCTTGATCATATTATTTATGGTAATGATAGCATTGTTTTTCATGTTTTTTCCTTAATGGTTATAAATAAACATAAATTGCACGCTTGTTCCAAGCCCGACCAATGATTTTGACATAGACCTTTCAGGGGTTTTGCGGCCTGCCTGTTCTGGATTGATAGATATGATAAAATTTAAACTATAATGGTCATAGGTGCTGCTCCAGCGTAAATAACTATAGCTATGGTTCTCTTCATGGTCAAGTTGTGAAATAAACATAAGCTGGTGTACTATGCCAAGGGGCATGCTGGTCATGAGTGCCGTGTAAGACTGTGATGATACATCCGCATCAATTTTATTGGAAATTGATAAATGTTCTGCTGTAACCAGGACTCCACCCGCAATCGGCAGAGTATAGTCTGCTCCAACTGTCACCATTGTTATTTGGGATTTATCTGAACTGATTAAAGCGCTCTCGTTCCAAAACCCAATAAATCCATCATAGCGGTAATCAATACCCAGGCGACCGTGGGGACCAAAGCGAGATATGCTATTCTGGCCCATTTGCAGAGATTTTGTTGGGTCCTCGTGATATGTCAGTCCCCATTCTCCCGCTGAGCTGGAAAGCTCCGCTCTACTTCCGTACGAGAGAATGTCCTGATCGCTGTTGATAGCCCAAGACCACAGAGATAAAGAATTGGAGGGAAACCATCGCAATCTGAAGGCCTGCACTCCATCTGTCTGTCCAGTGGGGTCCATTAAATTAATTGTGTCAAACCAAGAAAGCGTACGCAAAACTTGAGAGGGCCCAAATATAATTTTTTGCAGCCCTAGTCTGGCCTCTAGTTTTTCATTTGAGTAGCGAACCCAGTAACGATGATGAGATTTATTGTTGTACAATAAGGATTGACCAGAATAGGACCTATCTAGTCGGTAGGCCCACTCCATGTCCACCAATTGGTCGTTGGGCATTCCTTTAAAAAATGAGAAGGTTGGGATGTAGCCCACGTTGGTTTCAAAAGAAGGCTGATCAATTGGGGCATCTGTGCCATGTAGCCCATTGATCCAAAATTGGCCCTTTACGGAGAAGGAGCTGGCGGTTGCGTTTAGTTGAGAATATATTAAAATCACAGTCAAAATAACAAACAAGTGTCTTATAGTGCTTGTATAGTACAAATAAAAATTTACTTCTGTGTGTTATGTGAACATGTGTATTCAGTCCCAGGCCCACTGTAGATCAAACAGTGGTAAAATATGTACGCGAGAAATATTTTTATTCGGATATCCATCCGGATACACACCATATATAAACTTATATCCCAATGAAACATGAAATCGAGGTGATTGTTTCCAGGTCAACATTCCTTTGTGTTCGAATGACCTATTTCCCTTTATCCCTGGAATTAAAAACAGGTCTCCATCTATTAAATAAGACAGGTTTTTACCTATACCTCCGTTCAGGTCCATCCCCAGCCTGAGCGACCAGCCATTATACAAAACACCCAAGCGGTGATACACCAGCGGCAGGTCAATTGATGATTCTGTTGCCAAATTGGCTCCTCCCAGCGAAATAGAAAGGCCCACTTTTCCGGTTAACGCTTTTCCTCTCTCTAGGGGCCAGGTGGTCACTACCGTGTTGTTAAGAATAATCATAGATGGTATCTCAAATTCTGGAGATATTAATGCGAACATATTAGGGGCTCCTACCTCTTTCCCTAGTGGGCTTTGTAATTTCTTCATGAGGGGGGATGGATATAGGGCTGTGTGCACTGTGGACAGAGCCAGCGCCTCTGATTTATACCACCGTTGTTTTACGGTAATATTTGGCATTAATAATGATGAAAGCTTATAAAATGATAACTCACGAGACTCGCTCTGTCCCCACCTGACGGGCTGAAACAATCCAATTTCCCATCGCCCCTCCGGGATAGTGTGCGCTGTCCCTGGCAGAAAAGACCCTGATTGGCAGTACAGGGAGACTGTTAAGAAAAATATAAAAAAATGTTTCATGGTAGTGTGACCAAACACGTGACCGGCGCATGGTCAGAAAGCATATGGGCGCTTTGATGGGTTTGGCCAGAGTTTTCTACTACCTCTAAATTACTAAAAATATAATCTAGTTTTCTGTCCCATAGAATTGAGCTTTCGGTGCTATGGGTCAAATGATCACCAGTGATGGCCAAAGAAAGGGGGATGGCTGAATTATATTCATCATAAAGGGGTGATAGCAGGTCCCGCTCATTATCAAAATTATTGAAATAGCTACCCTCCTTGTGTGGAATGCCGTCCGCTCCTGTATGATATTCGTCCCCTGAGCATGCGTCGGTTAAACAAAAATCATAAACAGGTGCTCCCGGGGGGATGGAGTTCAAATCGCCGCCAGCAACAAAAACATTATTTTCACTGTTCAACTCATCAAGTTCTGCCAAAAACATATCGATGTGTTTCTGTTTTGTATTATCCGTAGCAAAAGCTGTTGAGTGGGTCACAATAGCATAAAAGTTATCTTGGTCGGGTATAATAATTTGGGTCTTTAACACGTTCCTTTGGAGGTAAAACAACTGTGTTAATCCATCCTGATCCCCCCGAAGAGGTAGCTGGATACGCTCACCAGATTCAATCTTCCACTTACTTAAAACAGCGTTCCCTGCGTCAATCCGCCCAATACCATCGCTGGGTATTACCTGCGCTTTCCACATAGATGCATATGCAGCATAATTCATGCCTGTGTGGTTTAATAACCACTGTACCTGGTCAATGTATTGTGTGCGCTTGGACTCTCTGTCTACTTCTTGTAATAAAATAATATCTGGATCAACAGCATCGATTTCTACAGCAATAAGTTCCAGGGCGCTCAACACTTCGCCCTCGGTAAATACAGAGCGGTCTCCGCAGGAATCACCAAAAAAAGGCAATCGCCCAATACCAAAGCGCACATTCCAGGTCATAACTTTTATGGTGTCCGCAGATTCGGGTGCACCAGTAAAGTGTTTTGCTTCATATAAAACAGCGTTTTCCACGCCATCAAAGGTGGTAACCAGAGGCTCACATGAAAACACAATGAATAGCATGGCTAAAAAAACTATTCTATTTATCATTTTTTTTTAGGAAATAAAACGGCAAATAAGCTAAGACGAAATGAAATAATGATACAAACTCAGCACTTAATATATACCATGGCCATGGTCCCATAAAATCAAGAATAGAGGGAACATGTTCTCCTGTAGGTGTTGTAGGTTTTCCACATATCCAGAAATAGTTCGCATCCAAAATTAGATTTACAATCACAGCCAAAATTAAGAATATATTCAAAGCAATAAATGATTTCCATATACTGTATGGTGTTGGTCTCATTTTAAATACAACCACAGCATAGATAAGGGCAAGAATGGTGCCCTGGTGTCCAACCCAAAACCTGAAATAATGAAAATGAGGGAAGCCGGCAGAAATGTCCGGCGTGATCGCTCCCTGTAAAGTGCCGCTAAGGCCCCAAAAAAACAATATTTCAAATGTGAAAAAGTGCCGTTTTATCATAACCAGCGGAATCAGGAGATTAGATAAACGACACAGATGAACGGGGAGGTGAAGTGACACATCAAACGAACCCGCTATGCTTTCCAAGATAACCCACGCCGGGTAGTTCAGCATGACAACATATCCAATAATCATGCCAAGATGTTTTTGAGCTCTTTTATTTAAATATTTTACAGAAATCCATGGAACAATTACAATGAACAAAACTGAAACCACTATACCCCAAAGGTGGTCTGCTCCAAATAATCTAAATGAAGTGTCACCATACAGATATTGGTGAACGGCTACTCTCATTTATTTGTATAGTACAAATATATACAGGGTTATTGTTCCGCGTTCATTATCTGATCCAAGACTTTGTTTTCATTTGGAAGCAGGCCTGGCGGTACAATCCTGGGTGTCATTATTTTTAATTCTGGCGCTCTCTTAAAAACCTCCCCAAACATTGGTAGGGCCTCCTTGAGCCTTCCTTCCCCAACTAGAGTAACAGCGGCCCAGTATTTAAGCTCTGGGTTTTCTGGATAGAGTTTTGATGAAAGATCATACTCCACAAGAGCGTTTTTTATGTCTCCGGTTTCCATATAATGATCCCCCGTGTTCGCGTGGCGGTATGCCCTGTTAATTCGTATCAATCGCCTGAGCTGTTTCAGGGGCTCGGGATGGTCCTCTACTCGCAGGTCTAAGACGACATCTTTCCATGAAACCCCTGTTGGTGTTCCAGAAACAATCAGCATAGATGCTGACTGTTTTCCTCGCAGATCCCCTCCCTCTGTCTGTGCCGCTTCCAGCGTTGCCATCATCCGCTCTGCTAAATCACCCTCTGCCTGTTCAAATGTTATTGCCATAAGGGGCCACACCGTGGGAGATGCCATAATGTTCGCCTGAACCGTGAAACCCTTCCCGGTTTTATGACCTGCAAACTCAATACACTTCTCTCCCGTATGAACAGCAACAACGCCATTAATATCTACCATCCCCACCTGTCTCACTGCGCTGCTGGTATCTCGCGAAACAAGAGCGTCCAGCGCCTCTTGGGCCGTTAACCCTTTTTCCATAAGCTCTAGTCCGTCTGGTCCATATTCTATTTTTACAAAGGACTGTGTTGCAACCGCACCAACGCCCGCTTTGGCCCAGGGGACAACAGAACCAACAGAAAACCAGTGGCTTTGTACTGCAACACCCATCTCTCCTGTTTTTTCATCATAGGCGACGATAGAGTAGGTTGATATAGGTCGCTTTTGTGAATATAAAAAAGTTGCGAATACGAATATTAGCATTAAATATTTTCTCATTCTAAAGGACCCCTTTTAATTAATTGTTTTATGAAAAGGAAAACAGGGCTCAGCAAATCAGTGCTTATATAAACTCTTAATCCACTCTATGTCGTTTTCTGATATAGAAACACCAAGTGTTGCTGCGGTTTTTACCTGTTCCGCATTTCGCTGACCCAAAAGCACACAGCTGTTTTTTAAATTATATATCAATGCATCAATCACGCCATGCATTACCGGGTTGGGGTGGTCTGTAAGTTTTTCTTCTAGCTTTTTAGCGTTTTCTTGAAAAAGGTTAATGACAGATTCTTCCTTAAATGCGCCTATGTTTTCTCTAAAGTCTCCTTCAGGGAATTTTGTGGGCTTGGAGTACTTTCCAACCAGCAGGCCATGCATAAGGGGTGAAAAAAAACACACACCTAAATTATTTATTTCAATGTAGTCTTTTAGGCCACTGGGTGCATACATGTCATCATAAATATTTCGATATGGCTGCACGACATCGGGATTTACCCGTTCAATAAAGGACATAATTTTATATGAGTCCCAATCAGACAGCCCTATAAACCTGGTTTTTCCTTCCTCCTTAAATCGGTTCAGGGTGTCCACCGCATCATCAAAATATTCATCATTGCTCCCAAAATTACAGTGATGAAGATAAAACAGGTCAACGCGGTCTGTTTTTAAATTTACAAGGGATTGCTCCATTTTCTTCCGCATATATCTTGGGTGATACCAGTGAGAATGTGTTCCCTGGTCCCAACCAACCTTGGTGGCAAGAAAAATCTCTTCACGCGGAACAGTTCCCCAAATAGAGCCAATTATAGATTCTGATCGGCCGTTTCCATAAACATCTGCTGTGTCCCAGTGGTTTATCCCAACCTCCCACGCTCTGGCTAGCGCGCCCTGTGAGTCTTTGTCTTCCTGTCCTGCCCAGCCCACCGGCCTGCCATGCGACACGTTTGATCCGCCATAGGACCATGTTCCAAGGCTAACGGCTGACACGCTTACATTTGTTCTTCCTAATAAAACCTGCCTCATACTTTTACTCTTCCGAAAATCAATCCAACAACACCAATATGTTCTCGGGTGGTCGGCCTATAACAGCAAGTTCGTCCTTAACAACAATTGGCCTTTCTATAATTTTTGGATAGCGTGACATGGCTTTAAATAGAGCCTCTGCGTCTTCCAGGTTGTCAGCTAGTTTTTGTTCTTTAAAGTCCGCCTCTCGTTTCCTAATAAACTCCCTTGGGTGTAGACCAAGCTTTTTAGATAGGCTTCTTATGTCAGAAACTGGTGGGGGGGTTTTTAAGTATTCAACTATATGAGGGTCAACTCCTCGGTCTTTTAAAAGCTTCACGGCTTCTCTGCTTTTACTTCATCCGGGGTTGTGGTAAATGGTTATTTCCAATTTTTCCTCCTATTTAAATTATCGCCTAAAATCATCTAACAAGGTATAATAATAATTTAATTATAGACAATGTTCTCTAAATGCAGGCATATAATTACTAATATTAGGCCATTAATAATATTATTAGTACATATTAACTGTGTTAGTTTGATTTAAGACGTCGTATAAATATATTTTATTTTGAGAGATGTAGACTGTTAAATGAAACTTGTTTTTCTTTGTATTGTGTTTGGCTTAACAACGGTCCCGCGCGCCAGCACCGGTGGTCTCTCCGGGAAAGTTGTTGACTCTGATACCCACCAACCTCTTGTTGGTGCCAATGTGATGGTTGTCGGAACTGATATAGGAACTTCCTGCGATGCGGAGGGGGGTTTTTCTATTTCTAATATTCCAGTGGGCGGCTACACGGTCACCGCGTCGATGATTGGATACTCCCCGGCCTCCCGTGCCAATGTAAATATTTACTCTCAACGCCAAACACAGTTAAAGTTTAATCTTAGTTTTTCTGTGTTGGAGGGTAAATTAATAACGGTGAGTGCAGGCTTTTTTGAAAAAGCAAAAGACGGTGTCGTCAGTACCCAGACAATTGGAATTGAAGAAATTCGCTCTGACCCAATTGGGTCTTATGATATACAAATGATGGTCCATTCCCTTCCGTCTGTTGTAACAGCAACAGACCAGAACAATGAAATTATTGTGCGGGGAGGGGGACCTGGTGAAAACCTCTTTATTGTGGATAACCTGGAGATTCCAAACCCCAATCATTTTGGAGAGGTGGGTACCGGGGGCGGTCCAGTTAATATATTAAATACAGAGTTTGTGGAAAAGGTTGACTTTTTCGCCGGTGGCTTTCCAGTTAGGTATGGAGACAAACAGTCATCAGTTATGGATATCAGTCTCCGGGAAGGAAATTATAATAATTTTAATTTAGATATGGAAATGAGTATGGCCGGGGCTGGGCTGCTTGCTGAGGGGCCCTATGCAAACGGAAGGGGCTCTTATATTGCCAGCTTTCGACAATCATTCTTAAAATATATTATAAAATCATCTGGCCTTACGGCTGTTCCTGAATATTGGAATTCTCAGCTGAAAGCTGTTTATAATCTAAGCCGTAGAGATAAGCTAACGTTTAATGCCGTAGGTGGTTGGGACCATATTAAAGTAGAAGACGAGAACAGGCCGGATCTAAAGGGCGCTGAAAATGTGGAGCGCTCTGGCTACCAGTATACGGCTGGTATTACCTATAAATCTCTTTTTTCGAAAAACGGATATACATTACTCTCTGGCGGCAGAACCTCTTCCGGTTGGGTTGTAGATGTATACTCGATACAGGATAACAGTGAGGATACATACTTCACGCGCGATAATATCGAAACCGATAATTTTATAAAATGGGATGTTGTATATAAACACTCTAAAAATTTTGAGCTGTCTGCCGGAATTAATACAAAATATGGCAGCTATAATATGCGGGAGGTTCTTGACCCTGACACTGTTTATTTCTATACATATCCTGACCTCCAAATGGATGCAAACCTGCAAGACTATTATGCCTTGATTGGGGACCGTTTAGATTATGAGTATTATGCTATTCCAGAACCAGAAACGGGAGACACCTTAATTAACAAAGGAAGGGCGGTTGATAATTCGGGCGGGCTCTGGAGGTATGCTTCCTATGGCCAAATTAGATGGACAAAAAACAGATTAACATTAACTTCTGGCCTTCGCTTTGACAGTGTGCCTAAAAACAAAACGTCTGTGGTAGCACCCAGACTGGGCCTCAGCCTGTCGCTTACTCCGGCGACCAAGCTGAATGCGGCCGTAGGTAAATATTACCAAACACCCTTTTATATGATGTTGTTGAATCCCAACAGCCCCCGTACTCTTAAACATTCACACACAGACCAGCGGGTTTTGGGAGTAGAGTATTTGTTTGCTGACGATATAAAGGCAACCATAGAAATTTATTCTAAAGATTATTACAACAGGCCTGTGAAAATTTCGACGATTACTTCAGATTCCTTAGATGGTCGGCTCGGGTTCACAGATTCAGGTCGGGGGCGATCTCGAGGGGTTGAGCTGTTCATACAAAAGAAATTTTCCCATAAATGGTACGGGACACTAAGTTATGCCCATTCACGGGCTGAGGGGCTTGATGTCCGAGAGGGCCGGGAAGGGTATTATCCCTGGGACTTTGATTTTGTAAACACATTTACCCTAGTTGGGGGGTATAAATTCAAGTTCAGGGAGAGTCTGTGGTATAATAGAATCAGGGAGGCCCGTATCTTCCCCTATATTGCCTGGATTCCTTTTATGGTGTCTGACCAACTAGAGATCAGCTTCAGATATCGGTACTCAGGTGGCAGGCCTTACACCCCTAAAAAATATGATTTTCACCATCGCATATGGTATTTAGACCCTAATGATAATTTAAACACAGAGCGCTATGGGCCTTACAGCCGTCTGGATATTATGGTGCTCCGACGTTTTAATTTTAAAAAAATAAACCTTACAACATATCTTGACCTACAAAACATCTTTGATCGCAACAACCAGTGGGAGCGCGTCTATTTAGAAGACGGCACCTATGAGATGTCATACCAGTATAAACAACTGCCCGTAGGTGGAATTATTATTGAATTCTAAAAAAAAGGGGGGGGTGCTGAAAAAGGTTCTACCTAAACAAGCACACATGATTCAGAAAGTGTTTTTTTTCTAAGCACAGGAACTTTCGCTTCTCTATGTGGATATCCTACTGGAATTAATAAAAATGCTCGCTCGTTTTTTGGGCGACCGAGCACCTTCTCAAGGAACCCCATAGGGCTGGGGGTGTGAGTTAAGGCAACCAGCCCCATTTGATGAAGCGCCATTAATAAAAACCCTGACGCAATCCCGACAGACTCATTTACGTAATAGTTTTTTCTCCTGGAAGTGGCTCCAGAGTCATAAACCTGCTTAAACACCACTATAAGGTATGGTGCTGTTTCGATAAACGGTTTTTTCCAGTCCGTTGCAAAGGGATTTAAGTCTTTCAGCCATTCCTTTGTAGCGCGGTGAGTGTAAAACTCCTTTTCTTCTCTTTCGGCAGCAATGCGGATTTCCTTTTTAACCTTTTGATCCCTAACAACTACAAATGTCCATGGCTCTTTGTTTGCGCCAGATGGGGCGGAAGTGGCAATCCGCACAGCGTTCTTAATTGTCTCTATTGGAACGGGTGTATCTGAAAACCTTCTGACCGACCTTCGTTTTTTCATTTTGTCTAATAATAATTGTGATTCTCTTAACAGCTCTGTTGAATCTTTTTTTGTGAATTGTAGTTTTTTGAATGACATGTTTTTCCTTATTAACTTAACTTTTCCTTTGGTTTTTTCATTCTTGAGATGCGACTAATAGAAAGTATAATTTTAATTTCTCTGTTTGGGTCAATTTATCTTTTATTTCGTGAAGATAAAAAACTGTTTTTTTATAACCTTTTTGGAGGTGGTGTTATCTGTTTTGCTCATTTTTTAATAGAGCACTACCGTTGGCAAATGATTCCTGCATACCTGCTATATATAATTATCTTCATCCTTTATAAAAACAGAGCACCCGTATCTATGTGGAAAAAATCTTTTCTTTTTGTTTGGCTTTTGCTGTCTACTCTCCTTCCTCTTGCTGTACCTGTTTTTTCGTTACCCTTCCCAACAGGCCCCCACCCCATTGGAACGCAAATATTTCAATGGGCTGACTCAACCCGAATGGAGTGGTTTACATCTGAAAACCCGGATGATTATAGAAAAATTATGGTTCAGTTATGGTACCCCTCCAAACCTAGAGAAGATAGTGACCCAGAACCGTATATTGATAACGTAGATGTCCGGGCTGAAACTATTGGATCGGCAGGAGGTTTTTCGGGGTGGCTAGCAGGACATATCGAGTTAATAAAAACAAATTCGTTTTTAAACGCAACACCAGACTTCTCTAGCTCTCCTTATCCTGTTCTAGTTTTATCTCATGGAATTACAGGAATGAGGCAAATCCATTCCGCCCTCATCGAAGAACTCGCCAGTAATGGTTATGTTGTAGCTGCTCTTGATCATGCTTATGACTGCAATTTGACTGTTTTTCATGATGGAACCCTAGCCGATTACCGGTCTGATATAACCGGACACCCTGATAGTGTTCAGATTAGACGAAAACAGCTGAATACACGAGTTGCAGATATTCGATTTGTCCTAGACAAATTAACAGAGATCGGTGAAGCTCCGTGGTTTAATGGTCTTATGAATCTGAACAAGGTCGGTGTATTGGGACATTCTTTTGGAGGAGCAACAGCTATTCAAGTTTCCTTTGAGGACGATCGGTTTAAATCCTGTTTAGTTTTAGATAGTTGGCTGAATCCAATCTCTGATACGGTTTTAATCTATGGAATTAAGCAACCCTTTCTTTACTTAGGTCGCCCTCTTTGGAATGATTCTAATTACCCGTCAAGCCCTGAGTTGGTTAAAACTTTTATTAATGCCTTTCCTGAAAATAAATATCAATTTATTTTAAAAAACTCTAGACACCTTGATTTTTGCGATGCGCCTTTGTTTTCTCCACTATCTGATTGGTTTCTTGAAACCGGGCCAATCCCCGCTAAAAAGGCTGTCTCAATTACAAATAATGTTTCGCTTTTATTTTTTAATCGCTATTTAAAGGACAATCGGTCTGGCTTCCCCGGTTTATTAGCATTAGAACCCTATTTAACTCTTCGGTAGTTATTAAAAAATATACACAATTTGGATTCCATTTCTCTTTGGGTATATTGCCATAGTCTCTGACGACTCAATTTGAATTATTTGTCGAGTGATTTCATAGCCGAGAACTGCCCCTAAAAACACATCTGAAGCCCAGTGGGTGTCTTCTGTTATTCTGGAAAGGCCGGCCCCGATGGCAAGGGTATATGCTAGCGCTGGAACATATTTCAGGTGTGCATATTGATGAGAAACGACCGTCGCCAGGCTCCAAGCGGCCATTGTGTGCCCAGAGGGAAATGCATCATAAAGCGCCCACCGTCCAGAGTTATATCTTTTGAGGGCTCCGGAGGGTCCGTGCCAGTGGTCTTTCCCTTTTCCTGCGCCCGGCCTTTGTCTACCAGTTACATGTTTTAAAACCTGAACAACAATTCCTGTGTGTAGCATCCCCTTAAATCCGAGTGACGCTGTTTTTGTTGCTCTGTGGTCGTTCAAGAGCAGCCCTTTAAAAAAAAACACTCCCAAAATTGAAATGTCAACATAGCCATCACCCAATAAGGTAATTGTTTTGCTGGGTTTGTTTATAGAGGGGTTCCTACTTTGAAATTGCTTTATGTTTCGATAAATTTCCTCGTCTTTAACTGAAAGGGCAATGGTGGTAAGCGCAGTACACCAAAAGGGTATTTTATGGTTCTTATAATTAAACCCTGACAACCATACATGTTTGTGGTTTTCCCAGAAACCCTTTTTACTTTCTGTTTGAGAAATTCCAATGCAGTTTATAATTAAAAAAACAATAAAAACCTTGTTTTTAACAAATATGAAGCGGTTCATTGGTGAGATATTAAATTAATCAGTTCATACTTTAATAGAAAATGTAAGTGGTTTTTCAGGTTGCGCTTTGCCATGAAAACATAATGTTTTTAACTTAACTTAATATTTTACAGCTACTCTTTTATTTTTCATTTATAAAAATACACTTTTTGCCCTAATAGCTATGTTTTCATATTAATCACTAATGAGTTTTGATTTACTAACTTCTTGGTTACAAAAAACTATTGTGGTGCTCATCTTGTTTTCCTCTCCGGCACGCTCTGTGTCTCTAGAGGTTAAATTAAAATCTTCACAGCAATTTAAAAAAGTGTGGCTTCATAGGGCCGAACAGGACTTTCTGGTTGTTGTGACACCGTCAGGGGTAGATTCACTAGACTGGGATAGTGTTCAGGGAGTGCGCATTAAAAAGACCAATGATTTCCATCCGACAAAAAAAACCTTCCTTTATTTTGGATATTTTACCTTTTTTTATTTTTTATTAGAGACTATGTATGTGGAGGCTCCTTTTTCCGTTCCTCAGTTTTTGGGGGTTTTTACAGTGTTCGGTGGCTCTGGGGCTGTAGGGGGATATGCTTATGCAAAACTTCTAGAGCAAAATAAAGATGAATACCTTTCTGTGGAAATTGATAAACAAAATAAAAACGGAAAATTTCAAAAAACGTTGGATTTTTTAATCTCTAATAAAAAATATCAGACTAAATGAAATTACCATCAATACGAGCGTTGTTTATGTGTTCGGTTTTTATTTTTTTAGGCTCCTCTTTACATGCTCAAACTATTTATAAAAAACCCGGAATGGTTGATTTTATAAAAAACATTCCATCTGATATTTCTGAGTATACAAAACAAACTCTCTGCTATGAAAATGCGCAGAACATCGGCGCAATGACCCTTGGAACCGGGCTTCTTATATATTATGATGACAAGCTCCTTGATGTTTCAAATAACATACGAGAACAGGGTGGCTGGAGTAAGCAGGTCGATTGGTACATGGAACACATAGGAGATGGTTATTTACAATTATATGTCGGGTCAAGCTTAATTGGATATGGTTTTTATAATAACGATGATCGCGCTCTACAGTCTGCCAGTCAGATATTCGAAAGCGTCTTTGCCTCTGGAATTCTGGTTCAGCTGTTTAAACATGTAACTGGAAGAGAAAGCCCTTTTGTCGCAACCACCCCTACGGGTCGTTGGCGCCCCTTTCCCAATCAGGTGGATTACCATAACCATGTTCCTAATTATGACGCATTTCCGTCTGGGCATGTAGCAACAATTACCGCTATGGTGGTTGTTTTATCAGAAAACTACCCAGAACATGCCTTCATAAAGCCTTTGGGGTTTTTAGCTATTGCTCTGAATGGGTTAGGAATGATGAATACTGGGGTCCACTGGATAAGTGACTATCCTTTGGGAATTGCGCTTGGCTATGGATTGGCAAAAATAGCAGTAAAAAAGGGGCGGGTGTCTAAAAAAAACAATAATATAAATAATTCTTTTTCAATATTTCCTTCGATTAATCATCGTGGGAATGTTGGTTTTTCTATTAACTACACACTTTAAAGACTGTTTTAATGAGTGGCCTCCTTAATTCTAAAATAACAGCAATTGTTGGCGCACAGTGGGGCGACGAAGGTAAGGGAAAAATCACTGATTTTTTTGCTGGAGAATCTGATTATGTTGTAAGGTTTCACGGTGGCAATAATGCCGGCCATACTGTTATTGTTGAAGGAAACACCTTTAAGCTCCATCTAATCCCTTCGGGTGTCGTGTATGGAAACCCAACCAGTGTTATAGGAAACGGTGTTGTGGTTGATCCGTGTGCGCTGTTGAATGAAATTGCCTACCTAAAAACTAAAGGGATTGAGCCTAAACTTTTGGTTAGCGATCGTGCCCATGTCATAATGCCTTATCATATTGTTTTAGATGGTGCCCTTTCTGGTCACCAGGGTAGCCTTGCCGCAGGAAGCACACGCCGTGGTATTGCGCCCGTTTATGCTGATAAAATGTATCGCAACGGTATTCGAATGATTGACCTCCTTGAGCCAGACGTTTTTCGTGAAAAACTTCGAAAAGGATATAGCTTTTCGAAGGGGCTTATTGAAAAATCTTTAGAGCGGTCACTGGAAATTTCCATCGAAGAAATATTTAATATGTATACAGATTACGGCCAACAGTTGAAGCCCTATATCTGTGACACATCTGTTATTCTTTATAATGCCTATAAATCTAGGGAGAAAATCCTTTTTGAAGGTGCTCAGGGGATTAGCTTAGACGTGGATCATGGCGTTTATCCCTATACCACTTCCAGCAATACGGCTGCCGGTCATATTTCCACCGGAACCGGTGTTAGTTTTCGACATATTAATCGAATTATTGGCGTAGTAAAGGCCTATCTAAGTCGCGTAGGGGAGGGGCCTCTTCCCTCAGAAATACATGAAGACATTGCCGCGCCCCTTCGTGAAAAAGGCCAGGAATATGGAACCACTACCGGTCGTCCGAGGCGCATGGGTTGGTTGGATCTCGTTCAGGTTCGCCAAGCGGTACGTGTAAACGGACTTACAGAGATTGCGCTTACCAAATTGGATATTTTGAATGGATTCGAAGAGGTTCCTGTTTGTGTGGCTTATGATGTGGGTGGTGAACAAATTAATGAAATACCTGCCAGCCTCTCGCTTTACCGGAGGGCCAGGCCTGTTTATAAAACACTGCCAGGGTGGGGAAGTTTGCCTGAAAATATTTGGGATAAAGGATATGATAAAATACCCAAGAGATTAAAAGATTATATCGGTTTTATTGAACGTGAAGTTGGGTGTCCCATAAAAATTGTTTCCGTGGGTCCCCAGCGCCATGAGACCATTATCAGGTAATGTCTTTCACGCAGGATTTTGTAGATTTCGCTGGTCTGTCTGATTTAGAGATCAAAACAAAACTGATTGAGCTTAATATTCCTCTTACCGCCAAAGAGGCGCTCAAAATTCAAAATGATATATTGGGGCGCGCTCCGTCGTTTGCAGAGCTTGTTTTGTTTTCAATTCAGGGCTCGGAACACTGTAGCTATAAAAGCAGTCGTTCACATTTAAAGCAATTTGTCACAGAAGGGCCTGATGTGGTTTTGGGCGCTAAAGAGGACGCCGGTGTGATCGCCATAACCACAGATAATGATGGTCATCGCTGGTGTGTTGTTATGAGCCATGAGTCCCATAACCATCCATCTCAGATAGTTCCCTATGAGGGCGCGGCCACCGGTGTGGGTGGTAATGTCCGGGACGTTATGTGTATGGGCGCTGAGGTTATTGCCTGTACCGACTCCTTCCGGTTTGGAGACATTAATAACAATAAAACAAAATGGATTCATAGTGGCGTTGTCTCTGGAATTGCTGGATATGGAAACCCCCTGGGAATTCCCAATATCGGCGGGGATATTTATTACCATGAAGGGTATAACGAAAACTGTCTGGTTACGCTTGTGACCCTTGGTGTCGTCCGAGAAGACCACATTATCCATTCCTATGCACCAAAAAATGCTCACGGATATGATCTGATTTTGGTTGGAAAGCCTACTGATAATAGTGGGTTCGGTGGTGCCAGTTTTGCCTCGCTTGAGCTTGAAGAAGAAAAAAAAGAACAAAACAAAGGGGCTGTTCAGGAGCCTAATGCGTTTTTAGAGCGGCATTTGCTGAAATCGTCCTATGCCCTGTTTGATTTTATAAAAAAAAGTGGGCTTACAGATGACGTCGGCTTTAAAGACCTAGGTGCCGGCGGGGTGGCCTGTGCCAGCGTGGAGCTGGCAGAGACCTCTGGCTATGGCTCTGAAGTGTGGATGGACAGGGTGCACGTTGGTATGGATGACCTACCCCCGTCTGTTTATCTTTGTAGCGAAACTCAAGAGCGTTTTATGTGGGTCTGCCATCCAGAGGTAACGCCTGTTATTGTGGACCACTATAATAAGGTGTTTGACCTTCCTAGCGTAAGTAAGGGGGCGCGAGCATCTGTTATTGGTAAAGTTCGAAAGGATGGCCAATATGTTGTTCATAGTGGGAACAAAAAAATTATAAATGCTCCGGCAGCAGAGGTAACAGAGGGGTTTCTATACGACCGGCCCTATAGGTCTCGAGAAAACACTTTTACTGAACCAGACCTCCAAAAGCCCTCCGATTATAATCAAGCTCTTTTAGATGTTTTATCGCACGAAAATATGGCCAGCCGTGAGCCTGTCTTTGAGTCATATGATAAACAGGTCCAGGGCCGGGTCCACACTGAGGCGGGGGTGGCCGATTCGGGCGTAATGGCACCATTTAATTCTGAAAGCTATCCAAAAGAAATTCGCAACGTCGGCATAGCTCTCTCTACAGATCACAATCCACGCTACGGATTGATCAATCCATATTGGGGTGGAGTAAATGCCGTGGTTGAGGCCATGCGGAACGTGGCCGCTGTTGGGGCTACCCCCCACGCCATTTCTGACTGTCTCTGTTTTGGAAATCCAGAAAAGCCCAATCAGATGTGGGAGTTTGTTGAGAGTGTTCGTGGAGTTTCCGATGCGTGTCGCGCTATTACACTTAAAGACAACACTGATCATGCAACACCTATTATTGCTGGGAATGTAAGTTTTTACAATGAATCAAAAAATGGCGCCATTCCACCAAGCCCAATCGTAAGCTGCCTGGGTAGGTTAAAAGATGTGAGCAAGGCTGTGCCCATGTGTTTTCAAAACCCTGGCTCTGTTTTATTAATGATTGGAGAACGAAAAAATGAACTAGGCGGATCGGTTTATTATTCGCTTTTTAATGAATTGGGTTTTAATGTGCCAAAGCCTGATTTTCAAGAAGTGAAAAACCAAATCTTTGCTTTGACCGATTGTGTTGATCGTGAGCTGATTCTCTCTTGTCATGACATTGCGGATGGGGGCTTAGCGTCGGCCTTAGCAGAAATGACATTCGGAAATGGTGTTGGATGTAACGTGAAAACCGAAATCGACCTTTCAATGGATAGGATCTTGTTTTCAGAAACAGGTGGGTTTGTGGTAGAGGTTTTATCAAAAAACATAGATAGTGTTAAAACTTTGTTTGCAAATTATGGATTGGCCGTTTTTAACATTGGAAACACGGACGGTGACTTAATTTTAATAAATGACGTTATAAAAATATCTGTTGATAAAACAAAAAAAGCTTGGCTTAGTGGATTAAGAAATAAATTATAGTGAAAAAGATAAACATAAACCGAGAGGTTGTTATTGTATCCCTATTATTGTTTATTCTGGCTGGGCCAATGTTTGGCCCTGTGCCCCAATATTTACTAGAGACTCTGAAGCTGTTTGTCCGAGAAACATCTGGGTGGCTTTTGGTGGTTGGGGCAATCATTAGTGTTTTTTGGGGACTTATGGGTTGGGGCGGCATGAAAAAAACAGGGCCTCATGCTAGTATACTTGAGGTTAGTCTTTTTAGGTTTTATATGATGGTTTTATCTGTTTAGCCCCCTAAGAAATCTGTGACTAAAGAAAAAATAGATTACAAAACATCTGGTGTAGATATTGATGCTGGCAATAAAGCTGTGGACCTTATTAAGGACGAGGTAAGGTCAACCTTTGCGCCCAGTGTGTTGACCGACCTGGGTAGCTTTGGGTCTCTCTATCGCCTGAAACCCCTTTTGGAAAATTACGACGACCCAGTTATGGTTCAGAGTATAGATGGGGTTGGGACGAAAACTATTATCGCCCGTAAGTTGGGAAAGTTTAATACTATCGGCATTGATCTGTTAAGCGCCACTGCCAATGATATTTTGGTTATGGGTGCTCGGCCGGTCACTTTTCTAGATTACATCGCCAACGACCGGTTGGACCCCTTTATTGTAAAAGAAATTGTATCGGGAATGGTCAGTGCCTGTAAAGATATTGGCGTTTCGTTGGTGGGTGGCGAAACAGCAGAAATGCCCGACACTTACCTGCCCGGTGAGCATGACCTTGTTGGTGTTATTACCGGCATGGTGGAAAAAAATAGAATTATTACCGGCGAGAATATAAGGCCCGGTGATGTTGTGCTTGGGTTGCCATCCAGTGGTTTACACACCAACGGCTATTCGTTTGCCAGAAAACTCTTTTTTGATATCGGAAAATTCAGAGTGAATGACGTTATACCTGAATTGGAGAAATCTGTGGGGCTCACATTGTTAGAGCCACATGTTAATTATACAAACCATGTGTTTTCCGTTCTGGATTCGGGTGTCAACTTGAAAGGGATTTCTCATATTACTGGTGGGGGGTTGGTGGAAAATATCCCGCGAATTTTACCGAACGGCTGTGGCGTAGAAATCAAAAAAAACTCTTGGCCTCGTGTCCCGGTTTTTGATGTGCTCCAATCCATAGGAAATGTGGATAAAAACGAAATGAATCGGGCATTTAATATGGGAATTGGGATGGTATTTATTGTGAAATTAGATGATGTTGGAACTGTAAGGGGTGCGTTAAAACATTTGACGAACATTTATGAAATTGGTTTTGTTGTAAACGGAAAAAATAACGTTGTTATAAAATGAGTGCCTCAATCGCTATTATTCAGTTTCCTGGATCAAATACAGAGCGCGAAACACTTATGGCCTGCAAGCGTGTTGGGCTAAACCCTGTCGAATTTCTGTGGAACGAGCCGATAGAAAAACTATTAAAATTTAATGGGTTTGTAATTGTTGGTGGTTTTGCCTATGAAGACCGCTCTCGGGCCGGCGTGATTGCGGCGCTTGACCCTATAATGAAACAAATTAAAATCGAAGCAGAAAAGGGAAAGCCGGTTTTGGGTATCTGTAATGGTGCGCAAATTTTAGTCGAAAGCGGGCTTATTCCTGGACTAGATAATTATCGATTAGGCATAGCGCTTACAGATAACAAGAGAGTTCGGGGCGGCCATGTGGTTGGGGTTGGTTATTATAACACCTGGGCGAACATTCAAATGTCTGTACCGCCATACCGTTGTGCGTTCACGCGCCATCAGAAAACAGGGGAATTTCTTAGCATTCCGTTAGCACACGGTGAGGGGCGCTTTGTTGTTCTTGGTGCCCTGCTGAAAAAAATAATTGCCAACGATCAAGCCGTTTACCGATACTGTGATGATGGTGGAAATGTGGTGGATGAATTTCCCGTTAATCCGAATGGGTCTGTGTACAACCTGGCGGCAGTATGTAATCCTGCTGGAAATGTCATGGCTATGATGCCACACCCAGAGCGGTCGGAAAACGGAGATGCTGTTTTTTCGTCCATGAAAAAGTTTATTGAAAATGGGAATCCAATTACAGACCACACTCTGGCCTTTAATCGGCCACAATATGAAGTGAAACCATATAGGCCCAGAGCGGGGTCCGTCGAATGGATTATTGATATGATTATTACTGACAACGAGGCTGTGTCCGTCTGTAGCGCTCTAAATGGTCTAGGGCAGGATTTTTCCATCACGCGGCAAACTCACTGGGAAATATCTGTGGACGGTGATCAGGGTTCTGTTCTAAAAAAAATAGATGCCACATGGGAACTATATAATACTAATAAAGAATTTATCAGCAACCTCGTCACCGGTAATAATACAGCCTCCTTTCTTGTTCGACCAAAAGAAGACGTCCTGGGCCGGGCTAAGCTTGAATCTCTAATTAAACGATTTGAAATTAGTGGACTAACCCAATTAAAGCACGGTGTTATATGGAATGTAACTGTAAACAGCGGTAATTTTGAATCTGTTTTAAAGGATGTTTTGAATACACACATACTCTTTAACCCTCTATCTTATGAATGCTATCGAATCAACTGAACATTATAAGAGCCGCATTAAGGCAGAGCTCAATAACACACTAACCAAAACATCTTTACCTGGCGCACTCAAGCGAACTGGAAAGGTGCGAGACCAATATGATTTGGGTGATATGCTTGCTCTTATAACCACCGATCGACAAAGTGCTTTTGACCGAGTGTTGGCATCTATCCCGTTTAAGGGACAGGTGTTAAATCTCACCAGCGCATGGTGGTTTGAACAGACCAAAAATATTATCCCTAATCAAGTAATTCGCGTTCCTGACCCTAATGTGACGCTGGCAAAAAAATGCAGTGTTTTTCCTATAGAGTTTGTGGTTCGTGGATATATCACCGGCAGCACAAGTACAGCCCTTTGGACGGTGTACAATAATGGCAATCGCGAATATTGCGGTAATGCTTTACCCGAAGGGATGATAAAAAATCAAAAATTGGACACCAACATGCTTACGCCTACCACAAAAGAGGAACATCATGACCGGCCCATTGCCCCGGATGAGATCGTTGGCGAGGGGTGGATGACCAAAGAAGACTGGAATTATTGCAGCCAGAAGGCGTTAGAGCTTTTTATTTTTGGACAAAAGAAGGCAGCGGAGAATGGTATGATTTTGGTGGACACTAAATACGAAATGGGCCGAGACTCAGATGGTGTTATTAGGCTCATCGACGAAATCCACACACCCGATTCTAGTCGATATTGGATTGCCAAAACATACAATAAGCGCATAGCGCTAGGGCAAGAGCCCCAAAATATTGATAAAGAATTTTTACGATTATGGTTTGTAAAAAATTGTGATCCATATAATGATAAAATATTACCGGAGGCCCCAGAAGAACTCACTGTTGAGCTGTCTAGTCGCTATATTTATTTATATGAAACGATTACAGGAGAACTGTTTCCGTTTCCAGATTCCGGAACTCCTATAAATAAACGTATAATAGAAAAAATTCAAACCACATAGTTCCATGGACTATTATTTAATTTTAATTCATATTATTTCGGCAACTGTCTGGACTGGTGGACACCTGGTTATGGCTATTGGTTTTTTACCAAAAGCAATATCGTTGGGGGCCCCACAATTATTAAATGACTTTGAAAGTGTTTATGAAAAAATCGGAATACCCGCACTTTTTATTCAAATAATTACTGGCGTTTTGCTTGGTTATAACTATTTTTCCTCCTTTTTAGATTTTTTTGGTTTTTCTACCTATCACCAGTTCCTTCTTACTCTTAAATTTTTATTACTCGGTTTAACTGTTGTTTTGGCGTTAGATGCGCGGTTAAGAATTATTCCAAAATTGGGCCATCAAAACCTAAGGGCTTTGGCGTGGCATATCTTTCCAATTTCTATCATTTCGGTATTATATATAGTTGTGGGTGTAAGCTTTAAAAATGAAGGGTTTCTTTATGGGGTTTTTGCTTTACTTCAAAATAATTAACAATCAAAAAGGGCAAAATCTAAGCAATGAAAACAATAATAATTATGGGCTCAACCTCCGACGAGCCCCATGCAAAAAAGATCACCGACAAGCTAAACGAATATAACATTAACTGGGAACAGCACGCGGCGTCCGCACACAAAGAACCCCTTAAGGTTTTGAGTATCTTGAATACAAATAAAGATAAAAAGGATATTGTCTATGTCACCATTGCTGGGCGGTCAAATGCTCTATCTGGTTTTGTGGCAGCAAATTCGGATTTTCCCACTCTTGGCTGCCCGCCATTTTCTGATAAAATAGATATGTTTGTTAACATCCACTCTACTCTACAAATGCCAAGCAATACGCCTGTTTTAACAATTATTGACCCTGAGAACTGTGCGTTAGCAGTAAAAAGAATTTTTGGTGTCTAGCCCACTAACCTCAATTTCACCATTAGATGGTCGCTATTCAGGTAGCGTAAAAGAGCTGGCCGTCTGTTTTTCAGAATCGGCGCTCATGCGGTACCGCCTGAAGGTTGAAATTGAATATCTTATTTTCCTTGGGAGCGAAAGGTCTATTAAAGAACTTCCTCCTTTTTCCCGCGCTGAGATGGCGCGTCTGCGAAAAATATATCTTAATTTTAATTCGGATGGTGCAAAAAAAATAAAACAGATTGAAGACTCTACTAACCACGATGTAAAGGCCATTGAGTATTATGTTCAAGGTAAAATAAAAAAAACACTACGCCCGTGGGTCCATTTTGCGCTTACCTCTGAAGATGTAAATAATTTATCCTACGCGCTCATGTGGCATGACGGATTGAATCAGGTATATATGCCTATGTTGTTGTCTATTAATAGGGCACTAAAAAAACTCTCAAAAAAATATAAAAACATTTCTGTGTTATCCCTAACCCACGGCCAGCCAGCTACGCCAACCACATTCGGGAAAGAGTTGGCGGTTTTCTCTGTTCGGCTGGATCGTCAAATCCAACAGATAAAAACCCATAAACTTCTGGGGAAACTAGGGGGGTCTACCGGGACATGGTCTGCCCATGTGGTGGCCTATCAAAAAACGGGTTGGGTCAACTTTGCCTCTAATTTTATTAAATCGCTTGGTCTATATCCAAACTTAGTCACCACCCAGGTAGAGCCACACGACTCAACCGCAGAAAGCTATCACCAGGTTGTTCGCTTAAATTTAATCCTAACTGATCTCTGCCGGGATATGTGGTTCTACATCAGTCGGGGAATTCTAGAACAAAAAAAAGTTAACCACGAAGTAGGCTCTTCTATAATGCCCCATAAAATTAATCCCATCCAGTTTGAAAATGCAGAAGGGAATTTAGGTGTTTCTAGTGCGCTTTTAAATCATCTCGCCAATAAATTACCTGTATCAAGGATGCAGAGAGACTTAACAGATTCAACAGCCTTACGGAATCAGGGTGTAGCCCTAGGGCATTCTTATTTGGCGGTAAAAAATATTTTAAAGGGCCTAAGTCGTATCCGTATTAATAAAACTCAAATAGCAAAAGAACTCGATAGCCATTGGGAGGTTTTGGCAGAAGCTGTTCAGACCGTTCTTAGAAAAAATGGCAAACAGGATGCATATGAGCAACTCAAAACACTGACCCGAGGGCAGCCCGTTAATGCTGAATCTATAAAAAAGTTTGTGTTGGAATTAGACCTACCTGATAAAGATAAAGACGCTCTCTTAAAACTAACACCAAAGCTATATACCGGATTAGCTTCTCAATTAGTGGGTCTGGTCTAATGTGTGGAATAGCTGGTATTTATTCCCACGGGCCTGTTGCTGCAGAGCTGTACGATAGTATTATACACCTTCAGCATCGTGGACAGGATGCTGCCGGTATTGTAACCTACGATAATCGAATGCACAAGGAAAAGGGCGTGGGCCTTGCTAAAGAAATTTTTAACGATGATAATATAAAGCTATTAACAGGCAATATTGGTATCTCTCATAATCGCTACCCCACACAAGGGGGTTTCGGCCATGGAGAGGTGCAACCATTCTGGACGTCTGTCCCATATGGAATCGCCCTAGCTCACAATGGTAACCTTACAAACTATAATGAGCTGGCAGCTGAGGTTACTAAAACAGAAACGCGATATCTAAATACCACCAGCGATTCAGAGGTGCTTCTACATTTGTTCGCCGACGACCTACACCAAGAGGTTCCCCCTCAAACCAATGAAGAGTTTTTTGATTTACTCTGTGAGGCTGTTATGAAAATTTTCCAAAAAGTAACAGGGGCCTATTCCGTTACCTCTGTTGTTATTGGAAAAGGGCTGGTTGTTTTTCGAGATCCTCAGGGTATCCGACCGCTAGTCAGAGGTGAGAGGTCTAATGGGAACGGTGGAAAGGATTATATCTTTGCATCGGAAAACACCATGTTTTACGCTTTAGGCTATGAGCCGAAAGGGACGGTACTTCCTGGTGAATTAATATATATTTCTGAAGATGGATCTGTTTTTAGTAGGCGTTTGGTTAAAAAGAAATTCAATCCCTGTATTTTTGAATATGTATACTTTGCCCGGCCGGACGCAACCCTAAATGATGTGAGTGTTTATCGGTCCCGCCTGCGGATGGGGCAAAACCTAGCACGGGCGTGGAAAAACAAGAACCCCAACAAAACACCTGACATTGTAATTCCGGCCCCCAGCACTGCTAACACGGCGGCTCTTTCGTTTGCCCACGAGCTGGGTGTGCGTTATTCAGAGGGGTTGTACAAAAACACCTTCATTGGTCGAACGTTTATTATGCCTGAACAGGCCGAGAGGAAAAGGTCCGTGCGCTATAAGCTTGTGCCCCAAGAGACAGAGATTCGCGATAAAAAAGTACTTATAATGGATGACAGTATTGTTCGTGGTAACACCAGCCGAGAAATAGTGCGTATGTTGAAAGATTTTGGCGCAAAAGAAGTTTACTTCGCCTGCGCATGTCCGCCGGTTCAAAACCCCTGTTTTTATGGGGTGGATATGCCCACAAAGAGAGAACTTATTGCTGGAGATATGGATGAAGTTGAAATTGAAAAATATATGGAGGTTGATATCCTGCTTTACCAGGACATCAACGACCTGGTTGAGGCGGTAACCCGAAAGGGGAATCACTATATTGATATGCCATGTATGGCGTGTTTAGATGGGAAGTATGTGGCAAACGACATAAACCATGAAAAAATAATTGAAATGGAAACCATGCGAATTAATAATAGAAACGGGAGCTCGCCACAGGGTGTATGAGGCTTTTTTTTGAAAGCTATAAATCTATCTAAAAAATTCGAGAAGATTTCTGATTGTTGGGCACCAAAAATAGTCGCCGAAATGAATGACTACCAGTTTAAGTTGGTAAGGGCTAAGGGTAAATTTATTTGGCATGCACATGAAGACACTGATGAAGCATTCATTGTCTTGGACGGTGAACTCACTATTGAATTCCGTGATAGGCTAATAACCCTTGAAAAGGGTGAAATGGTTGTTGTCCCCATGGGGGTTGAACACAGGCCTGTGGCACAAAATGAATGTAAAATTATGATTATTGAGCCTCGAGGTGTTGTGCATACAGGAAATGCCCGCGTCTTGACCGGTGTGAGTTTGTAGGTCAAATATGTTTTTGGTGTGGGGAATAGAAAATGAAACATAAAATTTTAGTCGTTGGTTCCGGGGCCAGGGAACACGCTATTGTCCGAGCCCTAGATCGATCAGAACAAGAAAAAGAAATTTTCTGTTTAGCCTCCAACATGAACCCTGGTATTTCTGGGCTTTGTGGTGAGCTTGCGGTGGGTAACATTAATAATCCTGAATTTGTAGTAAACTATGCAAAGAAAATAGGAACAACGCTGGCCGTTATCGGGCCGGAAAGCCCATTAGCGTGCGGTGTGGCTGATGCGCTTTGGAATGTAAACATCAAGGTGGTCGGGCCTAAAAAAAAATTAGCACAGCTGGAAACGTCTAAAACCTTTACTCGAAACTTATTAAAAGAATATAACATCCCCGGCGGACCAAAATATCAACCCTTTGGCTCTATGGATGGGGTTTTAGATTTTTTAAACGAGCTGGGAGAATACTACGTGGTAAAGTATGATGGCCTTGCCGGTGGCAAGGGTGTGAAGGTCGCCGGAGATCATTTACATTCCCACGATGAAGCTATGGACTATTGTCAAAAACTGGTAGCCGGTGGCGGTGGGTTTATTATTGAAGAAAAACTTATAGGAGAGGAGTTTTCCCTAATGAGCTTTTGTGATGGGGAAAACTTGAAACATATGCCTGCGGTTCAGGATCATAAGCGCGCATATGAAGGCGACTTGGGTCCAAACACCGGTGGAATGGGCACCTATTCTGATGCCAATCACTCCCTCCCTTTTTTAACAGATGGGGATATTTTGCAAGCTTGTGATATTAACAATCAAACTGCTAGGGCCCTAAAAGACAAGTTTGGTGAAGGATATAAGGGTGTCCTTTATGGCGGATTTATGGTTACGGCCGACGGAGTGAAGTTGATTGAATACAATGCCAGGTTTGGCGATCCTGAGGCTATGAATGTTCTTTCTGTTTTGGAATCGGATTTTATTGATATTTGTTACGGCATTGTCAAGGGAACACTAGACCAGGCTGTTGCCCAATTTTTAAATAAGTCAACTGTATGTAAATATGCTGTTCCAGAAGGTTACCCGAATCGCCCTGTAAAGGGAGAACCTATTGATGTGTCTTTAATCTCGAATCTTGATAATTTATTTTATTCATCGGTAGACATACAAAACGGGGGGCTGATAGAGGCGGGAAGCCGCACGGTTGCCGTTGTAGGTATTGCTGACACTATTTCCGAAGCAGAAAAAATAGCAGAAAAAGAAATCTCGTCTGTAAAAGGGCCTTTATTTCATAGGGTAGACATTGGGACGGAAAGAGTCGTTCAAAGCTGTGTTAGTCATATGAATACATTGCGATGATAAAACTGGGGGTTTTGGGGTCTACAGGCGGAACCGATCTCCAGGCCATTTTTGACGCCATTGATTCAGGGAAATTAGATGCGCGGGTGTCGGTAGTTTTATCCAATCAGAAATCTTCCTATATTCTTAGGCGGGCCCAAAAACACAATACGCCAGCAGTGTTTGTCCCACACAAAGGAAAAACTCGAGAACAATTTGATGCTGAAATGATGAGAATATTAAAAGGTCGGGGGGTTGACCTTGTTTTACTTATTGGCTTTATGCGAATCCTGTCAGCTGATTTTTGCCTGAAATGGAGGGGGCGGCTCCTTAATGTCCATCCTTCTTTATTGCCCAAATATGCTGGCGGGATGGATACAGAGGTTCACAAAGAGGTGTTGAAGAGCGGTGATTTAGAAACGGGGTGCACCATTCATTTTGTCACAGATGATGTGGATGGGGGGCCTATATTAATTCAGAAAAAATGTAATATTGAGGATTGTGACACCGTAGAAACACTAAAAAATAAGGTGCAAAAACTAGAAGGCGAGGCCTTTATAGAGGCAATACAATTAATTCAAAACAATTAACATGCTAGATAATCCTTCGTTAAATCAAAAACCAATCAACATAAGGCGCGCACTTATTTCCGTCTTTGATAAAACGGGGGTGGTTGAACTGGCCCAGTCTATTGATAGGGCCGGGATAGAAATTCTATCTACTGGTGGAACCGCACAAGAACTGCGGAGCGCAGGTATCCCCGTTTTGGATATAAGTGATTACACTCAGTTTCCAGAAATTATGGATGGCCGTATAAAAACTATTAACTCTCTGGTTGGGGGTGGTATTCTTGGTCTTAGAGATAAACACGAGAACGACGCTGAATTAAACAAAATTCAATGGATTGATTTGGTGGTCTGTAATTTATATCCTTTTTCGGAAACGATTTCCCGGGAAAATTGTAGTTTAGCCCTTGCCCTAGAAAACATAGATATCGGTGGCCCAACCATGATCCGCTCTGCGGCCAAAAATTTGGGATGGACCTGTGTGGTTGTGAGTCCTTTAGATTATTCTATAATAGCTAGTGAATTAAGGTCTGGTAGGATTTCATTTGAAACACGGAAGAGGTTTTCTGCTAAAGCCTTCGGGTATACAGCGCAATATGAGACCATAATTCATAATTATTTAAAGGACGGACCCTTGTCCGAAAATTATTCGTTGACCTTTGAAAAACACTCAGAATTGCGTTATGGTGAAAACCCCCACCAGAATGCCGCCGCCTATAAAGGCCCTGGGAACAGTGAGCCCAATATCCTGAACGCAACTATCCACCAAGGTAAGCAGTTGTCTTACAATAATATAATGGACGCTGATAGCGCCCTTTCTTGTGTTCGGGATTTTAAGAGCCCTGCCTGTGTGGTTGTTAAACATGCCAATCCCTGCGGTGTGGCTGTTGGTAAAAATACTTTAGATGTTTATCGTCGTGCTTTTAATGCGGACTCTCAATCCGCATTTGGCGGCATCCTCGCTTTCAACCGAACATGTACAAAAGAAGTTGCTGAGGCAATTGCGTCTGTGTTTGTAGAGATTGTTTTGGCGCCAAGTTTCGACAAAGAAGCGCTGGGTGTTTTTAAAAAGAAAAAAAATCTGCGAGTTTTAGAGGTAGGTGTTTTCGGAAAACGCACCAAAAAACAAGAGGTGAGAAACATTGATGGGGGCCTCTTGGTTCAAAACACAGACACAAAAGCTCTTTCCGAAGATGACCTGGTTTTTGTCACAAAAAAAACACCCTCAAAAAAAGAGATAGAAACAGCGTTGTTTGCGTGGAAGGTCTTGCGTCACGCTAAATCCAATGGTGTTTTGATTGCCAAAAATAACACCACGGTTGGGCTTGGAGCGGGACAAGTAAGCCGCGTGGATGCTGTTCATATGGCCCTTAGAAAAGGAGGAGAAAGCGTGGCAGGGGGGGCACTAGCCTCTGACGCTTTTTTTCCTTTTCGGGACAGTATTGATTCAATCGGAGGCTCGGGAATTAATGTTGTGATACAGCCTGGGGGATCTATCAGAGACATGGAGGTGATTGATGCCTGTAACGAACATGGGATTTCCATGATATTCACCGGTGTGCGGTGCTTTAAACACTAGTTTTATTTATAATATTTAAATAAAAACCGGTTCGTCTGTTATGATCCCACTCACACCCTTTTTATGTAGCCATTTCCAGGCCGCGGGGTTGTTAATGGTCCAGGCGTTTATAGGTAGGTGTTTTTTCTTTGCATAAGAGATAAGCGTCTCGTTAATGGTGTCGCCTCTGGGGTGAAGAAAGTCCGGATGAACTATGTTGGTTAGCTTTAAGCTTGACTGGTTTTTAATTATAAGAGCTGTTAATATTTTTGGGTCCACTCGTTTTACAAAAAACACAATTAAGGGATTGAAACTCGAGACAATCACTGATTTTCTTTTTTTATGTTTCTTTATTAGCCTTACAAGCCTTATCACAGGATAAATGTCCCAGACTCTTTTTGTTTTAATATCTATTAAAAACAAAATCTCTTTTTTGGTATCTTTAAATATTTTATCTATTAGCGGCAGGCCCCTGTTTGGGTCTTCGCTTTTGTTTGTTCTGTGTATAATTGTTTTAAGTTCACTATGTTTTTTATCATCAACAAAACCCTTTCCCTTTGTTTCTCTCTCCAGGTCAATATTGTGTGAACAAACAATCTTTTTGTCTAATGACATGAAGGTGTCAAGCTCAACAGCTGTAAAGCCTTGGTTGATTGCTTTTTTTATAGACGAGGCGGTGTTCTCTGGCTCTTTTTTGTGCAGCCCTCTGTGTGCAATAAAAAGGGGGGTTGTTTTTTTATAAATATGTTTTCCGGAAAGGGGGGTCCAAAAGCACAAATGTCTTACCAAAACACACACTAACAATATAAATATCATTAATCCCACTATTGGTTGGGTAGTAAATATAGCTTTTTATGGTCCCTGTTTTTTTGAATTATTGTTTCGTTGAAAAGTGTTTTTTTATATTTTCCATTGTGATATAATTTTGATTGGTCTTTGTAGTGGGGACTGTGTGATAGGCCTGATTGGCCCGTTGGAAGAATAAAGTCAATTTCATCTAAATTGTCAAAGTCGACTATTCTTCGCATGGACGCCCCTGCCGTCTGCCTGAAGGGGTCTGTATAGCTAAAACCTCCAGCTCTGACTGTTTTGTCCGACCCCCCAGACGGAAAGGGGCCCACGTTAAACTTAAATATTTTATTAAGCAACTCAACCTCACCTAGGGGGTGGGGGTGGGTTAATGAGTGCGCGCTACCCCATCTTTTCTTTTCTCCTTCCTTAATAATAATATTTATTCCATTATACAGAGACGTTTCCAGAACGTCTACTATTGTTTCTGTTTTTTTGGTGGTTGTAATATTATCAAACCAAGAAGATGTGTGTTCTTTTAATAGTTCTCTTAGGTTTCTAGTATAAAGATATTTCATTCCTAAAAACACCTCAAAATAGCCGTCTCCCAATAACAATAATTCGTCTTTATATATGTTTTTGATAAGCTCTCTTATTATTGAATGAAAATACAGTGCCTCTAGTGAATTAATATCTTCCTTTCCATCCCAGCTTTTCAATAGAGTTATTGCGTGATTTATTTCATCGTTGTCAAAAACAAAATCAAACTGAAAAAGCAATAAACACATTTCTTTTGCAAAGGGCGAGATAACATCAAGCTGTGTTTTTTTCATATCTTCTGTGGACGCAAGCTCTAGTGGTTCAATTAACTCTATTATTCTTTCAGCGCGACTGGGGTCAGCCCATAATCCGGAAATATAAAACGGAAACTCATCTCCTATTGTTTTATTGTTTGCTGTCGAAATGTATCCTTTTTCTGGATTAAAAATATATGGCATTTTTTCAAAAGGAACATATCCGTCCCAGTCATAGCTTTTATTGTGGCCGGGCCTTGGTATGAGGCTGTTTCCTTCTTTTCGGATCGGAACATAAACAGCGGGCCTCCACCCAATGTTTCCTGCTGTGTCAGCATATATTATATTTTGGCCCGGTACGCCGAAATTTTTTACGGCCTCTGTAAAGTCGTTCCAGTTTTTCATTGTATTAAGCTTCATAAAGGCATTCATTTCGTTTGTTAGTTCGTGCCCAACCCACGCCATGGACATGGCCGTTTCTTTTCCTTTTAATAAAGGATGAATATCGCTAATAACCGGGCCGTGGTGTGTTAGTCTTATGGCAACTGTTGTGTCTTGTCCATTTTTCAGTGGTATGGTTTCGGAAACTATCTCCATGTTTTTCCACTCATTCCCTTGCAAGTATTGATTAGGGTTTTTTGGGTGTATTTTTTCAATAAAAAAATCTACATCATCTACCATGCTGTTTGTAAGGCCCCAGGCACATGCCTCGTTGTTTCCAATTACAGGCACAGGGATTCCTGCTATACAAACACCACAGGAATTATATTTTCCTCCTTTTAGGTGCATTTCGTACCAACGGGCTGGTTGAGTAAACTCTAAATGTGGGTCGTTTGCTAAAATTGGTTTCCCGCTATGTGTTTTTTTTCCGGACAGTACCCAGCTGTTTGATCCTGTGTGGGGAGACCTAAACCCGAGGAGGTCTCTAATTTTAAATTCTTGAGTTAAAATATGATCAAATACGGGCTTTATCCCTTTTGAGATAGTGGGCTCATTTAACACAAATTCAGGGTGGATTTCTGCTAACTTTTTCGCCCCAAAATATTCAAATATCGCTCCATAAACAATTTCTGATTTCCACGAGGACTGCATTTCGTGTGCCATCATTCTCGCATACCCTGTTACGTCTGATGGTCGCCAATGTGGAGGTTTTATTCTTAATAATTTAAATTCTATTGGTAGATCGTTAATTGCTTCGGAAATATAAAAATTTATTCCTTGACAAAACGATTCCAATATATCTCTCTCTTCGGGATACATGTTCTCGGCAAGCTGTTTTGCTATTTCTGGAATTCTCCATGTCCTTAAATAAATATCTGTGGACAAATATTTATCCCCTAGCGCAGATGCGAGCTCTCCCCTAACTGCATAAACAACCATGCTCATTTGAAAAAGCCTTTCCCTGGCGGCAATATATCCAGCAGCCAAAAACAGGTCTTTGTCGTTTTTTGCAAAAACATGTGGCACTCCAAATTCGTCCGTGTGAACCTGTACGGTATCAATTAGTTTTTCTAAAACGATTTTACCTTCGTAAGAAGGAAGAGGGGAATAAAGATATTGTTTTACTATATTGACAAGAATAAGTAGGGTTAATAATATATAAAAGAGGTTTTTTATCGTTTTTTTCACGTGGTTTTTCTTGCTTTAATTTGTTTCGTGCGCAACCCTTTCTTCTGTTCTCTTGCGGCCCAAGGGGTTATCTTAAAATTATTGAAACAAAATGACTATTTAAATCTTTTTTATCGTTGTGAATGTTTTTTTAATTGAATTGTTGGTGCTTTTTTATAAAACACGGAAACACCCGGCCCTTGTCGCTTGGGCGCATATGTTGTCGACCTTTCTGTGTGTGTTAATCTATAGAGGGGTGTTTAAGGGGAAGCGGTTCGGGTCTAAAACAATAAATACAGACGAGCAATTTACCCCGGGATATTAATAGTCGTTTGTGATGAACATCACTGCTTTATTTGATTTAATGAGATATTTTAAACTGATATTGAAAAATCCCTTTTTCTGGAAAAACGGGGACGTTTCTTTCGTATTTAAGTTTTATTTCTTTTTTATATGTTTCAAATAATTTTATTCCCTTACCAAAAATAAAAGGATGGGGGGTTATATACAAGTGCGTTAGGTGGTCAGCAAACATTGAAAATGTTTTTCCGCCTCCTATAATAAAACATTTTTTTTTATTTATTTTTTTTAATATTTCCCCTGGTCTGTCTTTCCTTTTTACTGTTATGGTCTGTCTTCCTTTTAGGTCGTTTTTAAGCGTTTTTTTTGTATTAAACCCCATAACAACCGTGTGCCCCCTAGTTTGGTTTTTAAAAAGGGAGAGGTCTTTTGTCCACGCTACCTGTTCAAGACTATGCCTTGCAATAAATCCGTCTAGGGTTACAGCGGCAATGCCTATAATGTCCATAAATATGTTTAGTTTTGTTCCAGGGATAAAATAATTTTATGATGCAAAAACGCTCTGTGCTGCTTTGTCCCTTTATCTTTTCCTGACTTTTTGGACATCATTTTGGCTATTGTTTTTAAATTAGAGAAAGATACGGATTGAGATATATAATCATATTTTGAAGGCTTGTTTTTTCCTTGCCCTAAAATATTAATAAGGCGGCTTACATATTCTATTTGAAGATTTCGCCGGATTGTACCTACGTTTCCCCTTAGGTCTGCAGAAAAAATGGCCTCTGTTAGTCCATCAAAGAGTTCTTCAATGGTGTATTGATTTCCATATAGCTGAGTATCTATGGTTCGCTGTAAAACTCTTGGGTGTAATATGTGATTTAAAACAGCCCTGTGTGTATATAGCGCCAATGAATGTATTTTAGGGTCTTCTGTTTTTCCATAAAAATCAAAACCCCTTCTCTGGTATTGTAAAAAATTTACCAAAGAATCTGGCAGAAACATTGCCTCGGGAGAAAACACAAATTCTTTTAGCGCTTTCATGGCCTTTTCTTGTTCTGAGCGTGGAACGGGCTTCAGCGGAACCCCTGTCTCTGTTTGTCCTGTTACAAAGCGATCAACATAAACTCCACCAATAAACCTTGAAATTATAGAAGCACAGGAGCTCTTTTCTCTTATTAGTATATTAAAGGCATCTCTCATCGCGTGAAAAGAAACTCCTTTTTCTGTATATTTCTTGTACAACCCCCTCGTTAAATTATCCATTAATTTAATTCTTTGTATTGCGTGTTCAATGGGTTCGTTGGTCATATCTCCTATCATTACCCGGGGGTCGATTCCTTTTCCTGAAGACCTCATGTCATCTGCGTCGTTTCCGAACATAAGCTCGGGGTCTGTAGAAAGGGCTAAAATTTTATTTAGCCGTTTTTCTTCTTCTTTAGGGTTTTCTAGTGGCGGGGAGTATCCAAATAGGATTGCCCAGTCATCATACGTTCCGGGAACCGTGGAATAATACTGACCCTGTTTTTTAGGGTTAAGAGATAGGTTTACTGGTACATAATCCATAACCGAACCGGTTAACCCCACCGCTTTGGTAAGGGCTGCGTTGTGAGACTCTTCAATGTTGTGTAGATGGCTAGATTTAAAATTATGATTTAGGCCCAGCGTGTGACCAACCTCATGTAAAACAAGGCGCACAATTGATTCGTTTATCAACTTTTTCTTGACAGCTTCGCCATCCTGTAAAACTTCTGTAGAAATAAGACCCAAAAGGTTTTCCTGATGAACATAGTTCCCTATTTGACAAAAAGACGGGTCCAAATCACCGGCTTCTGGTGAAAATAGTTTGTCATATTTTACGCGGTTTGTGAAATAAACATATTCTAACATAATATCTGCACCGAGGATTTGCCCTGTTTTTGGGTTAACAAAGCTCGGGCCGTAGCCCCCAAAGGGGGGCGAGGGAGATGATGTCCACCTTAAAACATTATAGCGAATATCTCCTGCGTCCCACTCTGCGTTGTCTGGTTGAATCTTAACCTGAACGGCGTTTTTGAACCCTGCGGCCTCAAACGACTTGTTCCAGGCCAAAACCCCCTCAGAAACCGCGTCTCTAAATTCGTATGGGGTTGTGTTTTCAATCCAAAAAATAATGGGTTTTTTGGGTTCAGATAATTTGGACCCTGGGTTTATCTTTTTCAGGTTCCACCTATGTATCAGGTCTCTATATGGTGTGTGGCTGGGAGATGTCATGTCTGTTACTCTGGTTGTAAAATAACCTATTCTTTGGTCATCAATTCTCGGAACATAGTCGTTGCTTGGGGCCTTGATTAGGCTGTGCTGAATGGTTAAATTTACAGATCGGGCGTCAGTTATTCCTGTTTTTCCGCTGTTTTTTGGGGTTGGGTTGTCATAAGAAAACTGCACAACAATTTCTGAGTTTTTTGGATAATTTCGAAGATCTGTATATTTGCTTTTTTCTTTGTTTAGCTTACCTAAGGAAAATCGCCTGCTGTTGGGGGGTGTATAATGTTTAATTTGCAGTAGTTTTTCGGAAATAAATAAATCATCGGCTTTTATCAATACCCTGTTTTTTAGTGAGTCTTCGGCTATAATTTTATTTGATGACATTATGGATTTACTAATGTTCGCTCCTGATGCTCTGCTTAGTGGGCTGTCAGGATCGAAATAAAACCCATAGTTCTCAGTGATAAACTCGATGCGGTTAAAATATTTTTGGATGGAAAATATTTTACTAGAGCGATAAGACCCACGATTAAAGCCCACGTCCACTATTCCGTCGTGAGCATGGCCAAAATAAATATATTCTTTATTAATTTGGTTTTTATGAATCTCCATATACAATGAACCGTTTACTGTGTCCTGATAAAAAGTAAAAAGCCCAGAAAATTTGTCCATTTTCTCTGTTTTCTTTTTTAAGCTTATACTCTTTTTTTTGGTTGAGTCCGCCTTGGTATTATTGTTTTTTTCTTTACCTTGAACAACAGAAACTATAAGTAGCGTAATAATTAAAGATATTGTTAGTTTTTTTATGTTATTTCTCCTGTTTGTTTGTTTTTGGAACAAATATATCTGTTGCTGTTCCCAAAAAGGTTTCAGCAGAGTTTCTAATGGTTTCTGATAGCGTCGGGTGTGGGTGAATGGTTTGTCTTAGGTCTTCAGCGTCAGCTCCCATTTCAATGGCCAGGGCAATTTCTGAAACTAAGTCCCCGGCCCCTTGCCCTACAATTCCTGCTCCCAAAACCTGTTTTGTCTCTGGATTAAATAAAATTTTAGTTTTTCCCCCTTGAAAGCCGCCTATTATTGCCTTTCCGCTAGCCGTCCAAGGAAATTCACCTTTTTTATAATATATCGAATCCTCTTTGGCTTTGGTTTCGGTAAGCCCTACCCATGCAATTTCAGGGTTGGTAAAAACCACGGCAGGGATTGCCCTAGCATCAAACTGTGAGGAGAGGCCTGCAATGTGCTCAGCCGCGATTGTCCCTTCGTAGGCAGCCTTGTGTGCCAGCATGGGGTTTCCAACAACATCCCCTATGGCATAGATATTCTGTGTGGTTGTGCGTTGAAACTTGTCTACCGGTAAAAACCCTTTTTTATCTGCCTCAATGCCTGCGTTTTCTAGACCCAAGTTTTCTGTGTTTGGTTTTCTCCCTACAGATACCAAGACTTTGTCATATGTGTCGCGAATTTCACCGTTCGGTGTCTTTAGGGTAATATTAATACCTTTTTTGGTTTCTTTTCCAGACACCAGCGTTGATTTTAAATAAATTTTTTCAAGCTGGAGAGACAGCTTCCTTTGTAGGGGTTTCACTAAATCTTGATCTATCTCTGTGAGAAGGTGAGGAAGCCTCTCCACAACTGTAACCCTTGCCCCTAATGCGCTGTATACTGATCCCATTTCTAGCCCTATGTATCCACCCCCAACCACAAGAAGGTTTTTAGGAATCGAGTGAAGCTCTAAGGCCTGTTTTGATCCTATTATTCTGTTTGGGTCTTCAGGTAGGGTGGAAATCGTTCTAGAAACTGATCCTGTGGCAATAATTGCTTTTTCAAAAAACAGGCTAATAGTTGACTTTTTATTGTTTAGCTCAAGTTCGTTGGCTGACCTTAGTCTTGCCGTTCCTGTAAGTGTTTTTACTTTTCTTGCTTTTGCTAGATGGAAAATACCAGAACTTAATTTGGATATAACGGTGTTTTTCCATCTTCGAATTTCTTTTATATTTATCTTTGGTTTTTCGAAAACGACACCTTTGTTTTTTGCCTCTTTTGAGTCAATAATTAACTTTGTTAGATGTAAAAGAGCTTTTGATGGAATACAGCCTCGGTTTAAACACACGCCCCCCAAGGAGGTGTCTTTATCTATCAACACCACCTTTTTTCCTAGGTCTGCCGCTCGAAATGCCGCTGCATATCCCCCGGGACCAGCTCCAATTACCACAACCTCTGTTTTAATTGTTTCAGTCATTTTTGTTTATTCAAAAAAAGAGGTGTTTGACATAATTTTGGCTAGGTATTGAGTGAAGGCTGCCGCCTGTGCCCCATCAATAACCCTGTGATCGTATGTAAGAGAAAAAGGAAGGAGGTATCTAGCTGTAAATGTTTTTTTGTCTTTTAGTCTTGTGGGTTTCCATGTCGCCCTAGAAACACCAAGGATCGCGACTTCTGGGGGGTTAACAATAGGAGAAAAATATGTACCACCAATTCCTCCTAGGCTTGAAATAGTAAAGGTTCCTCCCTTTAGCTCTTCTGGTTTTAGTTTTTTTTCTCTTGCCCTTTTGCTTAAGTCTTTCATCTCTATAGAAAGTTTGGTTGTGTTTTTCTTGTCTGTGTTTTTAATCACCGGCACAACAAGGCCCCACGCGGTGTCAATTGCCACCCCTATATGATAATATTTTTTATGGACAAGAAACTCTTTGTTTATAGAGAGAGAGCTATTAAAGCTTGGAAATTCTTTTAAGGTTTGTGTAACCGCTCTTATTAAAAAAGGGAGAAATGTTCTTTTTGGGGGTGTGTTCTCTGTGTTTATTTTTTTTCTATACCTATCTAACTCTGTAATGTCTGCAACATCAAATTGTGTGACCTGAGGGATTTCTCTCCAGGCCTTCTCCAGTCTTTCCCCTGTAATT
>MPLX02204272.1_pt1 | contig 38125 bp, 32 predicted proteins | sample 1617341 | NCBI WGS metagenome assembly MPLX02 (sample SAMN05944804, study PRJNA350692) | marine metagenome | biome: marine; feature: ODZ; material: water; isolation source: 120 m water sample filtered on 0.2 um supor filter | place: Pacific Ocean | collected 2012-04-08 | depth 120m m | reverse complement strand
GCGGGGCAAGGGTCTGTGTTAATCGAAGAAGATAGGGAATACATAGGAATCGTGACCGAAGGCGATCTATCGTAAAGAGTCATTGCGCAATTGAAAAAAGCCCGTCGAGGTTCATGTCGCGTCTATCATGTCTCAACTGATTATTTCCATAGAATCGAATCCACTGATGGCCACAGCATTTTTGATCATGGAAAAAATGGTATACGGCATATCGCAGTAAGAGAAAATAAAAAAATCATTGGCATGCTTTCCGTCAGGGATTTTTCTGCATATTACGTTAGAAAATTTGGTAAGAAATAGGCATGACTCAAAAAGAAGAAGGAATAAATGTGAGCTAGAAGCACAATTAATATTCTCTTCTAGTTTATGATGCTTGCCAATTTCACCTAAAAAGGCTTACAATCTAGTCTCCATAAGGGGTTGTCTCGCATATCGTATTAGTGAACGATAAGGAGACGGATTGTACAGTCTTTTGTGCCAATGCTATGAAAAAAATACAATGTTACATTCAGCATAAGAAACTCGAAGAAGTGAGGGAAAAACTTTTCGAACTGGGGGTTCCGGGCCTTTCGGTCATTGACGCCAAAGGGATCGGAAAACCGTTGAGTCAGTTTGCATCCATGCCCGACGCCAAGGCTCCTCAATTCCTGCCCCGGGTTGAGATCACTATTGTCCTAGAAGACGAGGCGGTCGATGAAGTGGTCGATACTATCGCCAAGACAGCTTGTACGGGAAACCTTGGAGACGGCAAGATATTTATTCTTCCGGTTGAAGAGGCTATCCGCATCCGTACGGGTGAGCGTGGGAAACAGGCGCTTTACTGAGTCGGTTCCTCCTACCAAGGGTCTCGCCATCCACTTTGTCCAGATTTTTATTGTTAAGGTCTTTTAACAAGCCCGCCAATTTTATCCAGGTCATTTCGATTGATAGGGGCTTCCCTTGATTGCCAAAAACTTTGAACAGGTTCATCGTCATATTGTGGGCACGGCTGAAAGAGTCGGGCGTAACCCAGGGGATGTGCGGCTTGTTGCGGTGACTAAAGAACATGACACCGACACCATTGCCGAGGGCCTGCGTGCTGGCGCAAAGGTTCTGGGCGAAAACAAGATTCAGGACGCGCAGGGTAAAATAGAAACGCTTGGACATGATGGAATGGAGTGGCACTTCATCGGTCACTTGCAAAAAAACAAAGTTAAATTTATTTTTGATTTGTTTGATCTGATCCATTCAGTCGATAGCGCGGCACTGGCTGAAGCGATTCATGAAAAGGCTCAGGCTCGCGGAACTTGCATGCCCATCCTCCTTCAGGTCAATGTGTCTGGCGAAGCATCGAAATTTGGGATGGACCCTGATGATGCACCGGAAGTGATTCACAGGCTGGCGTCTTTTGGGGGAGTGAAGATCAAGGGGCTGATGACGATCCCTCCGTTTGATGCCGACCCTGAAAAGTCGCGACCGTATTATGTCCGTTTGCGAGAACTGCGTGATTCCTGTGCCAAGTTGGCCTTTCCTAATGTGTCGCTCGACGAGCTGTCCATGGGCATGTCCAACGATTACGAAGTCGCCATCGAAGAGGGCGCGACACTGGTTCGTGTGGGAACCGCGTTGTTTGGCCCACGCCCTTCTACAAAATAAACACAGCAGGTTGAATGATTCAGCCCTTTGCCTCATAATGGTCAAATAAAGATTATCCATAGCCGTATGGAAAAAGTGTGGACCAGCAATGATCGTCCATTAGCTATATTAAAATTGTCAGGAGAATATTATTGTGTTGACCAACAAGAAACTTGGATTCATAGGTGGCGGAAATATGACCGAAGCTTTAGTCAGGGGACTCATCACCTCATCGTTTATTGAAGCGAAAAGTGTTTTTGTATCCGATCCGATTCAGGAGCGTTTGGACTTCCTGCACAAGGAATACAAGGTCAAGACGACAACGGATAATCGTGAGGTGGTGCAAAAATGCGACATATTAATTCTGGCGATCAAACCTCAGGTGGTAGGGAAGGCCCTGGAGAGTTTTAAGGATCTGGCCGATAGCAGCAAACTGGTTATTTCTGTAGCGGCTGGAGTATCGATCAATATTATTGAAGATATTCTTGACGCGGATGGTAAGAAGAAAGTTTCTGTCGTGCGGGCCATGCCCAATACTCCGTCGTTGGTTCAGGAGGGAGTGACGGCTATTTGCAGTAGCGACCACGCGACAAAAACGGATGTGAAAATTGCCCACCGCGTTTTCGAGGCGGTCGGACAAACTGTTGATGTCGAGGAAGTTCACATCGATGCTGTTACCGGACTCAGCGGAAGCGGCCCCGCCTATATTTTTATGATTATCGAAGCCCTGTCCGATGCGGGTGTGAAGGTCGGGCTGTCGCGGGAAGTTTCTAATGCCCTGACCATTCAGACCGTTCTGGGATCGGCCAAGCTCGCGCGGGAAAGTGGAAAACATCCGGGTGAACTCAAGGACATGGTGACGTCGCCCGGCGGGACTACGATTTCCGGATTGCATACTCTGGAGGAAGGCGGATTGCGCACGACATTGATGAACGCAGTGGAAATCGCCACGCAACGTTCGGTAGCGCTCGGAAAAAATTCCGCTAAAAACCACAAGTCTTCCAGGTGACCTCCCCTAACCTCCCACGCTTCGCTCTGGACAGGTCTCCTTGGTAAGGAGGGGAAGAAGCTTTTTATTTATTCTTTCGTAGGGCAACCTTTTAGGGTTGCGTTGCAAGGCTAAAGCCTTGCCCTACAGCTAACCCGCATTTGTAGACCAATTCACTTCCCGCGAAATTTAAGCCATTCGCCCCAGCCCGCCACGACCAGGCCGAGTATTTGAATCCAGAACGGACGCAGGACGTGCTCCGGTTTGATGAAGTAGAGAATAAACATCATCCCGACGCCCACCATAGTGATGGTTATTCCGCTATAAGTGAACTGCATCCCCTTGACATACTTTTTCGGATCTTTGAGTTCTTTTTTAATTTCTGGTTTGAGTTCAATTTGCCACATCAGCGAATAACCTTTTCTCCGTTTTCAGCGTTACAGGTTTGCATGTTCAAAGCTTCGTTCAAACTTCCTGACCGATAACCCTCCAGGTCGACTGTGACGTATTGAAAGCCAATTTCCCGCAGGCGACGATTAATTTTTTTTGAGAGTCCGTTTTTCAGCAGACTGGGAATATCTTCCCTGGGCAGTTCGATACGCGCCATGTCGCCGTGGTGACGCACTCGGACTTGCCGAAATCCTTCCGCGAGCAATACTTCCTCGGCTTGTTCGATCATCGATAACTTTTCGGGGGTGACGGGTTGACCGTAAGGTATGCGTGATGAAAGACAGGCCAGTGCAGGTTTTTCCCAGTTGGGGAGGTCCATTTGACGCGCCAGGTCGCGTACATCCTGCTTGTTGAATCCAAGCTCCGCTAGCGGGCTGATAACGCCGGCTTCTTTCGCGGCGGTGATTCCCGGTCGATGGTCTCCCAGGTCGTCTAGATTGATTCCATTAAGAATGTGGCTCAGTTTATGTTCTTCTGCCACTTTGGAAAGTTTGGCATACAATTCTGATTTGCAATAATAGCACCGGTTTGCTGGATTCTTCAAATAATCGGGCGAAGACATTTCTTCAGTACGAATGATCCTGTGTTTGACTCTTAGTGTTTTGGTCAGGTGTTGAGCGGTTTGCAATTCTCGTTCAGGAACGCTGTCCGACTCTGCCGTGACAGCCAGGACCCGGTCGCCAAGAACATTTTTCGCAACTGCGAGCACAAGTGTGCTATCTACCCCTCCCGAAAAAGCAACCAGAGCACTTTCCGACTCGGCTATTCTCGATTCCAGACCAAGGAGTTTCTGTTCCAGTGACATGATTGAAAGTATTTTAAGAAGTTTATGGTTGCTTGCAGACTAGCATAAGAAAAAGGGGAAATAAAGAATCTGGGAACAGGCAGGGGAAAACAGGTCAGCCGCCTATAGCGTGCATGGCGCGTTGCGGGCGTTCGAAGTCATCGAGGTTGATCTTGTGACCGGGTTCTTTAATGAGCACAGCATCTCGAATGGCTTTTACAATGTCTTCATCGGACGCGCCGCCACGGATCAGTTCCTTGAGGTCAGTTTCGTTGGTGGAGAACAGGCAAGTGCGCAGTTTACCGTTGGCTGTCATTCGGATGCGGTTGCAGTGATCGCAGAATGGATTGCTCACGGCGGTGATGATGCCGATACGCCCTTTGCCGTCGGCGAAATCGTATTCACTGGCAGGACCAATTTCGAGAGAATTTTCGACTGGTACCAACTCGTGTTTTTCCTTGATGAGGTCGATGATTTCATGACCAAACAATACCTTGTCGCGTTCCCAGGTCTGATCAGAATCCAGGGGCATGAATTCTATGAAACGGATTTCGAAGCCATCAGACCGCCCCATTTTGATGAGCCGCATGATTTCCGATTCAGAGAAATTCCGCATTGCAACAGCGTTTATCTTAATCGATTTGAATCCTTCTTCCGCTGAGATTTTGATTCCTTCCAGCACTTCTTTAAGGCAATCCCGGCGGTTGACGTGCCGAAACTTTTCCGGGTCGAGTGCATCGAGACTGATGTTGAGTCGTTTGAGTCCGGCTTCGTTCAGAGCTTTTGCGTGGTCTTTGAGGAAAAAGGCGTTGGTGGTCATCGCGACATCTTCAATTCCTTCAACCTGCGTCAGCATACGAATGAGAACCGGCAGGTCCTTACGCATGAGAGGCTCGCCCCCCGTGAGCCGTAATCGTTTGATTCCCAGACCCGCTCCAATTTGAGCCACGCGGGTGATTTCTTCAAAGGAGAGTAAATTGTCTCGTGGCATGAATTCCACGTTGTCTGCGGGCATACAATAGGTGCAACGAAAGTTACAGCGATCTGTGACAGATATCCGCAGGTTCACGATGGTTCGACCCATTCCATCGACCAGTTTTTGCTCGTTATTTTCCGTTGAAGTCGTCACCAGCTCTCCTTAGAATAATCGTCCATCCGTCCATCAGCAACGGGTTTCAGGGACACGGTCTCACCCGCTGTGAGGAACAGCAAATCCGCTATAAAATCCGTGCTTTGAGGGAAATAATTATATCCTTTTTAATTGGATTATGCACACGATTAGTTTAAATTGTTGCTCACCCCGGTTTCAATGGATGCGACCTCTCAAAGTCGGTGGTGGGATATGAGTCAGGTTGTTAAATATAAAGAACTTTGAGGACTTGCGAGCATCTAATCAAAGATTGGCTTCGGGCAGGTCAATTTGAGTTTGTCTGTGCGATAACCTATAATAAACAAAGGTTTTTCCAAAGGCTGTAGGACTGAGGGCACGATTATGCTGAGTTTTCCGGTCGGGTAAGATATTTGTAAAATTATGACGTAGAGGATGTCCTGAATGACAGTTGTCGAAGAAAAATTTTCCAAAAAATTTGATGAGGCCGCCACTCAGCCGAAGCATCGCGGAGCATACGATAAAGACGATGCCGGGGATAAGGGCATGGCCTTGGTGCAAGCCAAGTTTAAGGACACCAAGGCATACTGGCTGGTCGACAGGATTGAGGACCGTGTGTACAGCGCGAAGTTTTTTGCCTACGGGGGAAAAGTTTCGGTCGCAATCGGCGAAACACTTTGTTCTATGGTCAAAGGCCTCACAGTGGATGAAGCCTGTTCTTTGAAAGGCGAAGATGTTGAAGCGCTACTAAGAGACGAGCCGGAGGTTCCAGCGGTTCCAGAGTCGAAGAAGAAGGCGTTTGCAAATGTCGAAGAGTTGTTGAAAATAGTTCAGCTGGAATATCCTGCCGCTAAAGCGGTTGCTGAAGCTAGCGCGTCAATAAACAAGGATGATGTGAAAACCGCGTCTTTCGCTGAACTGTCCATGGCGGAACAGGCCTGGCTGGGGTTGAGCAAGGAAGACCAGATCACACAAATCAACATGGTGCTTGATGAGAAGGTTCGTCCTGCTTTGATGGCCGATGGCGGTAACGTTCAGGTTCTCGATGTTGTTGAGGGTGAAAAAGTTATGATTAAATATCAGGGTGCGTGTGGCAATTGTGGGTCTTCTTTGGGGGCCACACTTTCGTTTATGGAACAAGCCCTGCGTAAAGATATTTATAATGAACTGATAGTAGTCCCTAATATGTAGCTTGCACATATAATAGGCAGAGTACGAAACCAAAGCAGATATTTTTCTAAACACTTCAATCCCCCTGTTAAGAAGGGCGTGAAAATATAATGGAATCTAAAGACAACTCAGTCACTGAAGCTCTGGATAATGATTACAAGTACGGGTTCGTCACTGATGTTGAGTCCGATACTTTCGCCAAAGGTCTCAATGAAGAAGTGGTCCGGGCCATCTCCAAGAAGAAGGGCGAGCCGGAATTCATGCTTAACTTCCGGCTCAAGGCTTACGAGAAATGGCTGACCATGAAAGAACCTGAATGGCCTAATGTTCAGTATCCGCCGATTGATTTTCAGGACATATCATACTACTCAGCGCCAAAACCGAAAAAAAAGCTCGAAAGTCTGGACGAGGTGGATCCTGAAATTCTCCACACTTTCGAGAAACTTGGAATTCCTCTGGAAGAGCAGAAGAAGCTGGCCAATGTTGCTGTCGATGCGGTTTTCGATAGTGTCAGCGTTGCGACCACGCACAAAAAGAAACTGATGGAAGTTGGTATTATTTTCTGTCCCATTTCCGAGGCGCTGATTGACTATCCGGAACTGGTCGAGGAGTATCTGGGAACGGTAGTGCCGGTGGGCGATAATTATTATGCGGCGCTCAACAGCGCGGTGTTTACAGACGGGTCGTTTGTCTATATTCCGCCTGACACTATTTCTCCGATGGAAATATCCACTTATTTCAGAATCAATACCGAGGAAACGGGGCAGTTTGAGCGCACGTTGATCATTTGCGCGGAGAATAGTTACGTCTCTTACCTCGAGGGTTGCACCGCGCCGCAGTTCGACACCAATCAGTTGCACGCCGCTGTGGTTGAACTGGTGACTTTGGACAACGCCGAAATTAAATACAGCACCGTGCAAAACTGGTATGCGGGCGATCCTGAAACGGGTAAAGGTGGAATTTATAATTTTGTGACCAAGCGCGGTAAGTGCCAGGGCGAAAAATCAAAAATTTCCTGGACACAGGTAGAAACGGGATCGGCCATCACATGGAAATATCCCAGTTGTCTCCTGCAAGGGGACGGCTCGGTTGGCGAATTTTATTCTGTTGCTCTGACCAATGGACATATGCAGGCAGATACCGGAACCAAGATGATGCACCTTGGCAAGGACACGCGATCCAGTATTATTTCAAAAGGTATTTCCGCCGATCATTCAAGCAACAGTTATCGCGGTCTGGTACGGGTGGGTAAAAACGCAACCAACGCAAGAAACTATACGCAGTGTGACAGTATGCTGGTTGGGGACAAATCCAGCGCCCACACATTCCCATACATTGAGACGGGGAACAGTTCTCTTCAGGTAGAGCACGAGGCATCCACTTCCAAGATCAGCGAAGAGCAGTTGTTCTATTTTGAACAACGGGGCATCTCGCGGGAAAATGCAATCGCCTCTATCATTAACGGGTTCTGTAAGGATGTCTTTAAACAGCTTCCTATGGAGTTCGCGGTGGAAGCGCAAAAACTCCTCACTTTGAAACTGGAAAACAGCGTCGGTTGACCAGTGATTTTATTATCATGCTTCGACAAGCTCAGCACGATACCTGCTTGTTGTCCTGAGCTGGTGGTGTTTGACCATCGCTTTCTTGCCTCGAAGGGGTATGTCGAAGGACACTTTATAAATTAGGAAATTATTTAATGTTAAGAATAAAAAATTTACATGCTGGGTTCGAGGGAACTGAAATCCTCAAGGGAATTTCCCTTTCGATTAACAAGGGAGAAACTCATGCCATCATGGGACCCAACGGTTCGGGAAAGAGTACTCTGGCGAAAATTCTATCGGGTCATCCCGCATACGAAGTGTTTTCTGGAGAAGTTGTGTTTGAGGGTAAAAATCTTCTGGAATTGAGTGCTGAAGATCGTTCTCTGGCCGGTGTGTTCATGGGGTTTCAGTATCCGGTCGAAATTCCCGGCGTGAACAACGCCGAATTTCTGCGTATGGCCTACAATGCCCGGTTGGTTAATGAAGGGAAGGATGAGGTCGATCCGCTGGACTTCGACGATATTCTTCAGGAGAAAATGAACCTGCTCGGTATGGAAAATAAATATAAAGAGCGAAACTGCAATGACGGGTTCTCAGGCGGTGAAAAGAAGAAAAATGAGATTCTTCAAATGGCTATCTTAAAGCCCGCATTGTCTGTTCTTGATGAAACCGATTCCGGTCTGGATATCGATGCCCTGCGCGTAGTGGCTAACGGGGTCAATAAACTCAACAATGAGGACAATGCGTTGATTCTGATCACCCACTATCAGCGACTGCTCGACTACATCAAGCCCGACTTTGTTCACGTGCTCAGTCATGGCAAAATCATTAAATCCGGTGGTAAGGAACTTGCGCATGAACTGGAAGCGCAGGGGTACGACTGGTTGACCACGACGAATTGAGGAGACTTTATGTCGAGCACAATTGCGGAATCCAGTAACGGCGAAGAATCGGTCGTTCTTGATCTTCATAAAAAATTTATCGAAACGAGTCAATCGAGCCCGGACATCCTGGCACTTAACAGGAAGGCTCTTGACCAGTTTGCCAAGTTAAAATTTCCCCACCGCAAGCACGAGATGTATACCTTCGTCAATACGAAGGATATTGCGGGTGCGCCGTTTTCTTTGAAAACAAAAAGTTCCAGTCCGCAGCAGTTTGTCAAACAACATGTCTATGCCGGTTGCGAACGTAGTCACTTGACGCTTGTGGACGGCATTCTATGTTCTGAATTGTCCGATGCAACTGCATTGGGTACGGCGGTCATGGTAGGGTCGCTGACGGATGCGGTGAAGGACGAGCCGATTAAAACTGCGTTGCAGGAAAGTATTGAGCAGGAAAACGATGTGTTTGCCTCAATCAACAGTGCCTTCATGACACAGGGCATTATGATTCGGGTCGGTAAAGACAAACAGGTCGAAGCTCCGTTGCAGATACTTAATATTTCGACCGGAGGGGAAAGCGGTCCCGTAATGACGGTTCCCAGGATCTATGTTCATCTTGAGCCTCTGTCAGAATTAAAATTAATTGTGAAATATGTTGGCGAGGAGGGTAACTATTTCGTTAACTCGGTCCAGGATGTGGTTGTGGAGGAGAATGCCAGCTTAACTCATATTCAGGTACAGGCGGATTCAACAGATGCCTGGCATTTTTCAAAAAATCGGGTTCATTTAAAACGTAATAGCTATTATCGAGGTTATCAGGCCACCAATGGAGCGCGGCTGGTTCGCCATCATAATGAGGCATGGTTGAGTGAGCCGGGGGCGGGGTTGGAGTTGAGCGGAGTGAGTGTGTTGGTAGACGATGAGCAATCTCACCAGTTCATTCGTGTTCACCACGAAGTGGAGCATTGCACCAGCCAACAGCGTTTTAAAAATATTATAAATCATCGCGCGCGAGCCAGCTTCGATGGAACTGTGGTGGTCAACAAGGGGGCGCAGTTGACGAATTCTGATCAGCTCATCAACAACCTCATGCTTTCCGATGAGGGTCATGCGGATTGCAAGCCTAATCTAATGATTTTTGCGGATGATGTAAAGTGCGCACATGGCGCAACGGTTGGACAATTGGATGAAGGTCAGCTTTTCTACCTGAGAACAAGAGGTTTGTCTGAAGCTGTGGCGAAGGAAATTCTCACCCAGAGTTTTGCTAGTAGCATTATCCAGGAAATTCCCTTTGCACCGGTGATAGAAGAACTCAATCAAACGCTACTTAAAAAACTGAAAGCGAACTAATGAGTAACGGAAATATTTTTATAGAGCAAATTCGTGGCGACATGCATTTGAATAAAATTAGATTTTCGGAGACGTGCCATGGGCGATGCTAAAACTATTTCTATAAAAAAACCCTGCATCGATGTTGATAAAATCCGTGCCGATTTTCCTGTCCTGTCGAAAGAGATAGGCGGGAAGCCGCTCATCTACCTGGACAATGGCGCGACAACGCAAAAACCATGGCAGGTGATCAACCGGGTGAGTCAATTCGATTCTGAAGAATATGGAACCGTGCGTCGTGGTTCATACCGTTTGTGTGAAAATTCTACCCGACTTTATGAAGAAGCCCGTCAGAAGGTTGCAGACTTTCTGGGCGCTCCGACACGTCAGGAAATTGTTTTTACCAGCGGCACCACCCAGGCGATCAATCTAGTGGCTCACAGTTTCGGGCGCAAGTTTGTCAACGCAGGGGACGAGGTCATCATCTCTAATATCGAGCATCACGCCAACACTGTGCCCTGGCAGGTTCTTTGTGAAGAGAAGGGAGCGACACTCAAAGTCATTCCTGTTGCCGATAACGGCGAACTCGTTATGGAAGAGTATGACAAGTTGTTGACCGACAAGACACGCATCGTAGCGGTGAATCATGTTTCCAACGCCTTGGGGACGATCAACCCTATAAAAGAAATCACCCGTAAGGCACATTCTGTGGGTGCGAAAATTCTCGTCGACGGAGCGCAAAGTGCTCCGCATATGAAAGTCGATGTTACGGATATCGACTGCGACTTCTATACATTTTCCGGACACAAGATGTATGCGCCCAGCGGGATTGGCGGCATGTTCGGGAAAATGGAAGTGATGGAAACGATGCCGCCGTATGTGACCGGTGGCGATATGATCATGCAGGTCACGCTGGGAAAAACAACCTACGCCAAACCTCCGGCACGGTTTGAAGCGGGCACCCCGCCTATCAGTCAGGTGATTGGGCTGGGCGCGGCCATTGACTATATCGGCGGGATCGGGATGGATAAGATTTTTGAGTACGAGAAAAGTCTGCTCAATTACGGAACCCGACTGCTCAGTGATATTGAAGGACTTCGTATCATCGGTAATGCCAAAGAGAAGGCGGCTCTTTTGTCCATTTACCTGGAATCCGCGCACCCTCACGATATCATCACCATGCTGGATCAGGATGGGATCGCTCTTCGGGGCGGACACCACTGCGCCCAACCGACCATGATCCGTTTCGGCGTTCCAGCCACAGCGCGGGCCTCTATGGCGTTCTACAATAAATACGAGGAACTCGACGCTCTGGCTGAAGGCCTTAAAAAAATCATCAAGTTTTTTTCCTGACCATTCGCAGTGGGGTCAATGGGCTGGATCTCGCCAATGGTTTCAGTGAGGCTTGATAGCACCGGTCAGCTTTTTTGGCCCTACGCTGAGCAGCCACTAGCCGTGAAGGCTAAAGGAAAGTATCAAATGCAGATTCCGTGCTTGTTGATGGGCGGTGGGATTGGCAGAGAAGCTTTGTTATAAAGTTAAAGCATAGTGATAGAACTTTTCATTTTTAACATATCCCTGCGATTCATAAAGACATTGTGCTGGACTGTTGGAGACTTGCGTTGCCAGCTCAATTCGCAACGCATTTGAGGATTGTCCATGTTTTTTTGCTGCTTCCATCAGGTACTTGGCGACGTTTTGATTTCGGGAACCTTCCTCAACAAACAAGTCGTTTAAAACCCAGATGCGTTGCATTCCTACAGACGAAAAGCTGGGATAAAGCTGGGAAAACCCAATCAGCCGTGAATTTTTTTTTGCAACGTAGATAACGGAATCGCCTTTTGCAAAGCGGGATTTCATAAAATCCATAGAGCCTTGAAGGTTTGAAGATTGTTGATAAAATATCCGGTATTGGTCAAATAGCTTTGCCAGTTCATCAAGACAGTTTAAATCGGCTCGAATGACTTCCATAGGTGTCCCCCCTGTAGCATCAGTAAATATCATACCGATAATAGCATTTGCAGGCCAATCTTCGTTACGTTTAATTGCTCAGGGTGGAAACAGACTTGAGATTGAAGCTTTAATATCTAGAAACTTAGAAAGATCAAAAATCGGTCTTCCTTCTGAGGTTGTGTTATATTTAATGAATAGAGATATTTATTTAGAGGAAACTTTACATGTCTTACGACAACGAGCTATATCAACAGGTGATTCTGGATCATAATCGCAAACCGCGTAATTTTCATGAAATGGGAAATGCAACGCACTGTTGCCACGGGGTCAACCCATTGTGCGGCGATGATATCACTGTTTATCTCAAAGTAGATGAAGCGGAAGAGGTGGTTGAAGATGTTAGTTTCACCGGTTCGGGATGCGCCATATCCAAGGCTAGTACCTCCCTCATGACCAATCACCTTAAGGGAAAGAAAATTGACGAGTGCCGTGTGGTTTTCGATGAGTTTCATAAAATGGTCTTGGGCGAATTCGAGCCGGAAAAACAGGAGCACCATTTAGGCAAGCTCACCTTGTTTCAAGGGATAAGAGAGTATCCATCGCGCACGAAATGTGCCAGCCTCGCGTGGCATACGATGGTCGGTGCGCTTGATAAAAAGACAGAAGGTGTCAGTACCGAGTGACTGGGTGAATTCGCATGAGCCCCACCCGCATAAATCATCTGATTGACGATCACACACAGCCCGGTGAACTGGTCAGGACGTTTGAAGGCGATTCCCTTATCTGCACCGCCTGCGGTCACTTGTGCAAGCTAAAACCAGACCAGCGGGGAGTTTGCAAAGTCCGGTATAACAGCGAAGGTACTCTCAGGGTGCCGTTTAACTACGTTGCCGGAATTCATAATGATCCCATAGAAAAAAAACCGTTTTTCCACGCCTTACCAGGAAGCCTCGCCATGAGCTTTGGTATGCTGGGATGCGATTTTCATTGCGCCTACTGCCAGAATTGGTTTACCTCTCAGACTCTGAGGGATGATAAGGCGACTGTAGAATCGACCCGCATGACCGCCACCGAAGTTTGTGATTTTGCAATTAGAAAAGGATCGAAAACGGTTGTCTCGACCTACAATGAACCTCTGATAACGAGCGAGTGGGCGGTGGAAGTTTTCAGGGAAGCACGCCAGGCCGGACTGCGCACGGCTTTTGTTTCAAACGGGCACGGTACTCCCGAGGTGATTGAGTATCTTTCGCCGTGGGTTGACTTTTACAAGATCGACCTGAAAACTTTTTCCGAAAAAAACTATCGTCGGCTGGGAGGAAATTTATCCGCGGTATTAGACACCATTCACCGTGTATTTTCAGCGGGCATGTGGACGGAAATAGTGACTCTGGTGGTTCCAGGCTATAACGATTCTGATGCGGAGCTTTCCGAGATTGCTCAGTTTATAGCGTCCGTTTCAACGGATATCCCCTGGCATGTGACAGCGTTTCATCCTGACTATAACATGCAGGACAGGGGGCGGACGCCTGTCTCCACTTTGCTGAAAGCTCGCGAGAAGGGAAAACAGGCCGGAGTGAAGTTCGTTTACTCAGGAAACATTCCTGGGCAGGTAGAAAATACGGAGAATACTTATTGCCCGAAATGCGATGAGCTTTTGATTGAGCGTATCGGGTTTCGTGTGCAGAAAAACTTTCTTCACCAAGGTGCTTGCCCCAAATGCGGTGAAAGCATAGCGGGTTGCTGGGAATGAGGCAAGAGGGTATTCCCCCCGATCTTTAAATGGTGTACACTGCCTCCGGTCAGTTCGGAATTTGCTATGTTGCTCCTTCCTTAATTCTAAACCATTTCATTAATACTTATACACATAGACGCCCATGCTGGATCAGAATTTATTCATTAACGATTACGAAGAAACCAAGCGACGTTTGATGCGAAAGAAAGTTCCCGTCGAGCAGATTGAGGAAATCCGTCAGGCGATCCTCGCCCGGAAAACACTGGTGGGTGAAGTGGATGGGCTCCGCGCTGAGATCAATGAAAAGTCAAAACAAGTCGGTGTCCTTTACCAGCAGGGGGAAAAAGACGAGGCTGATGAACTGAAGGTGTCTGTTCCTGGGTTGAAAAAAAAGCTGGAGACCAGGGAAAAGGAATATAAAGAGGTCGATGATAAAAGATTGCAACTATTGCTGCGCGTTCCGAATCTGCCCGATGATGACTGTCCTGATGGGTTCACTGAGGACTGTAATGTTGTTGTGCGGATGGAAGGGTATAAAGAATCGGATTACGAGGGGAAGGAGTTCAAGCCTCACTGGGAGATAGGCGAGGAGTTGGGCATTCTGGACGCCGAGCGTGCGGCCAAATTGAGTGGTTCCATGTTCGCCCTGTTGCGTGGCGATGGTGCCCGTTTACATCGGGCGCTCATCCAATTTGCCCTTTCGATAAACAGTGAACGCAATGAAGAAATTACTCCTCCTCATTTTGTTCGGCCCGAAATGATGATGGGTACTGGGACGCTTCCGAAATTTGAAGAGGATGCTTACCGGTTTCGCGATGACGATTTGTGGGCTATTCCGACCGGAGAAGTTCCTCTAACTAATTTGCACGCGGGTGAAATTCTTTCTATTGATGAGTTGCCAAAACGGTATATGGCTTACACCGTTTGTTTTCGTCGCGAAGCAGGCTCGGCGGGGAAGGAAACGAGGGGAATGCAGAGGCTTCACGAGTTTCACAAGGTAGAGCTTGTTCGCTTGTGTGCTCCCGAAATGGTGAAAGACGAATATGAGATTCTGGTGAGCGATGCCGAACATCCGCTAAAGTTGTTGGGGCTTCCCTATCGAGTATTGGACTTATGCGGCGGCGATGTTACTTTTTCTTCAACCCGGGTTCATGATCTGGAAGTTTATTCTCCCGGAACGAAATCATGGTTGGAGGTTTCATCAATTGGTATTTTCTCTGATTTTCAAACGAGAAGAGGCAATAGCAGGTTTCGCAGAAGCGAGCAGGATAAACCGGAATTACTGCATTCGCTCAATGGTTCGGGGTTGGCCGCGCCAAGGGTGTGGGCCGCTGTTGTTGAGCATGGCTATCAATCTGATGGTTCGATTCGAATTCCAGAAGTGCTTGTGCCGTTTATGGGCGGGCAAACAGAAATTCGTCGGCGCTGATTAAGAGTTTATAGTATAGGTTTGTATAGGTGGTGGGTGTCGGTATGAAAAAAATGTTTTAGTGATTACGGTTGCATGTGCTCTGATGGTTCTGGGTGCGTTGCAAAAAGAGGTTCTGGCCAGGACGTCTTCTTCCGTTGCTGAAGAAAATAGCGAGGTTCGGGTTGACGGCTTCAGGTCCGCCCGATTTGGAATGACCGAAAAGGGAGTTTTGAAATCGACCTTCAAAGATTTTAAAATTCCAAAGAGCAAAATTCAGCGTCGCGTTCACCCGACTGAGAAAACGTTAAGTTTTAATTTCCAGGTGAATAATTTATTGCGTGATAGTGGCAAGGCAAGCCTGTTTTATGTTTTTGGGTTTAGCTCTAACGACTTACTCAGGTCAATGTACTGTAGGGCAGAACCACAGAGGAAAAACCTGATCCTCAAAGAGTGGTTGATACAGCCAATCAGCCACGCACCCATTTCTTGAATCAGGGATTTTAGAAGAAGGGTTTGGCAGTTAACTCAAAGTTGCCCGATGGTTCCGTCCTTGTGTTTCGTGGTGCCAATGCTAAAGGCAGAATAGTGATCTTGTTACTTGTTAACCCGCCCGCCAAGGGGGGTCAGCCTGCCAATAAAAATATTAATCTTTTATTGTCATACGTTGGAAACCCGGATTCCCCGGATATTTATAAAATCAAGAAAGATGATTTTTAAGATTTTCTATTGGAGTTGAAAATGAAAAATAAAAAAGAAGTCGGTAAAGCTCTGGGGCGTATTCCGAGCGGACTTTTTATCGTAACGGCAAAATATGAGGATCAGGAAGATGCGGTTCTTGCTAGTTGGGTCAACCAGAGTTCTTTTGAGCCCCCTGAGGTAACTGTTGCTTTGGCTCAGATTAGAAGCACTCGTTTACTGATAGAAGCTTCTCAGGCATTTATTGTCAACATTCTTGGGAAAGAAACCAACGAACTTATGAAACACTTCTTTAAATCTCATGAGGGGTCGGTTTTTGACGGACTCAAAACTCGAAAAGGGATAGACGGAATTCGTATTCTATCCGATGCGGTAGCTTATCTCGAATGCAGGTTGGCTGACGGGGTTGTTTCGGGGGACCACGTTGTTTATTTCGGCGAAGTTGTGGGAGGAAAGATGCTCAAAGGCGGCGAGCCGAGTGTTCACATACGTGATAATGGATTCAATTATTGAGTGAGGCCTATCATTTTTGCTATGTCATAATTGGTGACCACCCAGTAGATGGATGTGCCAATGAATGTGAGGACGCTCAGTAAAAGGGCGGCTAATTTGTAAAGTCGTTTTGGGTCTTCGTGGTAATACTCTTTAACGTCTTCGGCAAAACTTTCCGCTACTCCTTCATTCGGGTTTTTCCTCCAAGTACGGTCAATTGCGTCCCTGCCATAAATGACTCCGAATATAACAGCGATGATCAGTATTTCTATTGCGCCTATCATTTAAAACTCTTCTTCCAAATTTTTATTGTTTATTGATGACCCGGTGGTTTGCTCGTTCAAACATTGGCACTTCCCACTGTGGTCGTTTGGTCTGTGGCCATTTGGTTAATTGTTTCGTTCCGCTCTTGTCTTCGAGACTTTTCGCGCAACGGAAACCATAGTCATCCAATCGTGCTCCGGGACGGTTGTTGTTGCGGAACGAGGAATAAATAAATCCCTTGAGGTCCCGCCACGACCCTCCCTTCAATACCTTAAATTCCCCTCCGATTTGGCCTTTGGGGTTTATGTGATTGGCTGGATCATCATAATACTCTCGATCGAACCAGTCGTCTACCCATTCTTTGACGTTTCCTGCCATGTTATACACCCCATAAGGGCTTGTGCCTTTCTGGAAAATATTCACCGGGACCATCACATGGTGTGCAATTTCCTTTGTCCACTCTTGCCCATACCGGGCCAGGTCAAGTTTGGGCGGATTGTTTCCCCAGGGATAAATGCGGCCATCCGTGCCGCGAGCGGCTTTCTCCCATTCTGCTTCGGTGGGAAGACGTTTTTCTTTCCATTTGCAATATTCAGCGGCTCCCCTCCATTTGACGTTGTTGATGGGATGATTTTCGAATCCTTTTCTGGGGTGGTACCTGCCATTGAAAAACAGTGTCCCGAATTTATTGTCGAGGTAATATCCATTCATATTGTTGACCTCGTTCAGGAATTCAGCGAAATCGCTTGCTGAAACTTCATAAAGGTCGATGTAGTAGGGGGCCATATAGGTTTTATGTTCTGGGGATTCGTCTTCGCCATGATCGTTGGAGCCCATGATGAAAAATCCGCCGGGCACCAGAGCCATATCTTCTGGAGTCTTTCCTGTCGGGGTTGAACCACTATCAGGATCGGCAGGTTTTTCGGTTGTCCCAGGGGGTGATTTTTCGCTGAGTAGGTTTCTTGCCTCATCTGCCAATTCGCCATCGGGAGCGAGAGCCAGAAAGCGTCGTAAAAAGGGGAGAGCCTTTTCTCTTTTTCCGGATTTCATGTAGATCCAGCCGGAATAAAAATCTGCTTCTTTGCGCTTGGGAAAGAGGACGGTGGATTCTTTCAGGTCATTCAATATTCCCTGTTGTACGGTACCTGACGTATCTTTTAATGCTTCTTGGTACCAGTTTTTTGACGATGAGTGGTCTCCGTTCATCCAGGCATACAACCCCAGATTCATATTGGCGAGGGTGATCAGTTGAGGCGATTTGATTCCCAGTTTCAGGCCGCGGCGGGTCCAGGCGGTGGCCATGCGAAATTCGCCCTTGCGATAGTGAACCCACCCCAACTGGATATAAGCGGGAAGATATTTAGGATTCTTTTCCAAAAGGTGTTGGTATTCGAATATTGAACGATCAAGAAACTCCATCCTGTAATAGGTCTCAGCCAGCGCTTCGAGGGCTTCGATATTGTCTGGATGACGCAATTTTATACGATGGAGGGTTTCCACGGCTAGTCTGAAGTTTTTCAGCTTGGTATAAACTTTCCCCATAGTGACATGGCTACTTATATCATTGGGGTTTATCTTGATCATTTGTTTTAAATGTAAAAGAGCGCTAATGAACTTTTCTTTAGCGAGATAAAGTTGAATCAATTGCCGATGCGCTTTGGCAAACGAAGGTTTGATCTGCGTTACCTGTAAAAATGTATCGATGGCTTTGTCTGAATCAGCAAGGTCGACATAGGTCAGGCCAAGGTTATATAAAGTGGGGACGCTATTCGGATCGGCCGTCAATGCCGTCTGATATTGTTCAATTGCCAGTCCGCCCAGTTTTATTTCGCCATAGATGTTTGCCAGATTGTTATGCACTTCAATCGATAAAGGATTTATCTCGGTTGCGGGTTTTAAATAAAAAATGGCTTTTTGCGAACGCGAATTTTTGTAATAGACCATCCCTACATTAGAAAGATAGGCACCCAGAGTTTGCTTTTTGTTCAGGTTATGGGTGAAAAAGGGGGTTCCGGTATCAAACTTTAATCCAAATTTGTTTTCGTAAAATGAGTCTGGATAGCTGGCGCCCGATTCTGTGGTTTCTATATTGATGCGGTCATTTCCCGATTCGTAACGGACAAAAAAATGATTGGGCAAACCGACTCCGTAAAGAGGAAGATTCAAGCGATCTCCAACAATAAGGTACAGGAGAGAAAGATTCATGCAGTACCCGCGTTTGGATTTCAGCATCCCGTGGAGGAAAAGTTCGTCCGGATTGACTGGTACCCCATGGTTGTCGACCTGGTCTGTGTAGCGATACCCTTCCTCGTTGTGGATCACTTGTCGCAGTATATCGACTGTTTCCTGTGCGGTGCCTTCGGGTCGCAACTGGGTTTGCACCGCTTTCACTATTTGGTCGATTTCATCTCGCAAAGGCTTTTCATTCAAAGCAGAATTCCAGTCTCTGGATATCAAGAGTAATGTTTCTGTCAGGTCAATCGATTCTGAGTTTTTGGAGAAAATCGATGTAAGGCGTTTCTCAATTGAATCGGGAGAGAGGGCTTCAGCAGAAACGGTGCGGGATTGCATAACTCCATACAGGAGCATACAGTAGAGGAGCGCATAAAAGGATGATCTGAGTAATTTCATGAAATATATTGTGTCCTCTGATCAACAGGGTTGCGGAAATATTAATCGCATCCGATGAGGCCAGTATAACAAATGATCTTCGCGGATTCCTTAAATATTAGGAGGCATTTCAGGTGTGCAGAAGTGGGCCCAAGGGGAAAAACATCGAACCTTTCCTGTTTAGGATGCACTCAGGAAATTTTAGTCGCGCAGGAAAAGTAAAGCAAGCTGCGTCCCACGCCTGTCCTGAGCCAGTCGAAGGAGATAGTGGAGGAGTTATTCTTTTCGTACCAACCACCCTTCAAAAAGGAGCATTGACCCCATCAACAACATGAAGGCGGTGGACATGGGCGAACCTCCTTCAGACCCATTTAGGTCAGGTTTCTGGTAACCATCAGAATATGTGATATCCATGCCGGGTAAAAAGTTTTCAATTTCCTCGTTGGTTATCTTGATAGAAGAAGATTCTGTTGTGTCGATGTTCACGCTAAAAGATCCGGCCGGTTCCGTGCCGGGAGGTAATTGGAAAAGTGTAGCATTTGTGTCAGCTTTGGAACTTCCTCGATAAAGTTGGTATATCCCCGGACGATTGGTGCTTTCAAATGTTACCTGTCCGTTTTCGAAAGAAGGAAGAGTGGTTTTGCCCCCTGGTAAAACAATGTAGGTTTGAGAGCTTTCCGATGATTCTTCCCGGCTGAAAGGTTCGTCCACCAGCAATTCTTTTAGCATGAGGCTGTCGAGTCCGCGTGCTGAGTATTTTACCCATCGTTGTATCCATGGCAGAAAAGTGGGTTGGATAGAGAAATTATTCCAGTCGCGATCAATGCTGGAGACGAAGAGAATAACTTTGCCTTTACCGGCTGTTGATTCGATCAGCGCAGGAAATTTGTTTTCAAACGACATTGGGACGGTGAGTTTTAAGTCCTCTCTGGGTTCAACGCTATATAATGAGTGAAATCGGATACTTTTCATTTCTTCAAGGGTTCGACCCTTAAGAACTTTTAAGACTGGATGTTTGCTGGGTTTAATGAGAAGTCGAAACGGATCACCGTCTTTTGCGATCTGGTGTATTGCCTGCAAACGGACAGAAAGAATATTGCCCATCCTTTCATTATAGAACTTGGCGTCGACCTGATCTCCCAGCGTTATGAATAACGCTCCACCACGCATGACGAATTTTTCCAGTTCCTGTTCGTAGCCGAAAGGAAGGTCACGAACGTTGCAAAGCATAATCACTGAATAGTCGAACAGGTCGCGCGTTGAAAGTTCCGCCAGCGTGGAAACGGTGGGCTCAATGTTAGAAAGGGAAACTGAGAATGGATTCAAAGCTCGCTCAAGATAAAATGTTTCGCTTTGATGTTCTATTGTTTTCGGGTCGCCGTCTACCACAAGAGTTTTAATAGTCCGGTTCGGCTGGTAATTGAAGAATCGAACATTGTCTTTGAGCAGGGAATCGTCCTCAATCCGGACTTCACCGTTTAACGCGACATTTTCCTTTAAGGGAAAGGAAAATTCTTTTTCTGCTGAGGATTTGGCTGGGATATCCAATGCTCCTTCATTTTGTTTTTTGCCGTTGATCCAGAGAGATACCTTTAGTTTTCTGATGGGTTTTGTTTGCGACAGATTGAGTATTTTTGTTTTGACTCTAATCACGCGGCTATTGCTCAGGAACTCCTGCCTTACTTCGATGTGTTCCACTGCCGCCCGGTTTCCTCCTTGTCGCATTCCGGAAAAGTCGATTATGTTGATTGGATAGCGCGTTTCTCCTGTCAGCGAGAAGCTTTCTTCATTCCACCCGTTTTTATCCCTGTCGGTTAAGATGTAAACTCGTTTTTTCTTTTGTGAAGCGGAATCCAATAGCCGAAAAGCCTCGGCGATTGCCTGACCAATATCGGTGGTGCGTGAAGAAGGCTGACTCAGCTTTAACAGTTCTTCCGCTTTGGAGGAGCCCGTACTCCAATCGAGTAACACCCTGGCAGGGCCAGATGCTGATGCCACGCTGTAAACGCTTTCGTTGGATAAGGATTGACTCATGTCAAGTAACGCATCAACGGCGCGGGTGTAATAGGATTTTTGATCGGCAAGAGTACCCATGCTGTAAGAATCGTCAAGGATGAATACGTTTGCCGAAGGACTGTTGGGAAGAAAATCAGAGGGCTCGCCAAATGAAAAAATTGGATTCGCCAGGGCCAGGCTGAGTAAGGCTATTCCCAGGCACCGGATGAACAGTAAAAACCTCCGGTTCGGAGTAGAGCGTTTGATGGAGCGTTTTTGCGACTGCAATAATAAATGCACCGCTGAAAACCGAAGGTGTTTTTGTTGGCGCCGGGTCAACAGGTGAACCATGATGGGAATGGTTATTCCCAGCAATCCAAACAAATATAAGGGAGAGAGAAAATTAAGGCTCATTTTATGTTCCCGATTTGCCCAGACTTTTTCGTCGCAACAAATAATAACTCAGCCCTTGTTCCAACGGAGTTGATGTTTCAAGAAATACATAATCTATTCCCTGTCCGGCACAGCATGACCGATAGTGCTGAATCTGATTTTGAATCTCACGTTTGTAGGTTTCTCTGATGTCCTCAGGGTCCAAGCCAACTTGGGGATCGTCTTCCAGTGACTCAAATACAATATCGCCTTCAAACGGAAAGGATACTTCGTCGGGGTCCAGTATATGAAATAGAATCACTTCCAACCCTCGTGAAACGAGAAGTTTGAGTTTTTGTTCTACCTCTGTTTCCTTGGTGAGAAAGTCAGAAACTAAAATAAGGATTCCCCGGCTGGGTAGTCGTTCCACCAGGTTGCCAATGACACCTTCAAGTCGGGTGACCCCCATTGGTGTCATAGTTGCCAGCCCGTGAAGGATATGTTGAAAATGGGCTGGCTTAGAACGTGGCGGGATATGGTTTATTACATTCTCATTAAATAAAGACAGGCCCACTGCATCGTATTGCTTGAGAAAAAGATAGGAAAGCGCGGCGACAAGAGTGCGCGCGTAGTCCATTTTGTTCATCCCTCTGGGGTCAGGCGATTGATAGCCCATGGACCCACTGGTGTCGAGCAGGATGGTGGCTTTCAGGTTAGTGGATTGTTCAAATTGTTTGACGTGGTACTTATCTGTTTTTCCCACCACTTTCCAGTCGATATGTTTGATTTCATCGCCGGGGGAATAGTCCTTGTATTCGGCGAACTCAACGCTGGACCCTTTGTGCCTGCTTCGATGATGGCCTGATAACAGACCTTCGACCAGATTAGTGGCACAAATGTTCAAAGAAGCGATTCGTGAAAGAACTTCCGGGTCGGAATCGAATGTTGTTTTATCGCTCATGGCAAAATCCGTGAAAGGAGGCCGGGTGCTTTCTTACGCGGTAGTCCTCTAATATTAGGTGTCTCCGCTTCCTTTGGCAATTCAAAAACAATCCATATTAGCAGGAATTTCAGTTCCAGTTGACATCCCGGTAAGGGCTTATACAATAGAGCATAATTCAAATAAACCGGTCAGATAATTATTATGAGCTCTACACGTTATTGCAAGTGCCATTTTCATGAAGGTGAGTCTGAGCATTGGGGACTTTTGGATCGTAAATCGTTTGTCCATAAAGGGGCCAAAGCACATTACACTCCTGATGCTCAGGTTTTGCCAGAGCATCTTACGTTGGACTTGAATTTCGACTGGAAGGAGGAACGCGTTTGGGGGAGCACTCAATATGACTTGGAGATCAAAGGGCATGGCGTGGAAGAGGTTGTTTTTGATGCAGTCAACCTTGAAGTCTCTCGTGTTTTGATTGGCAGAAAATCAGTCGATTTTGAGAACACCGGAACAAAAATAATTATCACTCTTAAGAAAAAATACAAAGCGGGTGAGCGGTTGCGCGTAAAAATGGATCATTCGGTCAGCCATCCCGTAGCAGGGGTTTATTTCACGAAACCAGACAATCATCACGCCGGTCGCTTCAAAACGCTGTGGACACAGGGACAGGATGAGGACTCCTGCTACTATTTCCCTTGCTTTGATAAACCCAATTTCAAGCAAACGACAGAAGTCCTCATGCACCTTCCACCGGGGATGTTTGGGTTGTCAAACGGACGTCTGGTTAAAAAGAAGTTGTCACCGAGCGGTTCTTTTTTTCACTACAAGATGGAATTACCGTATTCGACTTATCTGTTATCCTTTGTCGCGGGCGAGTTTGCCGAACATAAGGAAACAGTGAAGGGAGTTGATATCAAGTGGTATGTCCAGAAGGGGCGTGAAAGAGAGGGGCGTAATGCTTTCAAGGAAACAGGAAAGATCATTCGATTTTTTTCCGAATATACCGGCTTCGATTATCCTTACAAACATTACACGCAAATCGCGGTCCCGGAATTCATTTTTGGAGGAATGGAAAACTTCACAGTAACCACTCAGACCGACCTCACTTTGCATGACGACCGTGCCGCGCTGGACGGTGACTCTAACGGACTGGTGGCGCACGAAGCGGCGCACACATGGTTTGGTAATATTGTGACGGCCAAAAACTGGTCGCATGCCTGGTTGCACGAATCGTTCGCGACTTATTTCGATGCTCTTTATACCCATGAGTCCAAGGGGGAAAACGATTTCAGATATCAACTGCTGGGGGATGCGGAAACTTATTTCAGTGAGGACCTCACCTATCGGCGACCTATTGTTACCAACGTATATAAGGAACCCATCGATTTGTTCGATGCCCATCTTTATCCGGGCGGCGCGGTGCGTTTGCATCATCTTAAATCCATTGTTGGAGAAAAACATTTCCGGAAAGCGCTGGAAATTTATTTAAACCGCCACCGCTACGACCTGGTTGAGACAATGGATTTCATTCGATGTCTTGAGGAAGTGACTGGCTGTAACTATGACGAATGGTTGCATCAATGGATATTCCGTGGCGGTTACCCAAAGCTGGAGCTGACATTTTCATGGGACTCCGGTAGCAAAATAGCGACGGTTGGAGTCAAGCAAACTCAGAAAGCCGAAAAGAAAAACGAAGAGCTGTTGTTCAAGATACCCTTCACTCTGGCGTTTTATTACAAGAAGGGTGATGAGAGGTTTCCCATAGAAATAAAGTCGGAAAAAGAAAAATTCTGTTTCCGGCTCAAGAGCAAGCCGCTTTTTTTCAGGATTGATCCCGACTACGAATGCCCCTGCAAAGTAGTGGTGATTGATGTTTCCCGTCCCATGCTTCATGAGCAACTGAAGCGTGACCCAGATCCGATTGGACGTTTGGAAGCTGCCGCCGCACTGACGAAAAAATCATCGACAGAGGATGTAAAAGTTCTGGGAGAAAGACTACGTAAAGAAAAAGAGTGGGGCGTTGCGACGCGCATCGCAAGGGCATTGGGCAAAATTGGTGGGGACAAGGCAAGGGATATGCTCATTGGCGGACTGAAAATCAAAGATCCTAAAACACGTCGTGCGGTTGTTAGCGCACTGGGAAATTTTGTTAATGATGATAAAGCGACGCAGGCTATTCGTAAAATTGCCAGAGGCGATTCTTCTTACAGGGTCGAGGCCGTTGCTTTGCAGACACTTGGGAAAATAAAAGACAAGGATTCGCTCGAATTTCTCGAAGGATCAATCAGTCGTCCTTCTCATAATGCGATGGCACAGACGGCTATTTACAACGCGCTTGCCGATCTGGAAAATGAGGAGTCATGGGATTATCTGGTAAGGGGAGCAGAGTATGGAGCGCACCGCAATAGCCGTCAGGCCGCAATGCAGGCGCTGGCGAAACTGGCCCACCGGCATCCTCACCGCAAAGGAGAGGTCATCGAGCATTTGAAAAGATATGCGCGCGAAAAACGGGGTACTCCAGCGGCGGTGTTTCGTGGTAAATTAGGCGCCATTTCGGCGATGAAGCAATTGGACGACCTGTCGGCGATTCCGGTGCTCAGGCAAATAGTCAACAACGAAACCGATGGCAGATTGCAAAGGCGTGCCGAAGATACCATAACCTATCTGCGTGAATCGGCAATCAAACCGAAAGAGATGAAGGATATTCGCTCGGAACTGGATGATGTCATAACAGAGAACAAATCACTGCGCGAGCGTATGGATATGATGGAAAAAAAAGATACCGCTAAAACCCGAAAGAAAAAAGGATGAACGAATGAATCGACCTTTCAATGACCAACCCGTAGAAACTTTAATCGAAAAAAATCTTCTTCAGGAAGGAACGGTTCTTGACCTGCGCCTGAAGTATATAGGTGACGAGGGAATGGAATATCTGGCGCAGTGCCCGGAACTTTCCAACCTGCGCGAGTTAAAGCTGGAGCGAAACGATATTACCGATAAAGGGATTCAAGCTCTGGCGGGGTCCACCCTGTTGCTCGGGCTCACGTCCCTCAACCTGGAAAGAAACTCGATAGGCGATGAAGGCGCACGGACGATTGCCCAATCGCCGATCTTTTCCCGCCTCATCTCACTTAATCTCTGGAAGAACGCCATTGGACCCGATGGAGCCAGGGCGATTGCCGATTCCCTCATGCTCGTTAACCTGGAGCGGATTGATCTGGCGCAGAATAAAATCGGCGATGAAGGCGGGAAGGCCATTGCAGAAAGCCAGACACTGACGGCCCTTAAATACGTCGATATATTCGGTAATGGAATCAGTGAAGAAGCACAAGCGGTCATGAAAGAATCCACCGCCTTCAAAGCTCTCGAACATCTTGTGATGGAGTAAATTCCAGGTTGCTGGAAAATCTGGCCACATCTTAAATGAAATTTTTTAATCACCCCAGCCCCTCTTTAAAAAGAGGGGTCTATTGAAGTTCCCCCTTCTGTGAAGCCGAAGGTGCCCTTCAGGGTGGGGGTTGGGGGGATTTGCCTTTCGCCCCTCATTCCATACCTTGGCGTTGAAGCCTGGAAAGCCATGAAGAACTTATAGCCCATTCATCTCCACTCAGTGCCTTCAAGCCTGATAGGTTCATCCCCTTGTTTGTCCAGATAAGTTTTGACCGCTTTGAGTCCGTCGGGATAAATTTTCCGGTTGAAGGCGTGTTCGCCCGGACCATGATAGCGCCTTGAAAATAAAGAAAGCCTCTGCGCGGTACGGGTGTGGAAATTTCTCCGCCACCTAGTTTTTTCAGACGTGATCAATCCCCTCACCTCCGGGTAATGTCCCACTCGATGTCTCAACAGATTCAGAAATGTTTCATCCACCTGCCATTGCAGTGGCGGAAGAAGTGTGACCGGAGAGAATTCAAGAAGAGGTTGGTCATCGGTCACGACCTCCGCGCTTTCTACGAAAGATTTAACCCGCTCGCCATCAGCCAGGAAAAAATCTGTGAAGTCGAGAAAAGAGTTCACTCCCATTTGCTGTGCCACTTCCTTGAGTTCCGGTGTCTGCATCAATTCATCAAACCGTATCTTGTCGGGAATGATCGGATCGTTTGACCCGACCAGTAAAACGATGCGCGTTAAAAAACTGTTCCAGATGGATGTGTGTGGAAAAACTTCCTGAAACGTTTTCAGGATGGATCGTGCATCCTCCGGACCCACAAGGTGAAGCGGTAGCCACTGCATCATGAGCCCGCCTTTGTTCAATCGATTTGCGGCCAATTGATAAAACTCACGGGAATAAAGATTGACCGTGCCTGCCTGAATCGGAGACATGGGCTCCAGTGTGATAACGTCATAGCTGTTATTGGTCCACCGTGTGTAGGTGCGTCCATCCTGGATACGCATGTGGACGTTGGGTTTTCCCAGCACGTTTCGGTTCCATTTAGAAAACCGGTGGGCAAATGACAGAACATGCTTGTCGATTTCCACACCATCCACTTCCACACCGGGAAACAAAGAGACCGTGCCCGTTGTGTTTCCGGTTCCAAAGCAAATGACCAGAGCCTTTTTGGGATCAGGGTGCAAAGCCATCGGCACAAATCCCATCGCCTGCATATAGGCGCTTCCACCGATAGAGTCTGAAACGGTCGCCGTGCTGAATCCATTCATATACAAAGTGCGTGCGCCAGATTTTCTGTCTTCTGTTACGCTGAGGGTAGAAAAGTCGCCTTCCTTATATTCCAGAAGTTTCAGTTGCGATTTAGGAACGTTGATTTCTGTTCTTGCCAGATTGTGGTCGCCTGGTTGTCTGGTGTCGACATTTGGGCTGGACCAGGAATAACCTCCATAAATGATAAGGGTTGTGACGATGGCAGAAGTCGCAAGGCGTTTGCCGCTCCACTTGAAATGAGTTGCCATCGCGGCGAAACAAAGAACGATCAAGATAGAATAGATCGCGAACAAGGACAGTCGGATTCCCATGAGCGGGATGAAGAAGAAGGGGGTGAGAATGGTCCCCAGCACAGCTCCTATCGTATTCAGAGCGTAACTGTTACCCAGTGTTCCGCTGACCGTTCCAAACAAGTTCAGATTAATGCGGTTCGCGAGTGGAAACAGAAGCCCAAAACCAAGCGTAGGCAGAAACATGAGCCCAAAAGCAAACAGGGATCGAACGCCAAGAGTTTTCAGCGCGATGTTATCGAGATTGTAAAATAAGTGGTCCGCCTGCAAAGTCCATTCATGCAAATGCTCAAACATGGGGAGAATGGCGATACATGCTATGGCGATGGTCAACTCAATCAGTAGAAACTTGAGAATGCGGTGGGAATTTCCTAGAAGTTTGTCGGCAACCAGACTTCCCAATGCAATCCCGAATAGAAACGTCGCCAGGATGAGCGCGAAAGAATAGAGCGTCGTCCCCATGGGAAAGACCAGCACACGTGTCCACAATATTTCGCTCGCCAGCGAGGCCATACCTGAATAAATGAATATCAGGAGAAGGAGTAATGATAGCCCTCGTTCTGGAGCAGGTTCGCCGCCACTGTCCTTTTTGAGTTTTATCGTTCGAGCCGATGGTTCATCGACCATGCGTTGGCGGAAGGTGACGCAGAGGAGAAAGACCATGCCGTTCATTGCAACCGCGGTTAAATTGGTTGTGCTGATTCCGAAGAATTTCACCGCGAACATTTGAGTATACAAACATCCCGCAACGGCGCCGAAAGTGTTCAGGCTGTACAGGATAGAAATGTCAGCAATGACCCGGTCGCTTCGCTGACCAATGGACCAACTGCCGATGAGAGGAAGAGTCGCGCCCATGCAGACCGTGGCGGGGAGCATGAGCATTGCGCTGAGGCCAAATTCAATCCAGTGAAGTTGAGAACCCGGATCAAGAGTCCCTATAACGATTGGAGCATACCATTCGGTAAGTAAATCCAGCCCAATAGGAAAAAAGAGAGCGTAAAGTCCGATCGCCACTTCAAGGAGTCCATAAAGCCGGATCGAATCAAGAACCACCCCTTTTTTATTTTGGGAGTTTATATATTGACCAATAGCCCACGCGCCCAGAGCAAGTCCGGTCATAAACGCGCATAAGACCGCACTGATGGCGTACAAGGTACCGCCGAAAACCAATGCCAATTGTCTGATCCAGATCAATTCATAGACCAGGCTGGCTGTGCCTGAAATGAACAGACAGAAAAATGGCACGAATCTGGAGTCAGTGACTGAAGAACGATTCATCTTAAGGCTGTATGTAGAGGTTCAAAGACTGTGTTGTCGCGTGTAGCGGCTCATTTGAAAACTGTATTGTCGCCAAAATTGGCTTCCTGCGTAGAGTTGCAACTTACACGAAGGAGTGGTAGTCTGCCACCTATTATCCCAAAATTTATTGCCGTACATTAACTTTTTAACAGATTTCTGGAGTGATTTCATGCGTGTGACAAAAAAATGGTTTTCATTACTTATTATAGGAGTCCTGCTGGTGGGCGGATTGGGAATAGTTCATGCCGAAGGACCGCTCAGTAGCCTCAACCAGATTCCAGCAATTCCAAATGTGGTCGCACGCGTGAATGGAAGTGAGATCCCAGCAAATTTTATCAAATTTGAGTTCATGCGTGTTTTGAAAAAATTGAAGACACGGCTGACATCGCCTCAGAAAGACAAGATGGTTCGTCAAATTATCGACAAAGAGATTGTTCGGGAGTTGATGTATCAGGAGGGCCAGAAACTCAACCTGAAAGCCGATCCAAAAGTTGTAGAAGAGGGACTGAAGGCATTGCGGTCTGCGTATAAGAATGATGATGAATTTAATAAGGCGCTGGATCAACGAAATATCACCGAAAATGACCTTAAAAGATCAATCGAAGTGGATGCCCTTGCAGGGATCATTCTCGAAAACCACGTTAAAGGCAAGGTGGAAATAAATGATGCTGAGGTGAAAAAGTACTACGATGATAACAGGGAGAAGTTTCACAGGCCCGAGGCTTACCGGGTAAGTCACGTGCTTATCTCACCCTTTCCTCCGGACCTGATTCGTAACAGCAAAATTGAGGAGTTACGGGCAAGGAAAGATGAACTTATGAAAAAAGCCCGTGAAAAAATTCTGGAAGTACAAAAAGAGTTGAAAGGTGGAACAGATATCGCCGAGCTGGCAAAGAAATATTCCCATGACGAGGTTTCTTCCGATAAAGGAGGAGACCTTGGCTTCTTCTATGCGGAGGGTGTAGAAAAATCATTTTCAGAGGCAGTGGCAAAACTTAAGATTGGCGAAGTCACCGATGTGGTTGAAACCAAATTCGGATTTCATCTGATCAAGTTGACAGAAACTAAAGCCAGCGAATACGCCCCGTTTAAGGAAATGGAACAAGCGATCCAGGAGCACCTGTTCATGGTAAAGGCTCAGGACAGGGTCGCGGACTATATGGCCAGTCTCAGGAAAAAGGCCAAGATTGAAATTTTATACTGACCCACACAGGAAAACTCCCCTTGAGAATTTAAAGGGAAATCCTTTGAATCTTTTACACCACTAAACTCATCGTACAGACTGCTGGAAGGTTCTTTCAGCAGTCTGTGAGTCCGCAGTTTAATCGTTAAAACTTAACTCTGGCGAGTTCAATATTATTGCTTTTTATGTGGTAATGGGTGACTTTCCTATCGAGGAGATAATGCATGGCAACGTATACCAAGGAAAAAGATGTCGAAACCACACAGGAAGACGACTCTCAGGCGAGAGAAGCTCTCAGAGAAGTGTTCGGCAATACAGCTCGCTGGTCGGCAGACTTTAAAGGGTTCACGGCAGATGTTACCGTGAACATCAGCGGAAGCGAAGAATCGGGGACGATCACAGTGAAGGGTCCTAAAGAAATAGAACACACCTTCCAGGGTGAAAAGCATAAAGAATTTTTGGACGAGAATATGGCTTCCATCGCCATGCACAGGGGGCCGCGTTCATTTGAGGAGTCCGATGGGAAATACAAGCTGGTGTTCATGGATGATGGATCGCATCCTCAGGGTCGTGCCATTTCCATGGGGGGTGACGGAATGAGTTCATTTTACCGCATCAAAGATGGGCGTATCCAGCAGATCAACCGCAAGACCCCGCACATGTCCTTCACCATCAACGTTGAAGAGAGCGTGAAGAACGCTGAAGACAAATTCCTCACCCACAAATACACGGTGTATTACTTCAATCCTGAAAACGGATCAATCAAGGACGTGGAAAGTTATACCGACAACTACACGCGAGTGGGAAGTTTTGACTTGCCGCAATATCGGCGCATCATAAATGCCGAGAACGGTACGGTAGAAGCCGGATTCATGCAACTCAGCAATCATAAATTGTTGTGAGTAGTTGATTTTTGAAGTATTTATTCTAAATAATCCCTCCCCTTGCCAAGGGGAGGTTGAGTGGGGTAGAAATATTTTGTTTTGAGATGATCGTTTCGCGTCAAACCACTGCTTCCTCGTTTATGCTTTTTCCTTCACCGACCGTGATGTTTGCCGCGATGACAGACTGCTTCACTGTTGTACTATTTCCGATAGTGACTCCATCCCATAAAACGCTGTTTTCGATGACCGCACCATTTTTAACAGTGCAATTTGGCCCTATCACAGTGTGTGGCCCTATTTGCGAGTCACCTGCGATGCGGCAGTTGTGTCCGATAAGGACTGGCGGTACGATGAGAGGTCCGTCAGGCTCATGCGAAGGTATTCCCTTCAGCTTAACTTTGCGATCAAGTGCGTCGGCATTAACTTGCAGGTAACTTTCACGGTTCCCCATGTCCTTCCAGTAGCCATCGTAGAGATATCCATAAATGGGAACGCCGTCTTCGACCATCTTGGGGAATACGTCTTCCGTGGTTCCGCAAAATTGACCTAACGGGATACGCTCAAAAATTTCCGGCTCCATAATTTGGATGCCAGTGAACATGACCCGTGTTGTATTATCGGGAAGGTTCATGGAAGACGCGCCAACGAAATGTGCGATGCGTCCGTTGTCGCCGATTTCAATTGGATCGTACTGTTCGGGTGAAGCGTCCTGTCTGACCACAAGGGTCAGCTTTGAATTATTTTTTTTATGAAATTCAATAACCCGGTTGAGGTCAATGTCTGTGAGGATGTCGCTGTTGATGAGAATGAAAGGTCCATCTCCCAGAAAACCCTGCACCTTTTTAATGCCTCCGGCGGTACCGAGAATCTTTTCTTCATGAGAAAAGTGAAGATTGAGATTGGACGGTTTTTTATTTGCAAAACAATCGGTAATGCAGTCGGGAAGGTGATGAGTGTTGACAACAGCTTCACTTATATTCGCCGAACGCAGAAGGTCAAAAGTGTGTGATAGTAATGGTCGTCCCAAAACGGGGAACATGGGTTTGGGTAAAATACGAGTTAGCGGCTGAAGCCGCGTGCCAAATCCCGCCGCCAGTACCATCGCCTTCACCGGGATGCTCCCGGATGCAATAAAATTAAAGCTGTAGAAAACAGAAGTGTGCGCATCTTATTTATTGTCCCGCGAGCTGTTTAAGCGAGGTGGTATAGGGTGGTTTGGCAATACCCTTGTCCGTGATTATTGCGGCGACCAGATCGTTGGGTGTGATATCAAATGCCGGGTGGGCAACACTGGCTCCTTCAGGTGTTATTCGCTTGTCATTGAAACTGGCGACTTCATTTTCTGATCGTTGTTCAATGGGGATTTCCTCACCGGAACTCAGTGACAGGTCTAGTGTTGATATGGGCGCGGCAACGTAAAATGGAATTCCATGTTTTTGCGCCATCACCGCAACCATGTAGGTGCCAATTTTATTGGCAACATCGCCATTGCCTGCGATGCGGTCGGCTCCCACCACAACCACATCGACTTGATTGTTCCTCATAAAAAATCCGCTCATATTATCGGTGATGAGTTTGACCGGGATATTGTCTTCCATCAACTCCCAGACCGTTAAACGCGCGCCTTGTAAAAAAGGACGCGTTTCATCGGCGAGGACGTCAACTTTTTTTCCTGCGTTGAAGGCGGATCGTACTACGCCGAGAGCCGTTCCGTATCCCGCTGTTGCCAGCGCACCAGCATTGCAGTGCGTGAGGATGGTGCTTCCGTCTTTGATGAGGGTTTGACCAAAATCACCCATGGCTTTGTTGGCGGCAATGTCCTCTTCGCAAATATCGATTGCTTCCTTTTTTAATCGTTGTTTCAGTTCGGGAATATTCAGATGTTTCGAGTCACGGGTGACTTGTTTCATTCGTTCGATACCCCATGCCAGATTAACGGCAGTCGGGCGGGATTTTGCCAGGGCGGAGCATTTTTTGTCCAGCTCCGCGTAGAATTCGTCGAAGTTATTAGCATGGATAGACATGGCTCCCAGGCTCACACCCATGGCGGCAGAGACTCCGATTGCCGGGGCACCACGCACAACCATTGTGCGGATGGCATTATCAACATCTTCAATTGTTTTGCAGTCCACAAATTCTTTTTCCAGAGGAAGGCGAGTCTGGTCAATCATCCTGACGACCCCATCTATGTATTCAACAGTTTTAATCATTCTGACCTTTCAATTAAGTGTAGCTGTCCAATTCATTGGACGGTTTTGAAGTCAACGTCGCCCAATGAATTAGGCAACTACAAATTTGACAAATGAATTTTCTCAAGAAACTCTGGTATTTCCATGTCTTCGATGCGGATAATTTTATTTCGTCCTGTTTGGCCGCTGACAATGGTTACCTGTGAAGGACTTACGTTCAAGGTTTTGGCCATGAACTTGATGCACATTTTGTTTGCCTCGCCATCTACCGGGGGAGATGTGAGGCGGATTTTTAAAGATTCGCCATGCAGACCGCAAACTTGATTCTTCGATGACCTGGGTTGTATGGCGGCGGAAAACTGAATCCCGTTCTTGCAAGGTTTGATATTCAGGGCCATGGGGCGCGAAACATTATTTTCCGCTTTTTTATTGAGCGAGGTGCTCCTAGGCGGATGATTTTATATTTTCGATAAGATTTTTCTTTTTCAGTTTAATTTGGTTGATCTCATCTTTCAGGGTAGACAATTCCTGCTCAGCTTTCTTTTTGTGCTGGTCGGCGCGTTCGCGGGCGACATTGATGATACGCTTGGCCTTTTCTTTTATCATGTCTGGAGTGATAGTCAGATTCTCGGTCTTCGTGGCAGAGGGTTTTTTAGAAGTTTCTTCTCTCAGCTTTGCAATGGATCGGTCTCTCTGCGCGAGTTTTTTATTAAGAAGCTCTATTTCCTCCGCCATTTCCTTGAAGTCGTCAGCAATCAGGTGGAGGAAGGTGTCCACATCTTCTTTATTGTAGCCGCGAAACTTGTTGCGAAAACATTGCTCAAGAATATCAAGATGATTAAATCGCATGTAACTTTTATTGCAACCTCGTCGCTAGCATGCCAATTGAGTTGACCAGGAACGATTGTAGAAAGATTATAGCCAATATTACGATAATCGGAGAAAAATCGATTCCTACACCGCTCATGGGAATCAATTGACGCACTCGAGACAGAACAGGCTCTGTAAATCTGTTAAGGAATTGAACGATCGGGTTATAGGGATCAGGATTGACCCACGACAATAAAGCGCGGATAATGATGATCCACATATAAAATTCCAGAACGATTTTAAGAATTTGCGCGGTCGCAGATAGAAAATTTCCTATGATGAACATGTGGTCGCTTCTGTCAGATGGATGGGTGTAATAGAATCAATTGAAAACCAGTTCCGGCGAGTTTTGATCTCTCCAGAAATTAATGCCTTTGTCATAAAGTATCCAATAATTCAGGGGATGTCAATGCGTAACGGGTGAACGCAAGCCACAGCAAAGGGTATGAAAGATGAATAAATCGAAGCGTAGCAAAATAAAGGAAATTCTACAGCGAGGAGAGGTGCAGTCCGAAGTCAGTGTGATGGGGTGGGTGCGAACACGCCGCGACTCCAAGGGCGGTTTTTCCTTTCTTGAAATTAACGATGGTTCCTGTTTGAGTAACCTCCAGGTTATTTCGGATCACAATATAGACGGTTTCCAGTCAGTTTCTGAAAAACTGCATACCGGGAGTTGTGTCGGAGTAACTGGAAAACTGGTACCATCTCAGGGCAAAGGTCAGAGCGTTGAGCTTCAGGCCGTATCCATTAAGGTTTATGGAGAGGCAAATCCGGAACAGTATCCACTGCAGAAGAAACAACACTCATTCGAGTTTTTGCGAGAGATCGCTCATCTGCGGCCGCGCACAAATACTTTCGGCGCTGTCATGCGCGTTCGCAATCGGCTGGCCTATTCAATCCATAACTTTTTCCAAGACCGTGGATTTGTTTATCTCCACACCCCCATAATAACCACAAGTGACTGCGAAGGCGCGGGAGAAATGTTTCAGGTCACCACGCTGGACCCGGAATCACCTCCAATGGCGGATGGCAAGATTGACTACGGTCAGGATTTTTTTGGCGAAAAAACCAGCCTCACGGTGAGCGGACAACTGGAAGGAGAAGTTTATGCGATGGCTCTTTCCGAAATTTATACCTTTGGTCCAACCTTTCGCGCTGAAAACTCGAACACCAGCCGCCATCTTTCCGAGTTCTGGATGGTCGAACCGGAAATGGCATTTTATGACCTGGAAGACGATATGAACCTGGCAGAAGATTTCCTGCGTTATCTGTTCAAAGATGTCCTTGAACATTGTCAGGAAGATCTGGAGTTCTTTAATAAACGGATCGATAAAACCATTCTCGAAAGGCATCGTGGAATTGTAGAGAATAACTTCGAGCGCATTCCCTATTCAGAAGCGATTCATGTTCTCGAAAAATCAAATAAGAATTTTGTTTATTCCGTTGAGTGGGGATGCAACCTGCAATCCGAACACGAGCGTTATCTCAGTGAAGATGTGTTCAAGAAACCCGTTATCATTTTTAATTATCCAGATGAGATCAAACCTTTTTATATGAAAGCCAATGAAGGCGGCGAGACGGTATGCGCGATGGATGTGTTGTTGCCAAAACTTGGGGAGATCATTGGCGGCAGTCAGCGGGAAGACGACTACGAGGTGTTGAAGAAAAGAATGAAAGCCAAGGAACTGGATACAGAGCACTATCAGTGGTATCTCGATTTACGGCGATTCGGAACAGCTCCTCATGCAGGATTTGGTTTGGGGTTTGAAAGGTTGGTCCAGTTTGTAACGGGCATGGAAAATATTCGCGATGTCATTCCGTTTCCCCGTACACCAAAACATGCCCGGTTTTGAAAAATTTCTGGCGCTGTTTTTCAATGGGTTCCAGTCATCAGGCTTCGCGTAAGCTCAATAAAACCGCAGTCTCCACGTGTTGCGTTTGTGGAAATAAATCGATCACGGCGATGTCGTCAACGCGGTATCCTTCCAGGCGGACGAGGTCTCTGGCGAGCGTGGATGGATTGCAGGAAACATAAATGACCCGTTGCGGTGAAATTTCTGCCACCGCCTGGAGTACTTTTTCCGCACATCCTTTGCGTGGTGGGTCGAGAATTATTGTTTCAATATCCTGCCCTTTAAACTTTCTGATATGTTCTTCTACCTTTCCCTGTTGAAAGGAGCAGGAGTCAATGCCGTTTGCCGTTGCGCTGGCGCGAGCATCATCCACTGCCTGAGGTAATTCTTCGATACCGATGACACGCAGTCCCGATTGACCCAGCCATAAACTGATGGCTCCCACTCCGCAATAAGCGTCCAGAATGCGACCGGAAGTATTTTTCGCCCACTCCGCTACAGTTTCAAATAAGCGGATGGTTTGTTCAGGGTGAACCTGAAAAAATGATGTCAACGAAAGCCGGAAACTCAAATCACCCAGTTTTTCGCTCAGTTCGCCGACACCCCATAGAACACGCGTTTCATTTCCCAGAATGACATTTGTTTTTTGCGAGTTAATGTTTTGCACAATACCGCAGACATTCAATCGGCCACGCGGTTCCTTGGCCGCCAGATCTTTTAAAAACTCATCAGGAAACTCTCCCGGTGTTGTTACCAACCCAATCAGCAATTGATTTGTTTGCGCCGAGTGGCGAATCACCAGTTCGCGAAATAATCCATGATGTCTTCGTTCGTTATACACAGAGACCTGGTGTTTGATGAGAAGTTCGCGAATCCATTCCTTGGCCTCGTTAGTTGGGTCAGGGAGGATCGCACATTGTTCCGTACTGACCACATCGTGAGAACCCTGCTTGAAAAATCCCATGCGAAGGAATCCACCATGCTTCTGCGCGGCAAAGCTGCCCTTGTTTCTGTAATGATAAGTTTGCTCAGCCGGGATGGAACGGATAGATGGCGAATCGAGTCCAGCAATATGTTTCAATGCATCCTTAACGACCCCGACCTTGAACTTCATTTGTTTTTCGTATTTCAAGTCCTGTAATTTGCATCCTCCGCACTGGGCAAAAACAGGGCAGGGCGGTTCCACGCGGTCGGGTGAGGCAATACGTCGTTCGATAACACGGGTCACTCCAAATCGTGGAGTTGTTTTAATCACCTCAGCAAAAACCTGGTCGCCGGGGAGGCCTCCGGGAACAAATATTGTGTATCCTTCGTATCGGCAAATGCCATCGCCGCTGGAACCCTGACTATCGACCGTGAGTTCCAGCTTTTCACCGTTGCGTACAGGAATGATGTGTTTTTGTTTAGCCATATTTTCTCTCAAGGTTGAATCCTACAAGCTAACACAACGCTGACGGGAGGAGCAAGCTGAATCAGGAGCTAAAAACTATTCCTTTGCGTCTTAATCGTCTTTGCTGTTTAATTCCTTATGAATTGACTACCAACCGGGCCAGAAAAGAAAATGGATCAACCAATTTGCATACTGGGTGCCCTGCGTGAAGAGATCAACGGTATCCGGCGGGCGATGTCTGTTGACGAACAGTTGAAAGCCGGGCAGGCCGACGTCTGGAAGGGAAACTGGGAGGGGGCCGATATTGCGCTCATGCGAACCGGTGTGGGTAAAGATTGCGCCTTGAACGGACTTAAAGAAGTGTTGAAGTTGGTGAATCCGTCATTAATCCTGTCGATCGGTTACGCTGGCGGGTTGGACTCAAAATTAAAAGTGGGCGATATCGTCATCGCCGACCGTGTGTTGGAAGACACACATTCCAGCCAGGGCACAGGCTATACGATAGATCCAGACTGGTTGTTCCGTGTTGAGGCATTGACACCGCCCGATGGAGTCACGCTTCACCGGGGCCCGTTAGTCACCGTTGAAGAACCCGCCGTCAATCCAGACTCAAAACGTGAGTTGGGAAAGCGTCATGGAGCGATTGCCGTCGATATGGAAACCTCCGTGCTCATCGCCCATGCCACCGAAGAAAACATTCCTCTCCTTTCAGTGAGAGCGATCAGCGACACCGCCGATCAATCCCTGGTCGATGTCAGTTCCTTCATCGGCGAAGACGGCGAAGTCTCCAAACTGAAAGCCGGGTGGTATGTCGCCACCCACCCGCAAACCATAAAAACATTCATATCCCTGGGCGTGCAAAGTCAAAAAGCCACAAGAAAAATGACGGAGTTTTTGCGGGTATTTTTTGCGGATTTCCAGCATTTGCGGTAACAGGTATTCCATAAAATACAGGTAAGTTTTGACGGGGTGAGGGTCAAATTTTCCTGGCTTTGCCGGATAATTTGACGCAGGCCTCAATGAGGCCTTTTCCGTAAATTGTTTAAAAGCAATGTTTTATCGTGTATTTTGCGCGGCTTTTTAGAAAATGGCACGGGGCTTGCTCAGTATATGGATGAAGATTCGAATTGGCACTGCCTCCTCCAACAGTTTGGATCACCTCGATCCAAACTGTGGC